>Ga0187784_10001103_pt1 | contig 21095 bp, 21 predicted proteins | sample 1015_SJ02_MP15_2_FD_132964 | JGI IMG/M metagenome (GOLD analysis project Ga0187784, IMG submission 132964) | Tropical peat soil microbial communities from peatlands in Department of Meta, Colombia - 1015_SJ02_MP15_20_MG | ecosystem: Environmental > Terrestrial > Soil > Wetlands > Peat | place...
CAAGCCATCGACCGAGCTTTCCAAGGCCGAGTGGGACACGGTGATTGCGGTCAATCAGACCGCCGTGTTCCTGTGCTCGCGCGCGGCGGCGCGCCACATGCTGCCGGTAAAGCGCGGCGCGATCGTCAACCTCGCCTCGATCATGGGATTTTCCGGCGGCGGGCTCTACCCGAACATCTCCTACCAGGCGAGCAAGGGCGCGGTCGTGAACATGACGCGCGCCTTCGCGATCGAATGGGCCAAAGATGGAATCCGCGTGAACGCGGTCGCGCCCGCCTGGGTGCGCACGACCTTCATCGCGCCGATTTTGGCGAAGCCCGAGCTCATCAGCGCGATCGAGGCCGTCACGCCGCTGCGGCGGCTGGTCGAGGTGGAGGAAGTCGCCGCCGCGATCCTGTTCCTCGCAAGCCCCGCCGCCGCGATGACGACCGGCCACACGCTCGCGATCGATGGCGGATATCTGGCGCAGTAGCGCGGGCCAACTGTCACAAACGAGCGCGCGACTGTCACAAAGCGCTGAGCCATCGACGTTTGTCCGCTCGGCGCGGAAAAAAAATCGATTCCGCGAATCACTTTGCAACTAGCGCTCCATGACAGAATTGCTACAGTGAAACGTCAGTTCGACGACACTGGGGCAAATGATGAACTTCTACTGGCGGGTACGGGCCAACCCCGTGCCTTGGTGGTGGGCCCTGTTGAGCCTCACGGGCGGCGCGAACATTGCGCTCTGGTTCCTGCTGTACGGGAAGCTGCACCAGGCGCCGGCCGGCGGGCCTGGCGCGTCCAGCTTTGGCGCGTCCGGGCTCGAGCTGATGCTGCTCTTGTGCGCCGCCTACGTGTTCGGCTGCGCCTTCCGCTCGTTCCTGCCGCGCGCCGACGTGCAGCGCATCTGCCTGTTCGACCACTGGCTCTCGAGCGTGTTCGTCGGGCGCACGGTTGCGACCATCGCCGAGGTCTGCTTCGCGGCGCAGTGGGCGATCATCCTGTGGAAGCTCGGCGCGATGACCAACGCGGACGCGACCATCAACGCCGCGTGGCTGATCGTGCCGGTGATTCTCGTCGCGGAGTGCTTCTCCTGGTACGCGGTGCTGACCACCAATTTCCTCTGGAACGCGATCGAGAACTCGCTCTGGGCGGTCGCCTTCTTCCTGGTCGGGCTCGGCCTGTGCCGGCTCATCGGCGAGTTCGACGGCCCGGTGCGCCTTGCGCTCGTCACCGCGATCATCGGCATCGTCGGCTATCTGGCGTTCCTCATGACCATCGACGTGCCGATGTATCTCTCGCGCTGGCGCGTGGATCGCCTCGATGGCAGCCGGCGGCTCGGACTGCGCGAAGGCCTGCGCGACGTCAGGCAGCGCTGGGTCGTGACGCACGACATTGCGCACTGGAAGGACGAGATCGCCTGGATGTCGCTCTATTTCAGCATGGCGGTGTGGGCGAGCCTCGCGCTCTGCGTCGGCTACGCGCTCGAGGGAGAGCTGCCGCGCTATCGGGTCGAGGCGAGCGCCCCTGGCTCATTGCAGGACGCGTCCGCCGCAGAGCGCGGCGAGCCCTCTTGGTTCGCCATTCCGGGATGGACGCGGCCCGCCTATGGCAGCGACGCGCGTGTAAGGCGATAGCCGCAGAGATCGAGCCTACGACCGGGCGCCGGCACCGCACCCAAACGGCGCGGCGCTGATCTGCCTCTCGATTGCGCGAGAGCGTTCGATTCTGCCTATTGGGCGGACAGATTTTCGCCGCGCTGCTTCATTCGCGCATGAGCCTCATGCGATCACCTTTTGGTCACGCACAATTGCTGCGGCGCAGCCGTGACAGCAGCACCGCAGCCGTGATCCATCGACCACTCATGACCACGGCATCCGGAACTTCGCATGAGCGACACGACGTTCGACCGCGCCCGCGCGAGCGCAAGCACATCATTACGTGAGGCCTACGACACCGTGCAGCGGTGGCTGCACTGGTCGACCGCGATCCTGTTTCTCATCGCCGTTGCGATCGGGTTCTACGCGTCGCTGCAGCAGCCGGGAACGTCGCCGCGGCGCGAGCTGCTCGAGGTGCACAAATCACTGGGGATCACCATCCTGGCTCTTGCGCTGCTGCGCCTCGCCTATCGGCTCTGGGTCAGGCCGCCGGCGATGCCGGCGGCTCTCAGCCGATTGGTGCGCTGGGCCGCGAGCGTCAATCACTGGCTGCTGTACGGTCTCATGCTGGTGATGCCGGTGACCGGATTCACGTTTTCGTCGGCGGGCGGCCATCCGCTGAAATATTTCTGGCTGTTCGACTGGCCGCGGCTGATCGCCAGGAACGACGCAATCGCGCTCCGGGCCGAGACGCTGCACGCATGGTTCGCCTGGCTGGTCTACGCCGTCGTGCTCATGCACGTAGTGGCGGTCCTGTGGCACGAGCTCATCAAGCGCGACGGAACGCTGTCGCGCATGTGGGTGCGGCGGGGATGATGCCGGCATCAGGCCGCGGCGAGGAGCGAAAGTGGAATTTCAGCGCACTTGATCTCGGAAATAAGTCGGCGATCCCACAGCTTCGCCACGCCAGCGGGCGTGTTCACCCGAGATAGGCCTCTCGAATCTCGGCGCTATCCTTGAGTTGATCTGGGCCCCCTTGAAGCACGAACTCTCCCCGCTTCATGACATAGCCATAGTCCGCAACAGACAGCGCAATGGCGGCATTCTGCTCGACGAGCAGGATCGACTGACCCTGGCTATGTAACTCCACAATCGCCTGGAAAACGAGGTCGACGATGGCCGGCGCGAGGCCCATCGACGGTTCATCGAGCACCATCATCGCCGGGTTGGCCATGAGCGCTCTGCCGATTGCCAGCATTTGCTGCTCGCCGCCGCTGAGCAAGCCCGCCCTTTGCCAGCGCCGCTCCTTGAGTCTCGGGAAGAGATCGAACACGCGCGCGATTGCACCCTGATCCTTCCGGCGGCCGGCAAAACCGGAAAGCAGCAGGTTCTCCTCGACGCTCAGAGGCGCGACGACCATTCGGCCCTCCGGCACGAACGCCAATCCGGATCGCACGACGCGGTGGACCGGCAGCGATGAGATCTCCTGGCCGCCGAGCTTGATCGAGCCTTCGACCGGACGATGGAGACCGGCGATGCTGCGCAGTGTCGTCGACTTTCCCGCACCATTTGCGCCGAGCAGCACGCAGAGCGATCCAGCCTTCACCTCCAGGCTGATGCCGCGGACGGCGCGGATTGCGCCGTAGCTAGCGGAGAGCCTGGATACGGTCAGCATCTTGCTTTCGCCCGAAATAGGCCTCCTGCACGGCCGGGTCGGCGATGCAGGACTGCGGGTTGCCTCGCGCCAGCAGACGGCCGAAATTCATCACCGTGCAATCGTCGCAGAACTCCGTCACGAGCCCCATGTTGTGCTCGACCATGAGCACGGTCAGACCGCCGTCCCGCAGCTCGTGAACCAGACGACCGATCTCGGTCGCCTCGGCGTGATTCATCCCGGCTGTCGGCTCATCCAGCAGCAGCAATTTCGGGCTGGAGCCTAGCGCACGCGCGATCTCGATGCGGCGTTGCTCACCATACGAGAGCGTTTCGGCGAGCGCGCCATCGCGCTCTGTCAGGCCGACCCTCCGCAGCAGTCCTCGCGCGCGCTCCTCACTCTCGCTCCATCGACGCCGCGCCGCCGGCGTACCCAGGAAAGAAGCAAACAACGATGTGCCGCGACTGAGATAGCATCCGGTCATCACCTGCTCCAATGCGGTCATGCCGCTGAACAGACGCACATTCTGGTAGGTGCGCGCGATTCCCAGTGCTGCGATATCTTGCGGCGCCTTGGCTTCGAGGCTCTTGCCGTCAAAATGGATGGCGCCCTCGGAAGGATGGAACAGACCGGTAATCAGGTTGATCATCGTCGTCTTGCCGGCGCCATTGGGCCCGATCAGTCCATGGACCGACCCTTGCCGAACCTCCGTCGTGAGGCCATCGACGGCCGCGATCCCGCCGAACAGCTTCACGACTCCCTGCACGGCCAGAATAGTCCGAGAGTCACGCATTGTTCGACTCGGCCGCGATTCGCGCGCGCGCGGCGCGGCGCAGTCCCGCGGCGCGCGGGTCAATAAGGCCGCGCGGCAGGAAGATCATGATCACAAGAAGCGCGATCCCTTTCGCTACATCCTCGAACGCGGGCACCACGGCCTGCATGGCGACAGGCAGCGCCGTGAATATCGCGGCTCCAATGATCGATCCGAACCAGTGGAACGATCCCCCCAACACGGTCGAGGCGATCATCGTGAAGGCAATGCCAATGAAGTAGGTTTCCGGCGAGATGAACTGCAGCGTGAAAGCGAGTGCCGCGCCCGCGAGGCCGCCGACCACGCCGCTGATCAGGAAGGCGATGAACTGGACGCGATAGGGGCTGATGCCCATGGTCGAGGCGACCGCGGGGTCCTCCCGCACCGCGCGCGCCGCCAGCCCATACCAGGAGCGCGACAGGCGATAGAAGACCAGCGCAACGAGCACGAGCACGACGGTCAGCTCGCCAAGCGAGACCCGCCGGGGGATCACGAGTCCATTGACGCCACCGGTCAGGACCGGTGCATTCAGCGCCACGACGCGCGTAATCAGCACGAGCGCGAGCGAGGCGAGCGCCATCCAGTGTGTCTCAAGCTTGAGGAATGCGCCGGCGACCATCGCGGCGGCCAGGCCGCCGCCAACCGCTGCCAGTGGAAAGGCGATCGCAAGCGGCATTCCGAGCTTCGCCACGAGCTGGGCCGAGAGAAAGCCACCGACAGCAGCGAAAACCACGGTCGTGAAGCTCAGCACGCCGGTCGACAGCACCGCATAGGTGGACAGCGCCATCAGCGCGTTCACCATCGCGAAAGCCACCGTGCTGCTATGCGCTGCCCACAGATCGAGGAGCGTCTGCATCACCGCCCGCCCCCTGCGTCGCGCCTCGATGCAACGTACGCCATGGTGTCATGCGCGGAGGAAATTGGTGCTGCCGAACAAGCCGCGCGGACGCAGCATCAAGAACAGCAGCAGCAGCGTGTACGTGATGCCGTCGCGGAAGCTGGTCGAGAGGTATTGGGCGGCGGAGACTTCGATGACGCCGAGCATGATGCCGGCCACAGCCGTGCCCCGCACGTCCTCGAATCCTCCGACGACGACCGCGGCGAAGCCCTTGAGCATTAACCCCTCGCCCAGCGTGAAAGACACATTGGAGGTGGTGACGCCGGCGAGAACGCCCGCCAATCCCGACGTGGCACCGGCGAGAAAGGCGGTGAGCAGGATCACGATGCGTGAATTGACGCCGCCAAGCGCCGCTGCGACCGAATTCCATCCGACCGCGCGCATGGCTGCGCCCACCAGCGTCTTCTGGATCAGAAGATAGATCCCGGTCGCGCAAACAACGAGGGAGGTGATCACGATCACCTGCATGATCGGCACGCGCATCGCGCCGAGCTCCAGCATGCGCGTCGGATAGGACGTGGCCGGGAAGGCGAGGGCCTGATGCTCGGTCGCCTGCCCGGCAAGGCTGTCGAGAATGATCCAGAACGCGATCGACGTGATCAACGCGCCGAGCAATCCGGTCCCGCGATTGCGCAGCGGTTGAAACGCGATCTGATCGACGACGACCGCGATCGTGCCGCCAGCGATCACGCCAGCCGCGGCCGCGACCGGGAACGGCGCGCCGTACCAGTCCAGCGCGTAGTAGGCGACGATCGCGGCCCAACTCGCATAGGTGCCATGGGCCGCGTTCAGGATTCCGAGTGTCGCAAAGACCAGGCCGAAGCCGATACCAAACAACGCATAGAGCGAGCCGAGCGCGACGCCGTTGATGGTCTGCTCGAGAAAGAGCTGCATCGATTTCCGCTCGCCTCCGCAATGCGATCCGGCTACCGGCGCTCCCAGACCGCGATCTGGCCGTCCTTGGTCCAGTTCGCGATCAGCGAATTGGCGACCTCGGCTTGCCCGTTCACGAGCGGCAGCCCGCCAAAGACGTTCGGATTGATCAAGTCAATCTTCGAGAGCGCATTGGCGATGGCTTCCCGCGTGACAGGGCCGTCGATGCCCCTGATGGCTTGCGCCAGAAGGTACATCGCCGTGTAGCCCTGCGACGCGTAGGTATCGGGAAAGTCCTTGTGCTTGGCCTGATAGGCTGCGACGAACGCTTTCGCCTCGGAAGTCTTGGCGAGCTCGGCGGCGAAGTTGATCGGGAACGGGATGCCGGCGAGCGGCTCACCGATGCGCCTGAACATCGGCGCCGGGGAGATGACATCCGAGGCGGAAATCTCGCCCTTGTAACCGCGCTGGCGCAGCGATGCGATGATGCCACCGGCGGGCCCCTGCGTGGTCCAGACCATGATCAGGTCCGGATTCTGCGCCATCGCCTGCGTCGCCGGCGCAGTGAAGTCGGTGTCGCTTGCGAGGATCGAGATGACGCCGGCGGTCTTGACGCCCGCGTCCTCCATCACCTTCTGCGCCGCCTTGAAGCGGTTCTGGAAGCCCTCATTGTCGGCATTGACAAAGTAGGTGACCGTCTTCGGCTTGAGCACCTCGATCAGCTTCTTTGTCATCTTCACTTCCTGCGGGCCGGGCAGGCCGACGACGGAGTAGACCCACGGGGGTGACGGCAGTCCCGGCAATGTCGCCCCGTAAATCACGAGCGGCAGCTTTTCGTTGACGACGACCGGCTTCACGGCACCGGCGACCGGCGAAAGGATGCAGCAGGTGACCGCCACGACGGCCCGGTCGGCCGCGAGCTGGGTGACGGCCTGGACAGCGCGAGCCGCGTCAGACCCGCTCTCCTTTTCGGAAAGCTTCAGCCGCACGCCAGGCCCGGCAAGGCCCTTGTCATTGATCTCGGTGAGCGCGACGTTCGCGCCGCGATAGTAGGAGAGTCCGGCGGCGGCGAGCGGGCCGGTGTTCTCGGTCACGAATCCGATGCTGTATTCCCCGCCTGCCGGACCTGCGATCGCGCCCGTGACACCGAGCAAGGCGGCCCCGAAAGCCGCGATGGCAAGCTTCGCCATGATGTTGGTCACGCTGCTCCTCCCGTTTCCCATTTTCATTTTGCGATTTTGACATCGCGCCGCACAGGCCGGTCGACGCCAGCCTTACGATTGGGCAACTGGTACGAAGTTGCGGCGCGATCAGTCAAGGGATAATACATGATGTCACTCTATGACATTATGAGATCAATCCCGTTCGCCGTGTTGAGTGACATCATCACGGGCCGTCATCTGTCGAGGAAGCCGCGATAGAGAGCGAGCGTCGCGGCAGCGGCCTTGGGCTCGGGATCGGGCCACCACACCGTCGTTGGTGTCAGGCTCACCTCCACGCCCGGCACCGCCAGCGCGCGCGTTTCATCCAGAGAGTTGATGAGCATGTCGTTTGGACCGGCGCAGACGAGGGCTGGCCGGCGCAAGAGCGGCAAACGCGAGCGGGTGTCGTAGCGAAACGCGGCCGCGTAGGCCCCCGCATAGGTCGCGCCGCTCTCCAGAATGCCAATGGTGTAGTCGTGCAGGTCACGCGGCGACGGAAGGCCGAGACGCCGGACGGCATCGCGCCGGTCGGCGTACCACGGCCAGAACAGGAACATGTCGCGCCGCCAGTGAAACGCGCGGTTGAGATGCGTGCCCCATTTGTCCGGCGCGAAAGATGGAAAATACCTGGCGAGGAGATCGTCCTGGAAAGCCTGCGAGACGAAGACCGGGCCTTCGGCGATCAGCCGTCCAACCTTCGCGGGGTACCGAACCGCAAGCTCGAGGCCGACATTCGCCCCGGTATGCGAGCCCCAGACGTCAACTCGGTCGAAGCCCATGGCGTCGATCAGCGCGGCCATATCCTCGGCCAGCTCTTCGATCGAACAGGCTCGCGCGGATTTCTCCGACAGGCCATTGCCGAGATAATCGACGGAGAAGGCCTGCCTGCCCGCGGACAGTCCCGCGACGACGGGGCCAAATTGCGACGACGATCCCCCGCCAGTCGGGATCACCAGCAATGGCCGTCCCGCGCCACCGGCGCGGCGAAGATGCATGCGGCCGCGCGCTGTCAGCACCTCGTCGTGCCAGATCGTCGAACCGGGAAGCGGCGCGGCGTTCGGGACAGGGCTGCGTCCGGCCGGCAACGAAACGCCTGCGAGGGCTCCAGGCACATCCTGCAATCTGGCGATCGCTGTCACACCAGGCACAGGTTGCCGATTGGCCTGCAACGCCAGATGCCAAAGCCTGGCAAAATTCTCCGGCTCGACGGCCGCGGCCACATGCGCTGCGGCGAGTTGCTCCGGCGTCGGAAGCGCATCGCCAACCGGCGACGCCTGTCTGGGATCGTCCGGCTCCAGAACATGACGGTCTCGCAGGAAAGTCCACAAGGCAAGAAACTGCGAGCCGTCCGTCTTCGGAGCGAGATCGGGCGGCGTGATGCCCTGCCGCACGCAAGCGTCGACCAGATGGGTTCCCTGCGCCAATACGGCCGCGGGCCGCGAGCCAAGCGCGGCGAGCGTCGCGCCCAGGAAGGACGTGGCAAAGTCGCAGGCCGCGAGCGCGAAAGGTCCGAGGCGGAGCGCGTCGATCGCGGCCGCGACCGCGGCACCAATCGCCGCAACGGTGTCGGCGGGGTGCGATGCCGAGCCGCCGATACCTGGCGGTTCGATCGTGGTCACGCGCCAGCCCGGGCATCGCGCCGCAAGATCCTGCGCCAGCACCGAGGCCGCCCACAGCGGTCCCGCGAGGACAACGAGATCTGCGCCCTCCCCGGCCCGGTGCAACCGCAACTGGCCGTCGGCCACAGTCAGGTAGAACGGCCGTAGCCCGTGGTCGTGAGCCATCGCGGACACGAGGGTGCGCCGCGTCAGCTCGCCTGCAAGTATTGCTTCTGCAGCTCCTCGACCTCGCCAAAGCCGATGAAATCGATGAACGGCTCATGCGCCATCACGGGACGCGGCAGGTTCTTCGAGCTCTTCTGGGCCGCCAATACCTTGAGATTTTCGCGCATCGCCGCAGCCGCCGTCATCAGCGGCACCAGCGGGAACGTCGCGATGCCAGCCACGCTTTCGATATCGGCGCGCGAGAGATCCTTCTCCAGCCAACCGAGCACTTGCAGCGACAGCGGCACACCGACGCCCTGCCGCATCGCGCGCAGACCTTCGATCGAGCGGAAGCACTTCGAGATCGGCTGGATGATATCGGCACCGGCCGCCACATAGGCCTTGCCGCGACGAATCGCCTCCGCCTCACTGACCACGTCGGTGCGGGCGATGATCAGCATGTCCTTGTTGCGTCGCGCGGCAACCGCCGCCCTGATCTTCGCGACCGCCTCCTCCTCGGAGATGACCTCCACGCCGCCGACGCAGATCGGGCAGCGCTTGGGCGCGACCTGATCCTCCATGATCACCGCCGCCACGCCGGATGACTCGAACTCGCGGATGGTACGCATGACGTTGATGGCGTTGCCGTAGCCCGTGTCGATATCCGCGATGACCGGAATGCCAACGGCGGAGACCACGTTTCGGACCACCGCGAGATTCTCCGACATCGTATAGAGCTCGGCGTCCGGCTGACCCAGGAACGAGGCGGAGATACCAAATCCTGACGTCAGCAGGGCGTCGAATCCGGCCTCCGCGATGAATTTGGCTGACAGAGCGTCGAATGCTCCCGCCGCCCAGACGGTCTTCTGGGCAGTCGCGCGAGCGCGGAAATCGGAACGTGCCATGAGTCTCTCTCCAAGAATCAGGATGCGATGGGTTGCTTGAGGTAGGACTCAAGGCCGCCGGCCTCGAGCATGCGATAGTCGGCCAATGCGAGGGGCTCGAAGCGCAGCGACCGGCCGCTGGTCCGGTTGCGGACCTCGCCGGCGGCCCAGTCGACCTCGACCTCGTCCCAGCGCTTCACCAGCTTGAGGATACCGGGGCAGCTCACCTGCGGGAATCCCATGGAGATCTCGCCGCGCCAGTAGCCGGGCGCAAAGGATTCCGCGATGACGCCCGCGATGCCGAGGTGCCGCATCGCGCGCATCGGCGGATAATGCGGATGGCCGTAGCCGAAGTTGATGTTGCCGACGAGCAGGTCACCCTTGCGCACCTTGCCGTGGAAGTCGGGGTCGTAGGACTGCATCGCAGCGGCAGCAAGCTCGTTGATGTCGGTGATCTTGATGTTCTTCACGCCGACGATCTGGTCGACGTCAAAATCCGTCTCGTCGAAGATGAAGGCGACGCGGCCGCGCAGATTGGCAAGCGACATGGCGCGCCTCACAGATATTTGCGGGGGTCGGCGATCGCCCCCTCGATGGACGCGGCGGCGACCGACGCGGCGTTGCAGAGGTAGATCTCCGAGTCCGGGCTTCCCATTCGCCCGCGCACGTTGAGCGTGCCGGTCGAGACGGCGCGCTGCTTGGCCGTCATCGTGGCGATCCGCCCGAAGCAGTAGTCGCAGCTCGGCGAGGAGATGAACGCGCCGGCCTCCGCGAGCGTCGACAGCAGGCCCTCGCGGCCAGCCGCCGCCATGATCTCCTGACTCGTCGGAATGACGTTCAACTGGAAGCCTGGCTTCACCTGCCGACCTTTCAGCACCTGCGCGGCGATGCGCAGATCCTCCAACCGTCCGGATGCGCAGGAGCCGAGATAGCCGACCTGAACCTCGAGGCCGATGAACTCACTGAGATTGCGCGTATTGGCCGGCGTCGGCGGAATGACCACGACGGGCTCGAGGTTGCTCACGTCGATGTTGAAAACCGCCGCGTAATTCGCATCCGGATCGCTCGATACCGGATCGAGCTTCTTGCGCGCACGCGCGAGCGCATAGGCGAGCCGCTCGCCTTCCGGATTGACGATCGCCGTGATCGCTCCGGTGAACATCGCGAGACCGGTGATCACCTGCAGACCTTCGGTCGTCAGCCCGGCCAGCGCCGGACCGCTCACTTCCAGGACCTGGAACCGGCAGGATGACGGACCCATCTCGCGCACGAGATGATGGAAGATGTCGCGCGCCATCACGCCTTTGCGCAGCGCGCCCGACAGGTTCACCCGCACCGTCTGTGGCACGCGGATTGAGATTTTCTCTCGGACGAACGCCTCCAGGATGTTGCGGCGGATGCCCATCGCCAGCGTCCCGAACGTGCCAAGCTGGCTGACGTGGCCATCGAAATGCACGACGAAAGCGCCGGGCACCGCATATCCCACCTCGGTCGCGACCTGATGGCCGATACCCTTGCGTTCGAACAGCGGGACCTTGTTCTCCGCGCACCAGGTGCGCGTGATGATGTGCATCTCCTCTTCTTTGGGCGATGTCGCCGGCACCATGTGATCGATGAAGATGGCGTATCGCTCGGGATCCGGCACACGCTCGATCCCGAACTCCTCCTTCATCTGCTTGAAGTAGACGTCGGTGTAGCCCGGGAAGTCGTAGGCGATGACGTAGTCCGGCTTGGCCATGACCTCGTCGCCGGCCTTCACGGACGGGAGCCCGGCGGCGCGTGCGAGGATCTTCTCTGTGATGGTGTAGCCCATCGTCACTCTCCTGCGGGATCTGTCGGTGGTCTCACCCAAGACCGAATGCACCGGGGTTGATCAGGCCCTTCGGATCGAGTGCGGTCTTTACGGACTGTAAGAGGCCGTAGGTCTCGGGCTTGAGCACTTCACGGAACGGATAGTCACGCGCGACTTGCCAGCTCACGCCGCCGAGCGAGCAGTAGAGCTCCTGCGTCTCTCGCCTCAAGCGCACCACCGCATCACGTGTCCTGGGATTGGCGGCGCGGCCCATCCATGGGCGCACGACGTCCTCGCCGAGCGTCGCCGCGTGCAGCGGCGTGATCTCGTCGATCCAGTAGAAGGCCGGCTCGAGGAAGAATTCGTTGCCGACCGTCATGGTCATCACCGAGTAGATGATGCCGTGCTGTTTCATGAAATCGCTGCGCGATTGATAAAACGCATCATTGGCGTCGCAGACCTGCAAGGCCGCGGAGAGTGGGAAGATCGCGTGAATGGGGACCCAGCGCTCGCCATCCTTGCCCAGCATGCCGCGGGGTGGACCGAAGGGATTCGCGCGCATCACCTTGGGCACAGTGTTCTCGATTTCCGTGCCGTAGGGTGCCGCGGCCGCGCGCACGGCCGCGACCGAGCGAGCGAGGTCAGGCTCGTCCTTTCCTTCGACGACGAGATGCAGCGTGAAGGCGTGCTCCTTGAGAAAGGCGGTGCCGGTGGCCGCGACCTGCACCGCTTCCTTCAATCCCGACACGAAGGAACCAGCCGCGCGCGCCACGTTGCCGAGCGTCTTCACCCCGTCCATCAGCTTGTTGACGCTCGCGGAGTGCTCAACCTTCGTGCGGTCGATGCCGAACCCTTCGGACACCGCCCGCACCGGCACGATCGCGACCTGTGCGGCCGCCATGTCGCGCATGGACCTGAAGCCGAAGGACAGGAAGGCCACCGCCGCCGGACGCGGATAGAGGCGGAGCGTCGCGGAGGTCTTGAAGCCGAGCGCGCCATTGTCGCCGAGGAAGAGGCCGGTGAGGTCCGGCCCTCCCTCGCGCGTGAACGGCCTGGTGCCGACGCGCCCGCCCGAGCCGGTGGTGACCAAGGAACCATCGGCCAATACCACGGTCACGCCCAGCACTGTTTCGGCGACCGTGCCGTGCAAGGTTGACCCGAAGAACGCGCTGTTCTGGGAGAGTGCTCCGCCGACTGTCGCGCGCAGCCCGGAGAGCGGCCCCCAATAGCCGGTGCGCAGGCCCGTGCCCTCCAGCGCCTCGTTGACCTGGGCCCAGGTGCAGCCGGTCTCGACCGTGATGTACGCATCCGCTGCGTTGACCTCGGTCACGCGGTTCAGCCGTGTGGCATCGATCACGACGGACTGTGCCCGCGCTGGCAGGTAGCCCTTGGTGTACGACATGCCGCCACCGCGCGGCACCACGGCCACGCCCGCGTAAGTGGCGGCACCGACCGCCGCGGCCGCTTCTTCGGCCGAGCGCGGAAGGACCACCGCGAGTGGTGCAACGCCGGGCTGCCAGAAGATGTCGTTGGCATAGAAGCGGCGGCTCGCCTCGTCAGCGAGAACGGCATCATCACCAAGTCGCTGCCGGAGGATCTCGACGATGTTGAAGGACGGCGCGGCGGTCATGACGTTTCCTCAACCCTGCGGGAAGACGGGAGCGAAGCGATAGCCGGAGCCCTCACGCTCCACGCGCCCGCAGTGCGGCGCACCGAAATGCGACGGGAAGACGATCGCGCCGGACCTGGCGGCGTCGGTGAGAAGCCGCGCGCGCGTCTGCACGGCCTCGTCCTGCAACTCGCAGAAGCGACTGTTCCAGGCAGGTCGATAGACCTGGCTTGGCTGGTGCAGGACATCCGTGCAGAACACGCCAGCGGCGCCTTCCGAGCGCAACCAGATTGCCATCAGGCCTGCGGTATGGCCCGGGGCATGGCGGAAGGTGATCCCAGGCCGCAACTCATCGCCATCCTCGACGAGGTCGACGAGGCCGGCCTTGACGATCGGCCGCACGCTGTCGTCGATGACCTCATCGGTGTCCGGATGTTTGACACCCGTGACCGGATCGAGCCAGTGCGCGTGTTCGACGCGGCCCCAGACGTAGCGGGCGTTGGGGAATGTCGGCACCCAGGCATCCTCGCGCCATGTCGTGTTCCAGCCCACGTGATCGACATGGAGATGAGTGAGCAGAACGAGGGTCACGTCCTCTGGCCGGACGCCTGCCGCTGCCAGTCGATCGAGATAAGGCAGGTTCAGCTGGTGGAAGCGGCGGAACGCAGGTGCCGAACGATTCTTGCCGTTGCCACATCCGGTATCCACCAGGATGACGTCGTTCGCGGTGCGCACGAGCCAGCTGTGCATGCTGGACATCACTTTGCCGGTCGGCTGATGGAAGAAGGTCTCGCCCGCCAACTGCGGATGGGCCTTGAGCACGCCGGGATCCCACGCGGGAAACAGGAAGGCGGGGTCGAATCCTGGCGTCAGCATCTCCTCGATCCGCGTCACCGCGAAACGGCCGATGTTGGCTGCCGTCACCGTCGTCCTCCCCGTCGGGCGTTCTGTTTCGTTCTAACAACCGCAGTTGATCCCAAGTGTCAACTCGCAAAATGCTGTGTCATCCATTGACACGCCCGAAGGAGTGGGCGAAGAGTCTCGCCAGCATGGAGGATCCATGGACGATCGGTCCGCTCCGAAGACTGCCGAGACAACGGATGACGCCGAACGCAATGGATCGGTGCCGCTGGTGCGTGCCGTCCAGCGTGCAATGACGATCCTGCGTGCCTTCGAAGGCAAAGGGCTTCAGTCGCTCGCGGAGCTGACCGAGGCAACGGGTCTCGACAAGGGCACGACCCGACGCCTGCTGCTGACGCTCGCGACCGGCGAGCTCGTCCTGCAGGACGCACGCAGCCAGCGCTGGGGATTGGGACAGGGCGTGCGCAGGCTCGCCGCGAGCGTCCCGGCCGGTGCCGATCTGCGCGAGGCGGCATTGCCGCTGCTCGCTCAGCTCGCGGCCGATCTGCAAATCACGGTCTTCCTTTCCGTGTATCGCGACGGTCAGGCCATCTGTCTGGAGCGCGTGCACGATATGAAAGGCATGGAGGTGCGCTGGTGGGCCGTTGGCGGAAATCTGCCACTCAACGTCGGAGGCGCACCCAAGGTGCTGCTTGCGCACCAGGACCCGGCGGAGATCGAACGTCGACTGCGCGAACCGCTGACCGCAGTGACGCCGCGCAGTGTCACAAACCCTGCGGTCCTCCGCCGCCACCTGGCGACGGTGCGCAGGAGGGGTTGGGATCTTGCCGTTGATGACGTCGTCGTCGGGCTCTCGGCGCTTGCCGTACCCGTGCTCGATGCGGAGGGGCGCCCGGTCTGTTGCGTGAGTCTTGCAGGACTGACTCCTCAAATGGTTCATCGCGGACGGCCGGCGCATCTGTCCCGATTACAGAGCGTGGCACGCAGCATCGCCGCGGCGCTCGGAGGTGTCGCGAACGGAGTTGTCGGCAGTTCACGTCGCAGACGGGCGTAAATGCCCTTTTGGCGGGAGAAGGCAAGAAAAATGCGGCGCCCGCGCTCGGGCCACCGAGCCCACAGGCACGAACCAGCGCGCGCCTGCGCCATCGGAACGCAAGCGCCTGCCGGATGGCGGGCTTCTTGCTTGATGCCGCTTCCGCGACGCTGGCTTGCGCCAGGGTGGGGGAGCGCACTAATCTGGTCAAAATGACTAGATTATCCAAACCGCGCGCGGGCAAGACATCAGGCAAGCCCCGCCGTCCGCGCAACCGGCGTCCCGGCCGCTGGCCGCTGCAGGATGCGAAGGCGCGCTTCAGCGAGCTGGTGCGCCGCGTGCGCACCGAAGGTCCCCAGCACGTCACCGTGCATGGCCGCGACGAGGTGGTCGTGATTGCGGCCGAGGAGTTTCGACGGCTCAAAGGGGACCTTACCGGCGCAGCGCTTGTGCTCGCCATGCAGGCATCGCCGCACCGCGACCTTGAGATCGAACCGAGACGCTCCAAGTCGCCGGTGCGCGACGTCACGCTGTGACCGGCTGGCTGCTCGACACCAACATCCTCTCGGAGCTGCGGCGCCCGCGCCCCGAGCCCAAGGTCGTCCGATTCGTTTCGGCGCAGCCGCTGGACAGCCTTTACGTCAGCACCGTCACGCTCGCGGAGATTCGCTTTGGCATCGAGCGCGTCGCCGACGCCGGCCGCCGCGCCGCGTTGAACGATTGGCTCGCGCACACGGTCCGGCCCATGTTCGCGCAGCGCGTCCTGCAGGTGACCGAGGAGATCATGTTCAAGTGGCGACTGCTCGTGGAGGATGGCCGCAAGGCGCGGCACACCTTCTCGCAACCCGATCTCATCATCGCGGCAACGGCGCTGGAGCATGGCTTGACGCTGGTCACGCGCGACACCGGCGAATACGAGAAAGCGCGCGTGCCGATCCTGAACCCGTGGGTTTAACCTTCAACTTAGGAGCCGGCTATGACAACGCGCCGCGCGTCGTGCAGTTGTGGAGAGCTGCAAATCGTTTGCGAGGGCGAACCTTTGCGGATTTCGATGTGCCACTGCCTTGAGTGCCAGCGCCGGACCGGATCCGTGTTCTCCAACCAGGCATGGTTCAACCGGGAACAAATTACCTCGATCTCCGGTCATTCGACCCAATTCGCCCGCCGGTCCGAGGCGGGCCGTTCCGTGCGATTCCAATTCTGTCCCATCTGCGGCTCGACGATTTATTGGGAGGCGGATGCTTTCCCCGGCCTGATTGCGGTGGCCGTCGGATCATTTGCCGATCCGACCTTTGCGGCACCGGAGCACTCGGGCTGGGAGCGCAGACGGCACGATTGGGTTGCGCCACTTTGCGACACGGCGATGCAGCATTCAAACTGAAGTAGCGACGCGCCGTGCGCCGAACAGGCCGCCAGGCCTTGGTCGCTCTGTCCCCTTCCCTCAGGTTATGAGCTTTTCGATCGCGCCCGTGAGCTGCACCGACCCACAGGCGCGAACCGCGTCGCACAGTCGTCACCATCATCGACGACCCTTCGCGCGAGCCTTGGACATGTGCCTGCCGCTGCCGTAGTTTTCGCCTCCGACGGTCTGAGGATGAGGACAAGCCATGAGCCGCACGATGACAATCGGGCTGACGGTGCTGGCGGGCGCGGCGCTGCTCGAGGCCGCGCTGATCCCCGGTCTGCTGATCGGCGGCGCCGTGGTGCTGGCGCCGAAATATTTGGGGCTCGGCCGGCGGCTGCGGCCGACGGTCGAGGCGGCGCGCCGGCGCGCCGCGGCGCTGGTACAGCCCGCCGATCCGCCGGACGGCGCGGACCGCAACGCGGCGGCGCTGCCCACCTTGCGGATCGGGCAGGCGGTCGCCAAGACCATCACGTTCCGCATCATCGTGACGACGCTCGACTTCTCCTCCAACCTGATCGTGATCGGCGAGCTCAACACGGCGGCGGGCCTGACGGCTTTCAACTTCGTCGCCGGCCCGCTGTTCTATCTGGCGCACGAGGCGACCTGGAACTATCTCGGCCCGGCCGAGCATGAGCACCTCGCGGTGCTGGCGCGGGCGGAAGATAACGCGCAGACGGCGCGCGCCGGCGGCTTCACGCTCTCGCGCGCGCTTGCCAAGACCATCACGTTCCGCTCGATCGCGACCGTGATCGACTTCACCGCGACCTATGTGGCGGTGCGCGACATCGCGACCGCGGCCGGCCTGTCGGCCTTCGGCTTCGTGGTCGGCCCGTTCGTCTATTACGGCCACGAGAAGGCGTGGGACTACTATCTCTCGCGCGGCACGCCGGCGCCGGCGCCGCCATCGGCGCCGAAGCTCTTGCCGGCGCCCGCCTGACCTCATTCGCTCGGGACAACCCGATCAGGACGGAGCGATCATGGCGAACCTTCCGGCAATCTCGACCTGGCTCGGCATCCTCGTTTGCATTGTCCTGTCTGCGCTGTTCGCCGGCCTCAACCTCGCGATCTTCAGCCTCAGCCAGTTGCGGCTGCAGCTCGAGGCTGACGGCGGCAACAACGACGCCACGCGCGTGCTTGCGCTGCGCAAGGACTCCAACCAGGTGCTCGCGACACTGGTCTGGGGCAATGTCGGGACCAATGTGATCCTGACGCTGTTGTGCGACTCGGTGCTCGCCGGGCTCGGCGCCTTCTTCTTCTCCACCTTCGTGATCACCATGCTGTGCGAGATCGTGCCGCAGGCCTATTTCTCGCGCAACGCGCTGCGCATGACCGCGCGCTGCCTGCCGTTCCTGCACTTCTGGCGCGCCGCGCTCTACGTGCTGGCGAAGCCGACCGCGCTGTTGCTCGACTGGTGGCTCGGCGCCGAGGGCATCAGCTACCTGCGCGAGCGCGACGTGCGCTCGCTGGTCGCGCGCGCGGCGGCGAGCGGCGGCGACATCGGCAAGCTCGAGGCGACCGGCGTGCAGAACTTCCTCGATCTCGACGATCTTCTGGTGACCGAGGAAGGCGAGCCGGTGCACGCGCAGAGCGTCATCAGCCTGCCGCTCGCGGCGCGACGCTGCATCCTCCCCGAGTTCCGCCATTCGCCGGACGATCCATTCCTGCGTCAGGTCAACGCGTCCGGCATGAAGTGGGTGATCGTGACCGATCCGGCCGGCGAGCCGGTTTTCGTGCTCGATGCGCATCAGTTCCTGCGCGACGCGCTGTTCAATGAGCGCCGCAAGATCGAGGACCGCTGCTGGCACCGGCCGGTGATCGTGCGCAACATGAAGACGCGGCTCGGCGAGGTCATCGGCAGCCTCAAGGTGGTGCAGGAGACACCGGGCGACGACGTGATCGACAACGACCTGATTCTCGTATGGGGCGAGCAACGCCGCATCATCACCGGCTCCGACCTGCTCGGCCGGCTCTTGCGCGGCATCGTCGGGCTGGAGAAGCGGGTCGCGCCGGTTGCGGCGCCCGCGGCCGCGGAGTGAGCGCGGGCGGCTCTTACCCTCCCCCTTGTGGGGAGGGTCGATCGCTGCGCAAAGCGCAGTGATCGGGGTGGGGGTCGGAGTTTGACGCACTGTCGGCTCGACAAACTCCGACCCCCACCCCCAACCCCTCCCCACAAGGGGGAGGGGAGCACGCAGAGTTTGCGGCAACCGCTTCAGCCTAACTCGATATTCAAAACACCGCCGGGACGTACATCTCGCGCGCCACCGGATGACGCTCATAGTCGGGCTCGTGCTCGCGCGCCGGCAGCACGATCGGATCGTGCTGCACTTCCCTGTAGGGGATCTGCTGCAGCAGATGGTGGATGCAGTTGAGCCGCGCCTTCTTCTTGTCGACGCCCTCGACCACCCACCAGCGCGCCTCGGGAATATGCGTGCGCTCCAGCATCTCCTCCTTCGCCCTTGTGTAGAGCTCCCAGCGCCGGCGCGACTCCAAATCCATCGGCGAGAGCTTCCACTGCTTGAGCGGATCGTGAATGCGCATCAGGAAGCGCAGGTTCTGCTCGTCGTCGGTGATCGAGAACCAGTATTTGATCAAAACGACGCCTGAGCGCACCAGCATGCGCTCGAACTCCGGCACGCTGCGGAAGAACTCCTCGACCTCGGCCTCGGTGCAGAACCCCATCACGCGCTCGACGCCGGCGCGGTTGTACCAGGAGCGGTCGAACAGCACGATCTCGCCTGCCGCCGGCAGGTGCGTCACGTAGCGCTGGAAATACCATTGCGTGCGCTCGCGCTCGGTCGGCGCCGACAGCGCCACCACCTTGCAGATGCGCGGATTGAGGCGCTGCGTCACGCGCTTGATCACGCCGCCCTTGCCGGCGGCATCGCGCCCCTCGAACAGCACCACCACCTTGAGCCGGTGATGCGCGACCCAGTCCTGCAGCTTGACCAGCTCCTTCTGCAGCCGCAACAGCTCCTTGAAATAGCTATGCCGGTCCATCGCCTCGGGCTGCGGCTGGTGCTCGGTGTCGCGCAACAGCTCGGCAAGCCGCGCATCGTCGATCTCGAGCTCCATCTCCTCGTCGATCGCGTCGGCGAGCTCCTCCTGCAGCCGCGCCTGCGGGATCTGATGGTCATTGGGCTTCGCTGTCATGGGCGTGCCTCCGTTGTGCAGGAGCGAGTAGTGAGTGGTGAATGGTGAGTAGCGAATGGTGAAGAGACGGCGCTCACCCGCTCTTCACTACTCACTACTCACTACTCACTACTCGCCACTCTCCTCACTCCGCCGCCACCGGCATCGGACGCGTCGCCGCCCAGTCGACCTCCGGCCGGTTGTAGTCGTAGACCACGCGCCCGTACGGCAAAGTGAGATCGGCGAGGAAATGACGCGCGCCGACGACGCGGCGCACCGGCAGGTCGGCGACCGGCGCGTTCACGTGCGGCACGAGATGCAGCCGGCCGGGGCCGGCCCACGAGCCTTTCACGACGATGTCGGCGAGGTTGATCGCAACGAGCTGAGCGATCTCGGCGCGGCCGTCGACGCCGGGAACGAGCTTCAGGTTGATCTGCGTCTTGCTCAGCATCGCGCGCGTGCGTACGCCGTCGTCACCGGAGGCCATGCTTTCGTGCTTGTACCCCATGGTGCCCATCGCGACGAGCTGCCCCGCATAGCTCAGCGTGCCGGTGAGCGTATCCTTGACGATCTCGAGCTTCGGATGCGCGTATTTCTTCGGGAAGCCCCAGATCTCGCGGCCGGCCGCGATCGGCGGATCGTCGTCGAGATACATCTGATGGACGAAATTGATCTCCTCGCCGTGCAGGCGCCCCGGAATGACCATCCCGGATTCGGTGTAGCTGCCGAAGCCCGAGGAGTCCGGCATCTTAATCCATTCATAATGCACCAGCGGCTGCTCGATCGGCTCGATCGGCTCCGGCAGGTGCTCGCGGATCAGATCCGCATCGGTCTCGTAGCTGATGACCAGGAACTCGCGGTCGATGAAACGATACGGTCCGGCCGGATAGCTCGGCCCGGCGGCGGGCATGGACGGCAATCTGAGAACGTCATCGTGGCGCATGGCGATCCTCGTCTGGCGCGGCCCAGCCGCCTGGTCGACCGGCAACCGCCGCCTGACTGTAAAGCGCCGGTTTGACAGTTCTGCAAAACAGGTTGGCGGCGCGCGCAGCGCGGAAAACCGCGCCGTGTCATCGGCCAGTCACAGCTCCTCGCTCATCCTTCGCGCCGCAGCCCGAGGGAGAGCATCCATGGACGCCAGGACCGACGAGAGTCAGCGCTTGCGGCAGGCCGTCGGTTGGCGCCCGGAGGGCTGCGATCGCATCGCTCTCGTGCTGCAGGGCGGCGGCGCGCTCGGCGCCTACCAGGCCGGCGTCTATCAGGCGCTGCACGAGGCCGACATCGAGCCGAACTGGGTGTCCGGCGTCTCGATCGGCGCGATCAACTCGGCGATCATCGCCGGCAATTCGCGCAAGCGCCGGCTCGACCGGCTGCGCACGTTCTGGGAGCTCATCACCGAGCGCAAGATCTGGCACTACACGCCGGACGGCGACGTGTTCCGCCGGGCGCGCAACGCGGCGAGCTCGTGGATGACGCTGACGCAGGGCCAGCCCGGCTTCTTCTCGCCGCGCCAGCACAATCCATGGCTCAGCTTCACCGGCGCGCAGAGCGCCACCAGCTTTTATGATTCCGAGCCGCTGCGCGAAACGCTCGAGGACCTC
>Ga0187784_10001105_pt1 | contig 21081 bp, 14 predicted proteins | sample 1015_SJ02_MP15_2_FD_132964 | JGI IMG/M metagenome (GOLD analysis project Ga0187784, IMG submission 132964) | Tropical peat soil microbial communities from peatlands in Department of Meta, Colombia - 1015_SJ02_MP15_20_MG | ecosystem: Environmental > Terrestrial > Soil > Wetlands > Peat | place...
GATACCGCGAATTCGATGAGAAAGGTCCAGGACATCATCGTCGAATCGCCGACCAAGGCGACAATGAAATTCGATTCGCCGGCGCCCACGATGCCGCAATGGATGGCGTTCCTCGGGAGCTACATGGTTCCGAAGAAATATATCGAAGCCGGCGGCCTCGATAATTTCTTGAAAAATCCGGTGGGCACCGGACCCTACAAGCTCGTTGAATACGAGCTGAACTCACGCATCGTAATGGAGCGCAACGACCACTATTGGGGACCGAAGGCGAAGATTGCCCGCATCACCATTCAGATCGTCAAAGATCCTTCGGCGCGGGTTGCCGCGATCCAGTCGGGCCAAGTCGATTGCACCATCAACGTGCCGGTGCGCGAGGTCGGGCGCTTCGCCAGGGAAAGCGGCTTTGCCGCAGAGCTCAATCCGATCACGCGCGTGATCCTGCTGCAGCCGCGCGCCGATCTGGCCTTTGCCGACCAGAACGTGCGGTTGGCCGCCCATCACGCCATCGACAAGGCGGCGCTGTCGAAGGCGTTCTACGGCGGCGCCGCGGTGCCGCTCTCGGTCATGGCGACGCCGGGCACGCCGGGCTACTTGCCCGATTTCTCCTTTAAGTACGATCCGACGCTGGCCAAGGAGCTGTTGGCCAAGTCGAATTTCTCTCCGGCGAAGCCAGTGAAGATCGGTTTTGCCACCACCAATGGCCAGTTCCCCAACGACTACGACATTGCCCGCGCCATCGCGCAGATGTGGAAGCAGGTCGGCATCGAGGCCGACCTGCAGGTGATCGAATACGCCAAGTATTTCGAATTAAACCGCGGCGGCAAATTGCCGGAGGCGACGCTCTACAGCTGGGACAACTCGACTGGCGATCCGGAGATTTATATCGGCTATAACCTCAACCCGAAAATGCCGTTTGCGCCGTGGAAGGACCAGGAGTTTGGCAACCGGGTGTTGGCGCTCTTCAACGTCGCCGACTACGACAAGCGCATAGATGGCTACCGCGCGCTTGAGCGCGACGCCGTGGCGGCCGGTGCCAGCATGCCGCTCCTGCAAAGCGTGCTGACTCTGGTGCGCAAGAAGAATCTCGCCTACACCAAATACGCCAACGGCTGGCTGCTGCCGCAGACCTTGCAGTGGAGCTGACATGGGCATTGTCATGTCCCGCGACAGCGGGACATCCGGTAATCTCAAGCACTGCAAGGGAATTTGGACCGCGCGGAGTACTGGATCACCCGCCTTCGCGGGTGATGACATGCAATGGTTGCTCTCGTCCTTAAGCTGATCGCGCGGCGCCTTGCGACGGCGGTCCCGATCCTGCTCATCGTCTCGGCGCTGTTGTTCTGCGTGTTGCGGCTCTTGCCGGTTGATCCGGTCGCCATGTCGCTGCCGCCGAACGCGACCATCGAGGAGGTCGAGGCGCAGCGGCGCGAAATGGGTCTCGATAAACCGCTACCGCAGCAATATCTGATCTGGCTTGCCGCCGCGCTACACGGCGATTTCGGTCGCTCCATTGCGCTGCGCCGCGACGCCGGATCGCTGGTGGCGGCGACTTTGCCAGCGACCATCCAGCTTGCCGTCTGCGCCATGGTGATTGCCGCGATTCTCGGCGTCGGCGGCGGGCTCCTGCTTTTTCATCTGCGCGGCACGCCGCTAGAGCCGGTGGCGGACCTTGCGTCCATCGTGCTGTTGTCGATTCCGGAATTTCTATGGGGCCTGATCTTATTGTTCATGTTCGGTGTGATGCTGCAATGGCTGCCCTTCACTGGCGAGGTTTCGCCCGGCTTGCCGCTTCCGCATATCACCGGCTTTCTGTTGCTCGATTCGCTGCTGGTCGGGCGCCTCGACGTGTTCTTAAGCGCCTGCCGGCATCTGATCCTACCTGCGGTGGCGCTCGGCTTGGCGTTCTCGCCGACCATCATGCGCGTTCTGCGCTCCAGCCTGTTCGACGTCTATCTCGAGGACTACATCCAGCAGGCGCGGCTGCGCGGCCTCAGCGAGGGCAAGATTCTGCTCGGTCACGCCCTTAAGAACGCCTCGCTGCCGACCTTGACACTTACCGGCGTGCAATTCGGAATCCTGTTCTCGGGCACGCTATTGGTCGAGGTAATCTATTCGTATCCCGGCATCGGCAATCTGATGGTCGACGCCGTGCGCAATGCCGACCTGCCGCTCATCCAGGCCATCGGACTGACCTATTGCATCGTGGTGCTGTTGATCAACACCGCGGTCGACAGCCTCTATCTGGTGCTGAACCCCAAACTGCGGGTGCGCTGATGGCCGTGTTGTCCCGAGCGCTGCACTCGCCTCGCGTTCTGATCGCGCTCAGCATGGCGCTGTGCATCGCCGGCTGCGCGCTGTTCGCCGGCCAACTCGCCCCGCACGATCCCGGCGATCAGAATCTGCTTTCCATCTTGACGCCGCCGGCCTGGTCCGATGGCGGCGATCCGAGTTATCCGCTCGGCACTGACAGCCTTGGCCGCTGCGTACTGTCCCGCCTGATTTATGGTGCGCGCGCCGCCATGCTGGTGGCTCTGTTCGCTTCCCTCGGCGCCATGATCATCGGGGCGATTCTAGCGCATATTTCCGGCTATTTCGGCGGCACCGTCGACTGGCTGATCGGCCGCGCCGTCGACGTGTGGATGTCGTTTCCGCCGGTAATCCTGTCGCTCATCCTGATGGTCGGCCTCGGCGTGGGCTTGAGCAAGGTCATACTCGCCATCGTGCTAGTCGATTGGACACGCTTCTGCCGCGTGCTGCGCAGCGAAGTCCTGATCGTGACTCGGCACGATTATGTCGCGGCGGCGCGCCTGCTCGGCTTCACTCATTGGCAGGCCATCGTGCGCGAGATTCTGCCAGCGACGCTGCCGCTCTTGATCACGCTCGTCAGCCTGGAAATGGCGATCGCGGTCGTGGTCGAGGCCATCCTGTCGTTCGTCGGACTCGGCGTCGGCGCCGATCAGCCGGCGTGGGGCCAGATGATCGCCGACGCGCGACAGTATGTCTATCAGTCGCCATGGAATCTGCTGCTGCCGATTCTGGCGATTTTTCTTACCGTCACCGCGTTCAACCTGCTCGGCGACGGCTTGCGCCGCACGCTTGACGTGCGCCTTGCGGAAACCGGACACTGATAATGCTCGCGCTCGAGGCCAAGGATCTCGTGGTCGCCGCCCGCCTCGATGGTACGGTAGTGACGGTGATCCGCCCGCTGTCGTTTGCGCTTGCGCCGGGAAAGATTCTCGGCCTGGTGGGCGAGTCGGGCGCCGGGAAATCCATGGTCGGCCGCGCCATCGCTCGGCTTCTACCCGCCGGCTTCGCGATCACGTCCGGATCGCTGCTGTTCGAAGGCGAGGATCTCGTCGCGATGGCCGCAAAGGCGCGGCGCGCGCTCCTTGGCCGCGCCATCGCTTTTATCCCCCAGGCGCCGATGACCTCCCTCAACCCGGTGCTAACCATCGGCGCACAGTTCGATGAGCATCTGGTGCGGCTCGGTGGCGCAAACCGCAGCAGGCGCCGCGATCACGCCGTTGCCATGCTGTCGGCGGCCAAGCTGCCGCGCGCTGCCGAACTGCTTAGCCAATATCCGCACCAATTGTCGGGCGGCATGTGCCAGCGCGTGCTGATCGCGCTCGCCTTCGCCTCAAATCCGCGTCTGGTCATCGCCGACGAACCGACCACGGCGCTCGATGTCACCAGCCATCCGCCGATCCTGCGGCTCATTGCCGACATGCAGCGCGAGCACGGCACCGCGGTGATTTTCATCACCCACGATCTACGCCTTGCCGCGCAGCTGTGCGATCAGGTCACTGTGATGTATGCCGGCCGGGCGGTCGAGAGCGGCCCGGCGCGCGCGGTGCTCTCGACCCCTGCGCATCCCTATACGCGTTGCTTGCAGCTCGGCAATCCGTCGATGCGCGCCGGGCGCCGCACGCTCTACGTTATGCCGGACCAGATGCCGGGCTTAAGGCAACTGAGCAACCTTTCTGGCTGCCACTTCGCGCCGCGTTGCCCGCTCGCCACCGACGATTGCCGCCGTGGCGAGCCTGCGAATGTTGCCATCGCGAGCGATCATTACGCTGCCTGTATTCGTCCCCGGGCAGCGCAGGCTGTTGCGACGGCGAACGAGGAATCAGTCCCTGCGGCCGTCGCGGACCGGCCGCTGCTGCAAGTCACAGGCCTGCAAAAATATTACGCGGTCGGCGGCGGATTGTTCGGCGGCGCGCGCACGGTGGCCGCAGTCAAGCACGCCTCGTTCAGCATTGCCGCGAACGAATTCGTGGCGCTGGTCGGCGAAAGTGGCAGCGGCAAGAGCACCATTGCCAAGTTGCTGGTCGGCCTGGAACGGCCGACCGCAGGCAAAATTTTGCTCGACGCCGAGGATTTGACCACGCCGTCGTCGCACCACAGCACGCTGCGGGCAACGCGCTTGCAGATGGTGTTCCAGGACCCGCAATCGGCGCTCAATCCGCGGCGGCGGGTGGCGAGCATCGTGACGCAGGCGATGGAGGCCGGTAGCCGACATGTCGGCGCGGACGAGCGCTTGGCGCGAACGCGCGAGTTGCTCTCAGAGGTCGGCCTGTCGGCCGACCTCGCGGCGCGGCTGCCTGGGCAATTGTCGGGCGGTCAGCGCCAGCGTATCAACATTGCGCGGGCGCTATGCATCATCCCGAAAGTGCTAATCGCCGACGAGATCGTGTCCGGCCTTGACGTATCGATCCAGGCGCAACTGTTGAATTTGCTGGCGCGACTGCGGGCCGAGCTCGGCTTTGCTATGCTGTTCATCTCTCACGACCTGTCCGTGGTGCGGCATCTGTGCAGCCGCGTGCTGGTGATGTATGACGGCGCGATCGTCGAAGACGGGCCGGTCGAGCAGGTCTTTGCCGATCCACAGCACCCGCACACCCGCGCGCTGTTATCTTCAGTGCCGCCCGACGATCCTCAAGCGAGCTGGGCAGAACTTGCACGGTAGTGTTCTTTAGCGCACCACTGCGCTTGCACATCGTGCTGCGTCGCGCCCGAAAAATATGCAGCAAGAACGCGGTATTATGGCGCAAACGCCACAAGCCTAACGGCTATTTCATCCCCATATCGTTTTGAGCACTGCATAAGCCGTCATCCCAAAGACGGCGGCAGTGCCGATGCAGAAAATTAAAAACTGCAATCGGGTCTGAATCATCTGACGCCCGGATGCAATAGATTGCCGTCTAATGCCGGGAATCTGCACTGTTACGACACTATTGCGAAAGCGAGATGAAATCCGCGCCTCGATCCGCATGTATGAAACCAAGATTGCTCAGGCGCGTTCCGACCTGGCGCACGTCACCGCCGTGCTGCGGATATTCGAGGCGTCGGGCAAGGCACAAGACCTTGCCCGATATTCTGACCACTACCGGCGTTTGCGCCATAATACAGCGAAGACGCTACGCTGCGGTCGCTGTTGCACCCTTGCTGCGCCACAACGCCAGGAGCTCGGCTTCGCACGCCTTCGCCGCCTCGACGTTGCGCGCCTTGACGTGGCCAAAGCCGCGGATTTTCGCCGGCAACGCGGCGAGCTCGACCGCCAGGCTGTGATTGCCGGAACTAAGCGAGGCTGCAAGCTCGCGGATGAGCGCCTCGTAGTCGGCGATGAGGCGACGTTCCATGCGGCGTTCCTCGGTGTAGCCGAAAATGTCGAACACCGAGCCACGCAATGGGCGCAGCCGCGCCAGCAGCTTGAACGCCCGGCCCATCCAGGGACCGAAGGCGCGCTTTCGCGGTTCGCCGCCCGCTGCATCGCGCCGCGCCAAGAGCGGCGGCGCCAGGTGATATGCAATAGTGAAGTCGCCGTCGAACTGCCACTGCAGCTTCTTTAGGAACGCGCCGTCGCTATAGAGCCGCGCCACTTCGTATTCGTCCTTGTAGGCCATTAGCGTGAACAGATTGCGCGCCACGGCTTCGCCGAGCCCGGAAAACCCCGGCGCGTGTTTCGCCTCGGCGATCCGTATGGCTCTGACGGTATTGCGGTAGCGTCGCGCATAGGTGGCGTTCTGATACTTAGCCAGGAACGCGGCGCGGCGCTCGACCAGCGCATCGAGGTCTTCCGGCTCCGGGATCGACTCGTCATGCCCATGACGGACCAGCGCCTCGATCTTGCCGCGATCATGAGCGGCGAGACGGCCGAAGGCGAAACTGCGCTTGTTGGCTTCCACGGCGACGCCGTTCAATTCAATAGCGCGCTCGATTGCCGCCGAGCCCAGCGGCACGAGAGCTTTCTGAAACGCAAAACCGAGCATGAACAGATTGGCGGCGGTGGAATCGCCCATCAGGGCGGCCGCAAGCCCGGTGGCGTCGATGAGATCGGTGTCCGCTGCGGCTGCCTTGATCGCCTCGAGCATCTTTGCGGTCTCAAAATCAATGTCGGGATTGAGGATGAAGGCCGCGGTCGGCGCCGCGTGGCTATTGACTACGGCCCTCGTAGCGCTGGGCCGCAGGCGACTGAGTGCGGCGGGACTTGCGGCAACGACTGGATCGCAGGCGAGCAGCACGTCGGCGCCCCCGGCGGCGACGCGAACGGCGTAAAGCGCCTGCGGCCGCGGCGCCAGCCGCACGTGGCTCATGACCGCGCCATTTTTTTGGGCGAGTCCGCTGACGTCGAGCACGGTGCAGCCCTTGCCTTCGAGATGCGCCGCCATGCCGAGAAGCGCGCCGAGCGTAACCACGCCGGTGCCGCCGATGCCGGTGATCAGAATACTGCAGGGCCGCTGCAGCGGGCCCACGTTCGGCTGCGGCAAATCGGCGAGAAGCTGATCGTTTGTCGTGAGGCCGCCGAGCTGGCGCAACGTGGCGCCATGCACCGTGACGAAACTTGGACAAAAGCCCTGGAGGCAGGAGAAATCCTTGTTGCAGCTCGACTGATCGATGCGGCGCTTGCGGCCGAATTCAGTTTCGATCGGCTGCACCGCTATGCAATTGGACTTAACCGAGCAGTCGCCGCAGCCTTCGCACACCGCTTCGTTGATGAACACGCGCTGCGGCGGATCGGGATAGCGGCCGCGCTTTCGTCGTCGCCGCTTCTCGGCGGCACAGGTTTGGTCGTAAATCAGCACGGTGAGGCCGGCGACCTCACGCAGCTCGCGCTGCACCGCGTCGAGATCGTCGCGGTGGCGGATGCTGACGCCGCTGGGAAAGCCGGTATTTTCTGGATATTTGCCGGGTTCGTCGCTGACCACCACGATCCGCCGTGCGCCTTCGGCGAGAACCTGCTGCGCGATCTGCGCTACCGTCATCGCCCCTTCCACCGGCTGGCCGCCGGTCATAGCGACGGCATCGTTGTAGAGTATCTTGTAGGTGATACTGACGCCGGCCACGGCGGCGGCGCGGATCGCCATCAGCCCGCTGTGCGCATAGGTGCCGTCGCCGAGATTCTGGAAAACGTGCCGCTCGCCGGTGAACGGCGCTTGCCCGATCCAGTTGACGCCTTCGCCGCCCATATGGGTGAGCGTCGCGGTGTGCCGGTCTGGCATGAACAGCGCCATGCTGTGGCAGCCGATGCCGGCCATGGCGCGGCTGCCTTCGGGCACCTGCGTCGAGATGTTATGCGGGCAGCCAGAGCAGAAAAACGGAGTACGCGTGATCGATGACACCGGCGATGCCGGCCGCTCGAACGATTCCAGCCGGGCCAGGCGTTCGTCGAATTGCGTTTCGCCAAGGCGCTTCAAACGCGCGACGACGGCTCGCGCCACGATGGTCGGCGTCAGCTCGCCGATGCTTGGTAATAGCGTCGCGCCCGCCTCGTCGGTCTTGCCGACGATGCTGGGCCGGCGCGAGGCCTCGACATTGTAGAGCAATCGCGCGAGCTGATTCTCAATGAAGCCGCGTTTTTCCTCGACGACCAGAATGTCTTTAAGCTCCTGCGCGAAAGCGAGGCCGCGTTGCGGCTCGAGCGGCCAGGTGAGCGCGACCTTATACAGGCGGATGCCGAGTTCGCTGGCGCGCTGCTCGGAGATGCCGAGCTCGACCAGCGCCTGGCGCAGGTCGAGATAGGCCTTGCCGGTGGTGATGATGCCGAGCCGCGGCCGCGGTGTGTCGATGACGATGCGGTCTATGCCGTTGGCGCGGGCAAAGGCCCGCGCCGCATCAAGCTTCGGGCCATGCAGGCGACGCTCCTGGTCCACAGCCCAATCGAGCCCGGCGTGCGGCCAGCGGATGTGCAGCCCGCCCGGCGGCATGGTGAAATCGGTTGGAACGATCACCGCCGCGCGCTGCGGATCGACGTCAACCGACGCGGAACTGTCGACCGCCTCGCTCGTCGCCTTGAATCCGACCCAGCAGCCGGAAAACCGCGACAACGCGAAGCCGAACAGTCCAAGATCCAAAAAATCCTGGATCGTGGCCGGGTTGAGAATCGGCATCATCGCCGCCTCGAATACCTGCTCGCATTGATAGGCGATCGAGGTCGACTGGGCGCCGTGATCATCGCCGGCGATCGCCACGATCCCGCCCCGTGGGGAAGTGCCGGCCCAATTGGCGTGGCGCAAGGCATCGAGCGAGCGGTCGAGGCCGGGACCCTTGCCGTACCAGATGCCGAACACGCCATCGACCTTGGCGCCAGGAAACAGTCCGACCTGCTGAGTGCCCCACACCGCAGTGGCAGCGAGGTCTTCGTTGAGGCCGGGCTCGAAGCGAATGTCGTGCTGTTCGAGAAGCCGCTGCGCCTGCCATAGTGCGTTATCATAGCCGCCGAGCGGCGAGCCGCGGTAGCCACTGATGAAACCAGCGGTGTTGAGGCCGGCAGCGCGGTCACGCGCCCGCTGCATGAGCGGCAGCCGCACCAACGCCTGAATGCCGGTCAGATAGATGCGGCCGGATTGGAGAGTGTATTTGTCCTCCAAACTGACGTGCGCTAATTCCACCACACTCCTCCGCGCGATGCCGTCCCCGACGCTCCGGCGACCATAATGGCATCACTTTATCGGGTTAGTTTATTACATCCGCAGGTCCGGTTTGCGCATCAGAAATATGCCCCGTCGTTGCGAGGCTCCACTAGTGGGCGAGCGGCGAACTGGACTTTATCGCCGCGCCCATCGTTCGCGTCGGCAGCACCGGCGGGCGAACGAGTTTGAGAAATTGTAGCATGTCGACAAAGGCCTTCAGCCGTTCGGCGCGATAGGCCTCGCGGTCGAGCGAAGAGTAGTCAAGGAAGCCTTTACCAGCGGTCAAGCCGATGTGGCCCTCGCGCATGTTGCGCTCGATGATCTCCGGCGCCGCGTAGCGCGGGTTGTTGAGCGCCTCGCTAAGATAACGGCTGGCATAATAGAGGATGTCGCCGCCGCCCCAGTCGATGAATTCGAGCATTCCAAGCACAGCAAAACGAAACCCAAAGCCGTATTTGATTGCCTTGTCGATGTCAGCTGGGCTTGCCACGCCCTCCTCGACCATGCGGGCGGCCTCATTCATCGCCAGGGCCTGGATGCGAGGCACAATGTAGCCCGGCCTGGTCGCGCAAACCACCGGCACCTTCCCGATCGATTCGAGCATCACCTTAAGCTGCTCGGTCACCGCAGGATCGGTCTTTGTCGACGGTGAGAGCTCGACTAGCGGCACGAGGTATGCGGGATTAAGCCAATGCGCATTGAGGAAGCGGCGCGGCTCGTTGAGCGCGCCGGCCAGGTCGTCGGCGAGAAAGGTCGAAGTGCTGGACGCGATGATAGGCCGCGGCCCGGCCAGCGCCGAAGCGCGCGCGAGAGCGTCGCGCTTAGTGTCGAGCACCTCCGGCACGCCCTCGAAAATCACCGTCGCCGTCGACAGGGCAGCCGCTGCCTGCGCTTGCGGCACCACGCTGACGCGCGCAGCGATAGTGTCGACTGCCGTCGGCACAAACAGCCCGAGCGACGCCAGGCTAGCGAGCGTTCGACGTACTTCATCGAGCGTCTGCGCGCGGCAGCGCTGAAATTCCTCCGGCGAGCGCGGCCGGAAATCGACGACGGTCACGTCGTGTCCCGCATAGGCAAATACCACGGCGATGCCACGCCCCATGCGGCCGGCGCCAAGGCACGCGATCGGCGGGCGCGCGGTCACGAAAAGCCCTGGCGCAGCAAGCTCTGCAAGCCGGCACGGTCAAGCGCACTGAAACCAAGGCCGGCGAGCGTGCGGCCGGTGGTCATGAAGTCCTCGCCGCAGATCGTCGCGCCGATGCTGAGAAAGGCGCGCGCCAACGGCATGGCAACGCCGGCCAGCGCCGCCACCGACAGCAGAAAGGACAGGCCGATGCGCGTGTCCTCCAGCATATAACGGTGTTCGGTCAGCACGATGTGCTCGCGCCAGTCGCCGGAATCGGTCAGTCGATCGTGCGAGCCGCGGCCGTACATCCACTCCTCGCCCTCTTTAGCGTAATGGTTGGCAAGCGGAAAATGCGGCGGCCCATAGCCGAGCGCCTCGCGCAATGCGACGCGCTCCGCGTCGAGGGCGTCGGTAACGCGCCGGATCGCCGGCTGCGTGCCCTCCTTATGGATATCCCAGCGGTCGAAATGCTGCAGCGGACCGGCGTTCATGACGATCAGCGGCGGATGAATGATCGGACCGCCATTCATCAAAGCGCCAGACAGCGCATCGCCGCAATCTTCGATGACGTTGGGAAAGGCGCGGCGCAGTACGGAAAGTGCATGATCCCTGGCGCCGAGCGGAAAGACGCCGGTCGGCAGGCGCTTAGCCCGCACCGTGATCGCGGCCTCGAACGGTGCGTGCTTACGTGTAAGCCACGGCAACGTGCCGGTCTCGGCAAAGGCGACTTTGGCGTGATTGCCGGCATCGTGCGCGGCCTTGGCGAACAGCACCGAGCCGAATGTACCGGGTGGCAGATACACCACCTGGCCGTCGGTGAGATGCGGCGCCAGCAATCTGCCGATGTCATGGTGCGCGGTCGCCGGCGTTGGACAAAGAATCAAGTCCGCGCCGCGCACCGCTGTACCGATGTCGTTGGTGACGGTGGCGAGCTTGGTAGTGCGGCGACCCTGATAATCCACGACCACCATCGTGTTGCCGCGCGCCTGATGCGCGGCGACTGCGGCCCGATCGCGCCGCCACAGCCGCACCGCATGGCCAGCAAGCGCGAAATCGCCCGCTGCCGCGAAAGAGCCGTTGCCACCACCCAGCACCGCGATCTGCATCGGACCGGCCCTCACTTTTTAATCACGCCTAGAGGATGCGCCCAGGCCAATCAAGCATGCCGTTATGCACCGTTGCGGGGGCACGCTTATTGTGACGCGAAAAACTTTTTAAGATATCCTCGAACCGTTCAACGGTCATGTCCGAATGCGGCGCACGTCGCAGGCTGGAAGACAGTTGCCCCTCGGGCGCAAGCCGGCAGCGATCACTATGGACTTCAATCTCAGCGAGGAACAGCGGCAAGTCCACGAAACTTTCGCGCGATTTTGCGACGAAAGAATCATTCCGCAGGCGGCGGCGATCGACGAGGCACATGCCTACCCGCGCGCGCTCTTCGATGAGTTGGGCAAACTCGGCTTTTTCGCCATGCGTTATCCGGCGGCGGTTGGCGGGCTCGATGTCGACCTCGTGACGCTGTGCCTGGCACTCGAAGAGATTGCGCGCGGCTCGATGTCACTCGCCGGATGTGTCACCATGCAGTCGCTAATGGGAACCAAGTTCCTGGAGATGCTGGGCAATGCCGACATTCGAGCGCGGCTGCTGATTCCGGCGCTGCGCGGCGAGAAAATCGGCGCGATCTGCATGACCGAGCCGAATGCCGGCAGCGACCTTGGTAGCATCGCCACATCCGCGCAGAAGATGGAAGGCGGCTACCGGCTCAAGGGCCAGAAGATATGGGTCACATCGGCGACGGTGGCGGACTTCTTTACTGTGTTCGCGCGCGCCGGCGAGGCCCGCAAGTTGACCATTTTCTTGGTCGAACGAAACTTCCTGGGCCTGCACATCGGCAAGGCAATCCCGAAGATGGGCGTGTGGGCGCTGCCGACTTCCGAGCTCGCCTTGGACGACTGCTTTGTGCCGGACAGCCACCGCTTGAGCCGAGAGGAAGGCGATGGCGAGGCGCATTTGCGCAAGCTCTTGGCGGAAATTCGCATCGTCACCGGCGCGTTAGCGCTCGGCGGCGCACGCGGGGCGCTGGAGGAGGCAATCCGCTACGCGGGCGAGCGGCAGCAGTTCGGTAAGCCGATTAATCGCTATCAAGCGATTCAGCTCAAGCTCGCCGAGATGGCGACCGATCTGGAAGCCGCCCGACGGCTGGTGCATTACGCCGCTTGGCTCAAGGACCACGACCGGCCGCACCACAAGGAGGCGGCGATGGCCAAACTGTTCGCCTCGGAAGCGGCGGTACAGATTTGCGACAAGGCCGCTCGGGTCATGGCATCATACGGTTACAGCATGGAATATCCGGTGCAGCGCCACCTCCGTGACATCCGCTTCACCCTGATCGGCGGCGGCACCAGCGAGATTCTGAAGTTGATCATCGCCAAAGAGCTGTCCGCATGAGCGAACGCAAGATCAAGGTGCTGCTGGCCAAGCCCGGCCTTGACGGTCACGACGTCGGCGCCAAGGTCGTCGTGCAGGCCTTGCTGCAGGCGGGCTTTGACGTCATTTATACCGGTTTGCGGCAAACGCCGGAGGAGATCGTGCGAACGGCGCGCGAGGCTAATGTCGACGTGATCGGACTGTCGATCCTGTCCGGCTCGCACATGCCGTTGTGCCGGCGCCTGCGCGACCTCATGTTTGACCAAGGCTTGTACGACAAGCTATGGATCGTCGGTGGCAACATTCCGAATACCGACCGCATGATGCTCAAGCAACTCGGCTATCGCGGCGTCTTTCCGACCGGTAGCCGCACCGACGACATCGTTTCCTTCATTCGGGAGAATGTGCGATGAGCACCGCTCCAAGCAAAGCAGCGTCAGCCAAGCCGCGCGCCGTCGAAGACGGCGTGCGCCGCGTCGTCAACGAGAGCGGCATCGAAATCAAGCCGCTCTATACCGCCGAGGATGTCGCCCATAGCGCGCCGCCGGACAATAGCGATCCGGGCGAACCGCCATTCACTCGCGGCATCCACCCGCTGATGTATCGGCAGCGGCCGTGGACGATGCGACAGTACACCGGCTTTGCCAACGCCGCCGACACCAACAAGCGGTTCAAATATCTCATTGCCAATGGCCAGACCGGGCTGAATGTCGCCTTCGATCTGCCGACACAGTGTGGCTACGATTCCGATGCGGCGGAGGCAATGGGAGAGGTTGGCCGCGTCGGCATGGCAGTCGATACCCTGCACGACGTGGAGATCGCTTTCGACGGCATCGATCTTGATGCCATTACCGTGTCGCTGACCGTCAACGGCAGCGCAGCGATTCTCATCGCCATGTACCTCGCCATGGCCGAGCGGCGCGGCTACGACATCGCCAAGCTGCGCGGTACGGCGCAGAACGACATCCTGAAAGAGTTCATTGGCCGCGGCACCTGGGTCTTCCCAGTCGATCCGTCGGTCAAACTGGTGGCCGACACCATCGAGTACTGTGCCAAGGTGGCGCCGAAATACAGCCCTGTCAGCGTGTGTGGCTATCACATCCGCGAGTCGGGCGCGACCCCCGCCGACGAGATGGGCTATGCCTTCAGTATCGCCAAGGCCTACACCGACGCCGCGCTGGCGCGCGGCCTCGACATCGACGAGTTTGCCGGCCGCCTCTCGTTCAATTTCAACATTTTCGGCAACCTATTCGAACAAGTTGCAAAATTCCGCGCTGGTCGCCGCCTCTGGGCGAAAGTCATTCTTGATCAGTACGGTGCGAAGGATCCATCGTCCGGCTGGCTGCGCATGATTGCCGGCGGCGGCGGTTTCGGGCTGACCATCGAGCAGCCTGAGAACAACATAATGCGCGGCGCCTACTATGCGCTGATCGCGGCGCTGGGCGGGGCGCAAACCATGGCGCTGTGCTGCTACGACGAGGCCTACACGATACCGACACCGAAGGCGCAGCGCCTATCGCTGCGCACGATGCAGCTATTGATCGAGGAGATCGGTCTAGCCGATACGGTCGATCCGCTCGGCGGCTCTTATTATGTCGAGACGCTCACCAACCAGATGGAGGAGAAGATCGTCGAGTCGATGAAATGGGTCGACGATCATGGCGGCATCGTCAAAGCCGTGAGCGAAGGCGTGATCCAGGCCCGCGTGTCGGAATACGCCTATCAGCGCCAGCGCGCGTTGGAGCGCGGGACGCTGCGCAAGGTCGGCGTGAACTGCTACGTCGAGAGCGAGGAGGAAAACCCGAACATCGAGCTGCATCCGTACGACGAAATGGGGGCGATTGCGCAGGTCGAGAGCCTGCGCCGTGTCAAAGCGGACCGCGACAACGACGCGGTCGAGCGTGCACTCGACGCGTTGCGCGCCGACGCCAATGCCGGCCGCAACGTCATGCCGGCCATGATGCAGGCGGTCAAAGCCTACGCCACAGTGGGCGAAATGACCGGCGCGCTGGTCGACGTTTATGGGCGATTCCGCGAACCGACGCGGCTCTGGCGTAAAGTCGCCTGAACGGCTTGCGGCAACGGCACCCGGCGAAACCAGCGCTGCCGATCTTGGCCAACCGAGTTGCCGTCAGCGCGTGCGATAGGTGTCGGCTTTAGCCAACCAGACGTGTCCGTTCCATGGCGAAGTGCGTGTTGGCGCCGGTAAAGCGCGGGAACGTGCGGTAATGGGCGCGCAATTCGTGCCGTACCGGTGACGCCATCGCCGCAGCGAAGGCGTCAGCGTCGGCGAATACCACTTCGTTGCCAAGCATGTAGTCTGCCGGTGGTGGCCCGCCAGGGTGTCGCCAGGGCAAGGGGATGTAACACATCACGTTGCGGATCCCCGGAAATCTGCCAAGCAACGACGGATGGTCGTCGAGATAGTGCTTGACGAACGCCGCCTCGTCGTCGGCCGGGCGATAATACCGCACGACATAGGAAAACCGCGACAACAGCGGTGCCGGGCTGTTTTGGCCGGCGACCGGATAGGGGAGGTAGCGCATCGCCGTGCAAGTTACGGCACTCATGCCCGACAAACCGGCGGCGAAAGCCGATACATTCGCGGCCTTCGCCAGCACCTCGGCCGAGGCAAAAGCGAGCATCGCCAGATGGGCCGGCGCCGGCCCATCCTGCACGTAGGGATCATGGGTTTCGGCGGCAGCTGGCGCGTAGAAATCGAGCGAGGCCAGCTCGGGCAGCGTGGCGAAGTTTCGGCGCACGCTCGCGGCTGTGACGGATGGTGCGGTCCCAGCCGTGACGGCGAACGCGATTTCACAAACGATGGTCACGGACGCGGACCCCCGGCGCCGGCCATTGACGGCACCTTTGTTTGTATACAGGATACAAAGCCCGGCGTGTTTGGCAACCGGTGAAATCGACATGGCATCCTTGAAGGCGCTCGATCGACCGGACTCGCTCGGTGAGCGTACCTATCTGGCGCTGCGCGACCATCTGCTCTCCGGTGGCTTTGTCGGCGGCGAACCGATGCAAGAAGAAGTACTCGCCGCCCAGTTCGGTGTGTCGCGCACACCGGTGCGCGAGGCGCTTGCCCGTCTCGCCAGCGAGGGTCTACTGGAATCCTCCGGCCGCAGCTACCTCCTGCCCGCCCTGTCGCGCGCAGACATTCATGACATCTACGAATTGCGCCTGCTGCTCGAGCCTGAGGCGATCCGCCAAGTGACGCAGCGGCTCAACGGCCGCAAGCAGCTGCGTCCGCTGCGCGACCAGCTCGCGACCATGGCAGCGGCGCACGCGAATCACGATGTCGCAGCTTTCAGCGACGCCAATTACCGCTACCGTGCCGCTTGGCTGGAACTGGTACCAAACTGGCGGCTGCTGCGAGCGATCGAGCTTTACGCCGATCACGTCCGCTACTTGCGGGTGCTGACGCTCGGCGCGCCTGGCACACGAATAGTGGTGCTCAGGGGCCTCAAGCAACTCACCGCAGCATTCGCTGCGGCCGAGCCGGCGGATGCCGCCGCCGCCATGCGGGACCATCTCCACCAGGCCAAACGCATCTTGCAGGAGGCGCTCGATCGGCAACCCCGGGAAGGCGACGGACATGCCTTACGCGGCTGAGATTCCCTATGGCGGCTATTGGAGCACCCCGTTCGCTCGCTGGCAGGGTGCTTTGTCCAATCTCAATTCGCTGCAGTTGGCGGCGCAAACGCTGCGCCAAGAGCTCGCCAACCGTAAAATTCCGGCCGAGGCGATCGATCATGGGGTGCTGGGATTCACAGTGCCGCAGAAGCATTCTTTCTACGGACTACCCTGGGTGACCGGTTTGGCAGGTCTTCCTCACGTCGGCGGGCCGACGGTGATGCAGGCCTGCGCCACCGGCGTGCGGGCATTGCTTGCCGCCGCCGAGGAGGTCGAGGCAGGAACGTGCCGTTCGGCGCTCGCCATCACTTGCGACCGCACTTCGAACGGGCCGCACATTTATTACCCCAATCCGAAAGGCCCTGGAGGTTGCGGCGCGAGCGAAGACTGGGTGATGGACAACTTCAGCCACGACCCGCTTGGCAAACACGCGATGATCACAACTGCCGAGAACGTTGCGGCCAAGCATCAGATTACCACCGCCGAGCAGCACGACGTTGTGCTGCGGCGTGAGGCACAGTATCGCGACGCACTCGCCGCCGACTGCAGTTTCCAGAAACGCTACATGACCTTGCCGTTCGCGGTGCCAGACCCGTCGTTCCGCAAGACCGTGGCCACGCTTACTACTGACGAGGGCATCCACTTCTCGACTGCCGAGGGGCTGGCAAAGCTCAAGCCAGTAGTCGATGGCGGCAGCGTTACCTTCGGGGGGCAGACGCATCCTGCCGACGGCAATGCCGCCATTATCGTCGCTGCACCGGACAACGCCGGGCAATTGAGCAGCAATCCAAAAATCCGCATTCGCCTGCTTGGCTTCGGCGCAGCGCGCGCCGATCTCGCTCACATGCCGGAGGCGCCAATTCCAGCTGCGCGCGGCGCGCTTGCCCAGGCCGACCTGCCGGTGGAGCGGATGGACGCAATCAAGACGCACAATCCGTTCGCCGTAAACGACGTGTTATTCTCCCGGCAGACCGGCGTGCCGCTCGCACGCATGAACAATTACGGCTGCTCGCTGGTCTGGGGCCATCCGCAAGCGCCCATGGGCACCCGGGCGATCATCGAACTGATCGAGGAACTGGTGTTGCGCGGCGGCGGCTATGGCCTGTTTACCGGCTGCGCCGCCGGCGATACCGCCATGGCGGTGGTGCTGCAGGTTACCGACCACGGATAGACCGATGGATCTCGCTTTCCCGATCGAACGGCATGCCGCCTTCACGCCGAACAAAGCGGCAATCCGCTTCGGCAGCGAGGACCTCGACTATGCCGCACTCGCCGCCCGCATCGGCGAGGTGCGCGGCAAGCTGGCGGCGCTCGGCGTCGGCGCAGGCGAGGTGGTCGCTTTTCTCGGCCTCAATCATCCGGAGCTGCTGGTGCTGCTATTTGCCTGCGCGCGACTGCGGGCGATCCTACTGCCGCTCAACTGGCGGCTGACCGCCGCCGAACATGCGCGGGTCCTCAGCGACGCCAGGCCCCGCCTGGTCCTAGTGATGCCAGATTTCCTCGGGCACGCCGAGGCGTTGCGCGCGGTTTTGCCGACGGCGCAGTGGCTAACGCCGACTGCTGCGCCGACCGGCTGGCGCAATTGGACGGGCATTGCGGGCGCATCGACGATAAAGTCTGTGCCGACTCCCGCGCACGAGGTGCCGGTGCTGCTGTGCTACACGTCCGGATCGACCGGCGTCCCCAAGGGGGTCGTGTTGAGCCAGGGCGCGCTGTTTTTCAACGTGCTCAACAGCGTTCACATGCACGACCTCACCAGCGGCGACCGCGTACTGACAACGCTGCCAATGTTCCACGTCGGCGGGCTCAACATCCAGACCGTGCCGGCGCTGCACGCCGGCGCCACCGTCATCCTGCACGCCAAGTTCGATCCCGACGCCGCCCTCGGTGCGATCGAGCGCGAGCGTATCACGCTTGCGGTGCTGGTGCCGGCGCAGCTTGCCGCAATGATGAAGCTTGCGCGCTGGAGCAAGGCCGATTTATCGAGCCTGCGCTTGCTGACCACCGGCTCGACCATCGTGTCGGAAGCATTCGTGCAGCGCGTGCACGAGCGCGGCGTGCCGCTCATCCAGGTCTACGGCTCGACTGAAACAAGCCCGATCGCGACTTATCTGCGCAGCGAAGACGCGCGGCGCAAGGCCGGTGCCGCCGGCCTTCCGGCGCTCTATTGCACCCTGCGTATCGTCGATGACAACGACTGCGACGTTACTGCCGGTGGCGACGGTGAGATTCTGCTACGCGGTCCGAACCTCATGCAGGGCTATTGGAAGGCGCCGGAAGCGACCGCTAAGGCTCTGCGCGGCGGCTGGTATCATTCCGGCGACATCGGCCATCTCGACGCCGAAGGCTATCTGCACGTCGTCGCGCGCAAACACGATTTGATCATTTCCGGCGGCGAGAACATTTATCCGGCGGAAATCGAGAACGTCCTGCTTGAACATCCAGCGATTGTCGAGGCCTGCGTGATCGGCTGCCCAGACGAGCGTTGGGGTGAGGCGGTGGTGGCGGCAGTGGTACTCAAGCCGGGAGTACGACTGAGCGCGGCCGATGTGATCGCGATCCTGGATGGCCGTGTCGCCCGTTACAAGCGGCCGCGCGCGGTGCGTTTCATGGACAGCCTGCCGCGTACCGCGCTCGGCAAGGTGCAACGTGAAGAATTGCGGGCAACGATAGCGGCATGAACCGTGCAGCGTGCAAAACGAGCAAAAAACTTCATGAATCTCAAGATCGGGATCGACGTCGGCGGAACTTTTACTGACTTCATCGTCGTCGGGCGCGGCGCCGATGGCTTGATCCATAAAGTGTTGTCGACACCAAAAGATCCTTCGATAGCAGTGCTTTCTGGCCTGCAGGAGATTGCACAGCGCGTGCGGCCGCAGGCCGACTTCGTTGAATTCATCGGCGCGGTCGATACCATCGTCCACGGCACAACGGTGACGACCAATGCCACGCTCACCCACACCGGCGCCCGCTCGGCGCTGCTCACCACCAAGGGCGTGCGCGACGCGCTGGAAATGCGGCGCGGCATTCGCGAGCGGCAATACGACAACCACTATACCAACGTAACGCCGCTGGTGTCGCGCTATCTGCGGCAGGGCATCGGTGGTCGTCTCGACCGCAACGGCGTTGAGGTTGAGCCGCTTGCGCTCGACGACATCCGCCGTGCGATCGCCCTCTACAAGCAGGAGAAAGTGGAGGCAGTGTCGATCTGCTTCATGAACGCCTTCGCCAATCCGATGCATGAGCAGGCCGCCGCCGAGTTGGTGCGGCGCGAACTACCCGACGCCTATCTGACAGTGTCGACTGACCTGTTGCCCTCGATCCGCTTTTACGAGCGCGTGAGCACGACCGCGCTCAATTCTTACATCGGGCCGACGCTCAACCGCTATCTCGATCAGCTGGTCACTCGGCTGCGAACCGCAGGCTTCCGCGGCGTCCTGCTGATCATGCAGTCGAACGGGGGCGTAATCTCACCGCAACTCGCCCGCGAAAAGGCAGCGCTGACGCTGCTGTCAGGCCCGGCCGGCGGTCCGGCGGCCGGCCTATACTTCTCGCGCGCGCTCAACAGCGACCGCTGCATCACCACCGACATGGGCGGCACCAGTTTCGAGGCGTCGGTCGCGATCGGCATGCCGGTCACCGTCAACGACGGCGAGATTGCCCGCCACAAGATCGCGCTGCCGATGCTTGACATCCATACCATCGGCGCTGGCGGCGGCTCGATCGGCTGGCTCGACGAGGGTGGCTTACTGCGCGTTGGTCCGCAGAGCGCCGGCGCCGATCCAGGCCCGGCCTGCTACGGCAAGGGTGGCGTGTTGCCGACTATCACCGACGCCAACCTGGTACTCGGGTATCTCGATCCGGAATACTTCGCCGGTGGTAGGATGCGGCTAGACGCCGAAGCGGCGCTCGACGCGATCATGGAGCACATTGCCAAGCCGATGGGCCTCAACGTCGAGGAGGCGGCCGCCGGCATGTATCGCATCGCCTGCAACAACATGGCCCATGGGGTGCGCGAGGTGACCATTAAACGCGGCTTAGATCCGCGGGAATTCGTCTTTGTTGCCGCTGGCGGCGCTGGGCCGATGCATTCCTGCTTGATTTGCAACGAGTTAGACATCCCGCTGCAGGTCGTGCCGCCGTCGGCCTCGGTGCTATGCGCGTTCGGCATGCTGCTCTCGGAACTGCAGCACGACTTCGTGCGCACCTTCGTCGCCCGCTTGGGCCAAGTGGACTGGTCGCACTTGGCCGATATTCTGGGCGAGATGCGGCGCGACGGCGAACGCATGCTGGCCAACGAGCGCGTCAGTTCGGCACAGCAGCGCTTTCGCGTCCTGTTCGATTGCCGTTACATCAAGCAATACCATGAGGTGTCGTTCGAAGTTGCCGCCCAAGCGCTCAAGACGCATGATCGAACCGCCATCGCTGCTGCGTTTCACGCCGAGCACAACCGGTTGTACGGTTATACCCTGGAGGCGGAAGGGGTGCCGATCGAGATCATTAATGTCCGGCTGCAGGCGATCGGCGCCACCGAGCGGCCAAATTACGTGCTTGAGGATTATGGTGGCGAGGACGCGCAGCATGCCCTAAAGGGCCGGCGCCGTGTCTACGTTCCCGAAAGCGGATCCTTTAAAACTGCGAGTGTCTATGACAGCCGGCGGTTGCGCTGCGGTAACCTGGTCGAAGGTCCGGCCGTGATCGAGACGGTGACCACCGCGGTGTTCGTGTCTGCCAGCTTCGACTGCCGGATGGAAGGTCATCGCTCGCTGCTGCTGTACCGCAAGGGCCGCGACGATCTGGTGAAGGCTTGCATCGCACGTGAACAGGTGCCGGCATGACAATCGATCCGATCCTGCTGTCGGTCTACGCCCGCACGTTCCGCTCGATCACCGACGAAATGTCGATCTCGATGCAACAAACGACGCGTTCGCCGATCCTGTGCGAAGCCAAGGATTACGTCACCGGTTTGTACGATGC
>Ga0187784_10001106_pt1 | contig 21078 bp, 16 predicted proteins | sample 1015_SJ02_MP15_2_FD_132964 | JGI IMG/M metagenome (GOLD analysis project Ga0187784, IMG submission 132964) | Tropical peat soil microbial communities from peatlands in Department of Meta, Colombia - 1015_SJ02_MP15_20_MG | ecosystem: Environmental > Terrestrial > Soil > Wetlands > Peat | place...
AGCACCACCTGGCTCAGGATCAGCAGTTTCGCCGTGCCTGCCTGTCCGCAGAAGATGACCGTGATCACTGCGGGGATAATGGCCAGGAGACGGGTAATCAGACGGCGCAACCAGGGAACTAGGCGCAGGTTGAGGAATCCCTCCATTACAATCTGGCCTGCCAGGGTGCCGGTCAGGGTGGAGTTCTGGCCGGAACAGAGCAGCGCGATCGCAAAGAGGATGCTGGCCATTTGCGTCCCGAGAAGTGGCGCCAGGGTGTAGTAAGCCTCCTGGATTTCTGCCACCTGATTCAATCCGTGGCGGTAGAACGTGCCGGCCGCCATGATGAGAATGGCCGCGTTAATGAAGAAAGCAAAATTGAGCGCCAGGACGTAGTCCACCAGGTTGAATCGCAGCGCGGTTCGTATTCCCTCCCTGCTCCGCGCAATCGCCCGCGTCTGGACCAGCGAGGAATGGAGGTAAAGGTTGTGGGGCATCACCGTTGCGCCCAACATCCCGATGGCAATATAGAGCATCTCCTGGTTGGTCAAAAGCTCCGGAGTGGGAATAAGGCCCTTCCCGATTTCGACCACATTGGGTTTTACCAGGAGAATCTCCACCAGGTAGCAAACACCTATCGTCCCAATGAGGCCCACTACAAGGGCTTCCAGGTATCGGAATCCCTTGTGCTGAAGGTAGAGGATCGCGAGCACATCGAGGGCCGTCAGGCAAACGCCGAGCAACAGCGGGATATGGAAAAGCAGGTTGAGCGCGATGGCCGACCCGATCACCTCTGCCAGATCGCAGGCGGCGATGGCAATTTCACATAGCACCCACAGGACCAGGCTGGTTCGGCGCGAATAATAGCTCCGGCAAGCCTGCGCGAGGTCCAGTTGCGTGACGATGCCCAGCCGCGCCGCAAGCGCCTGCACCAGGATCGCCATTAGGTTGGACAGGAAGAGGACGAAGATGAGTTGGTAAGCAAACCGCGACCCCCCAGCTATGTCCGTGGCCCAGTTCCCGGGGTCCATGTAACCGACGGCGACCAGGAAACCCGGCCCCGAAAAGGCCAGCACCTTCTTCCAGAAGCCCACTCCAGTGGGAACGCCCACCGTTCTATGGACCTCAGGGAGTGAGGGCATGGCAGGTGAGCTGCGATGTGAAGTCAGGTCCGGTTCGTCCATGGCGCGCTGAATCGCTCTCTTCCCACTGCGAAGCGGTGGACCGTGCTGGCATGAAAATGAGTGTGCCGAAGGCACCTTGGAGTGCGGCCCGCCGCGGCGGGACGCCGCCATCCCCCCTTGGCCTGTGTGCCCTGGGCACTCTAAGGCGCTTCGCGCATTTTCATGCACGGTCGTGAGGCGCAGGATCATGAGGCCTGCGCTCGGAATGACACTAACGAGTATACTTGGATTGCCTCAAGCGGCGAAACTTTCGTTGGCCCTTTTCAGAAGCGCCTTCATGTAAGCAATGCTATAAGCGGTTGCAGCCCTGCTGCCGCCGATCATTTCGGGGATGTGATCCGGAATCATTACCCCGTTGAAGTTCACCTCGCGCAGCGCGCGCATCACTTTGTACATATCCATGTAACCGTCATCCACAAAGGTCTCGACGAAATGGGGTAGAGGAGCACTCACATTGCGGAAGTGGATTTTGAAGATTTTGCCGCGGCTGCCAAAGTAGCGAATGGTTTCCAGCACATCTTTCCCCATTAGTTTTCCGCCCTCGAGCCAGGTACCGCAGCAAAGGCACATTCCTATATTAGGACTGCCGGCGATCTCGAAAGCTCGCTTGTAGCCGTCGAAATTGCCGAAGATACAGCGTGGAACGCCGCCCAATTCGGGCACGGGCGGGTCGTCGGGATGAATGCCGATCCTTACACCTGCCTCCTCCGCGACCGGCGTTACGGCCTTGATGAAATAAGTGTAGTTATCCCAAAGCTCCTTCTGCGAGTAGATGCGGCCGTGGGTAAGCGGGCCCTTGAAAATCTTCTTATCCCAGTAGCCGGCATCGGCCTTGGCCAAATCGAAAGCTCGCGCGGACGCTCCGCCACGCGTATTCTCACGCTGCGTGCTCCAAATGCCGTTGCCCATATGAGCGTAGGTCGTGTAATAGATCCCGGCTTTACCTAAATTGCGCAGATACGTCTTATACTCCTCGATCTTCTGGTCACGTCCGGGAAGGTTGAGAGTGACCTCCTCCATATTATGAACGTTGAGGTTTCCGATATTCCAAATCTTCAAATCGGCCGCTTCCACCTTAGCGCGCAAGCGCATAAAATTCTCATAGGTCGCTCCGTCCGCATGCAGCCAGATCGTGACGTATTGCGCGCCCAGTTGCTTTACGAACTGGAGGTCTTCGTCGCTGGGATCGGGGCCCATCTGTACTGCGATCTTTATGCCTGGGGGGAGATCGTGGAGCTCCGCCACCCCCCGCTGGGCGCGCGAAAACAAAGCCGTTCCTCCCAGGGCGCCGGCTAGAGCTAATTTGGCGAATTCTCTCCTTTCAGGATTGAAGCCAGCTTCCCCTTGTTTTCCCGAAGGTGGATTTGGTTTCTCGGCAAGTGACATGTGACGACTCCTTCAAGTTCTTCTAGTGCACCGAAGGTTTCTCCTCGTGTGAGTCGCGACGATTCCTGGCGTTCCGTAAGGGCGAGCGGCCCATCGACAGGCTCAGGGCGGCGAGCGAAGCCGAACCGCGCTCGCCCCAGGGCCGAACGCCGCCCTGCGGCCCAAAGCCGCCTTCGGGCCACGGGCCGTTCGGCCCTACGTTTCTGATTGCGGCTCCGCCCCGGTGTGTCCTCCGCGTCCCGAAGAGCCTCAACACAGAGTCCACCGACTAGCTCTGTGGGCTCTGTGTTGGAGCTGGGGAGGCACAGAGGGCACGGAGGCTCTCCCTTTGGTTGCGGCCAGCCCTATACCCTGAAAGACAATCCCATCTTAACCCCCCAAGCACCTCGAGTCGGGATCACCCTACTCCTTCCTCTGGGATAGGTAGTCCCGGAGGGTTACTATGCCTATACCTTCGAACGTCCCCAACCGAAGCAGGCCTTTGTCACCGGTCACAATGATTCGCGCTCTGCCAGTTAGCGCGCATTCCACTATGCGGTTATCCGCTTCCTCGCCTGCGACGCTCAGACGTTGAGTGGGGCGCACCCACTCTGCCAACTCCCCAAGCCAAACAGCGACACGCGCCAGTTCTTCGCGGTCACGACTGAACTTGCGGGCCAGAACGCCGAGAAGCTCGTCCAGAATCGGCTTGGAAAGGATTAGACGGTCTGTCCCCTCGAGAACGCGGGTCAACGCCTCCTCGGCGTGGCTGCCGGGGAGAATGAGCGCGGAGACGAAGATATTCGTGTCGAAGACGACTCTCACTGGTTGAGGTAGCGCTCCAGGTCGCGCTCGGAGATGATTCCCTGCTCCTTAGCTTTCTGGCTCCAATAGCTCTGCAATTGGTGAAACTGCCTCCTGAGCCGCCCGCGCCTCGCTTTCCACAACGCTTCCTGGATGATGCCACTCAGAGTTCTCCGCTGGGCGCGGGCTTGCTCTTCCAGCTCTTGGGCAAGCTCTGCGGGCAGGGAAATCGTTTTCTTCACCGCTCTCGTTGCCATACTTGATATGGTATGAAAAATTCCTACCAAGCGCAAGCGTGATTTTGAATCTCACGGGCCGCCTGTTGCAGCCTCTCCGAGTGCCTCGAGCTTCTGCTGCATACCCTCTAGGAATTCCTCGTCTCTAATCGAGGGCAAGTTGGCGCGAACATTCTCGATCCCTCCGCGCCGGGCGGTACCGGCAAGGTCGAACGCGACGGCAAGGTCGGAGGCCGCCAGCGGAATGGTGATGTCACGCAGGCTGGAAATGATCGTGGCAACTTCCGCGCTCAGTTCTGCGGTTTCCAATGGCACCGCGGCCGCATTTTTGCTCGCTTCTTCTATGGCTTGTGCGCGCCCGGCTCTTTCGATTTCCGTGGATTTAGGAAGTTTGAAGGCCGCCATCACCGCTTCGTAGCTCTGGGCGTCGCGGTCCATGTTTTCGAGCAGGCGTTGCCGCAGTGAGGAGAGCCGGAAGTGTGACACTCTCAATTGCGGGTGATGCGCTTCAAGTGATTTACGATTGAGCGACAGCCCGCAGACCATTTCACCGAGCGCCGCGGCCAGCGCCCCGCCGAGTGCGGAGACGCTTCCTCCGCCGGGCGTTGCGCTCGGCGCCGCCACGGCGCTTACGAATACCTCTGCCATCGCGTGCAAGCTCCGAGTCGTTCGGCGCGCTGCCGATTGCGTCTGCTCCCGGATGATTTGCTCGAGACGGTTTTCAAAAATCAGTTGGGGATGATAGTTCTCTACCTTGAGGTACTGGACTGCGGTTTCCTCCAGCGCTCGGCGGGGGACCAGCCCCACAATCTCGCTGCCTAGAACATCAACGCCTTGCGCGGCGGCTTCTCGCCGGACGGCCTCGAACACGGTCGCGATGGAGGTCGTCTCGAAATCCGTCAGGTTCATTGAGACCTGCCCCAGATGGCGAGACTTTAGCTCGACGCCCATCGCCTTCACACAGGGAAAGCCGCCGCTCGAGGCGCGGATTTTCTTGGCAATGACCTTCGCCGGCTCCACCTCAGGGGTATTCAAGTTGATGTTGTAGGCAATGAGGAATTTTCTCGCGCCCACCACGGTGGCACCCGCGGTGGGATGAAGCGCCGCCTCGCCGAAATCGGGATGCCGCTCAGGATTGGTGCGCACCTCCTCGCGCACGCCCTCGAATTGGCCTCGCCGGACGTTCTCCAGGTTCTTGCGTTCCGGCCGGCGCGCCGCCGCCTCGTACAGATAGGTGGGAATCTTGAAGCGGCGCCAGGCTTCTTCGGCCACTCTTTCGGCGATGCGCACGCATTCTTCGAGTGTGACGCCGGCGATGGGTATGAAGGGAACCACGTCGGTGGCGCCGAGACGCGGGTGGGCGCCCCGCTGCTGGTTGAGGTCAATCAATTCCGCCGCCTTGCCGATGCCTCGCAGAGCGGCTTCCCCAACGCTCTCGCGCGTGCCCACAAACGTGATGACGCAACGGTTATGGTCGGCGTCCATCTCCTTGTCGAGCAGATAAACGTCCGGCCCAGCGAGCAGGGCGCGGATGATGGTCTCCACCTTTTGCACATCGCGTCCTTCACTGAAGTTCGGAACACATTCGATGATGGTTTGCATGGAGAGAATTTAGCACGAATGGGATCGTCGTAGCGCGGGCGTCTCGCCCGCTGTCGCGCGGGCATCCTGCCCGCGCCTGCGGGAGCGGGACGCTCCCGCCACAGCGGGCGAGACGCCCGCGCTACGATTCCACGCAACCCGCCCCGCCTTCACCGTCATGAGGCAATGATTCACGCCAAAATAGTAGGGAATCTCGCGGTAGTCGGCCAAGCCCATCACAATCAGGTCGGCCTGTTTGCCGGGTTCGAGGGAGCCGAGGCGGTCGGCGCGGCGCAGCGAATAGGCAGCGTTAAGGGTAGCGGCGGAGATTGCCTCGGCAGGCGTCATGCGCAAGGCAGAGCAAGCCAGCGAAAGGATGAATTGCATATTGAGCGTGGGGCTGGTTCCGGGGTTGAAGTCGGTGGCCAGCGCGACGATGGCGCCGGCGTCGATCAGCTTCCGCGCCGGAGGGTAGGCCTTGAGGCCAAGATGGAAATTCGCGCCCGGAAGCAGCGTCGCGACAACCTGGGAGCGGGCGAGTGCGCCGATGTCCGCACGGGCGAGCTTGTCGAGGTGATCGGCGGAGGCAGCTTCAGCTTCCACAGCCAAACGGCTTGCTCCGGTGCGAGTAAGCTGCTCAGCATGGAGGCGCGGAATCAGGCCCCGCCGCTTCCCGGCCGCCAACACTCTCCGGCAATGCTCGACACTAAAGGCGCCGCGGTCGCAAAAGCAGTCGATGAATTCCGCCAGCTTCTTGCGCGCCACCACAGGAATAAGTTCGCGCACCACCGTTTCGATATAGGCGCCCGGACGCCCGGCGTATTCAGGAGGCAAGGCGTGCGCGGCGAGGAGAGTGGGCACGAGTTCAAGGTTGGAGGTTTTGCGAAGCCGGCGAATCGCCTCCAGGAGTTTCATCTCCTGCGTCACTTCCAGGCCGTAGCCCGTCTTCACCTCCAGGGTGGTGGTGCCGTGGGCCGCAAATTGCTTCAGAAAGCCTTCTCCCTGGCGCACCAGCGAGTTTACGGAAGCCTCGCGCACTTGCTGCGCCGACAACCTGATCCCTCCGCCGGCCCGAGCAATTTCCTCGTAGGTCTTTCCCTGCAATCGCTTCTCGTAATCTCCCACACGGCTTCCGGCAAATACCAGATGGGTATGCGAATCGACGAAGCCGGGCATCACCACCGAGCCGCGGCAATCGACGGCCTCGGCCTTCAACCGCCGCGCCTCTCGTTCCAGACTGCGCGTCGGGCCCACTTCCAGGATGCGGGCCCCCTGGGTCAGTACTGCGCCATCGGCGATGATTCCGAGTTGCGAAAGGGCCTTTCCACGTCGGGGCCAAGGCAGGCCCCCGAGGGTGAGCAGTTGTTCAGCGTTGCGGAAGAACACTGACGAGTGACGAATGACGAGTTTCTCTGCTAGAATCATAAGCCAAAAAATCGGAGGGTAGGTGCTATGCCCCAATATGAATACGCCTGCAAGGAATGCAAGAAGACCTTCAGCTTGATCATGACACTGGCCGAATACGACAAAGGGAACGTGGCCTGCCCGAAGTGCAAGAGCAAAAAGGTCGAGCAAAAGCTCTCGACCGTTTTCACGGTCACCTCCAAGAAAAGCTGACAAGGACAGTGACGAGTGACAAGTGACGAGCAGAAGCCAGGAGTCAGAAGTCAGGAGTCAGAATGGAGAAGAGCCGGCGCCGTTTTTGGGGTCTCAGGGGGAGGCAGGTCCGCGGGCCACGGCTTCTGACTCCTAGCTTCTGACTCCTGCTTGTCACCAGCCACTAGCCGCTGACTACCGGCCGCTGTATTCTGACTCCTGACTCCTGGCTCCTGACTCCTGGTTGTCACCAGCCACTAGCCGCTTACTACTAGCCGCTGTATTCTGACTTCTGACTCCTGGCTCCTGGTTCTCACCAGCCACTAGCCGCTGACTATTGGCCGCTGAATTCTGGCTCCTGACTTCTGACTCCTGACTCCTGCTCGTCACTTGTCACTCATCACTGTCTTTACTCCTGCCTTGCGCGCGAAGGCGATGGCCTCTTCATAGCCTGCATCGACGTGACGGGCGACGCCGATGCCGGGGTCGTTGGTCAGCACGCGGTTCAGTCGTAGGGCCATTTCCGCCGTGCCGTCGGCCACGGTGACCTGCCCGGCGTGGAGGGAGTAGCCGATTCCGACTCCCCCGCCGTGATGGAACGAGACCCAGCTTGCCCCGGAGGCGGTGTTCAGCAGCGCGTTTAACACCGGCCAGTCGGCGACGGCGTCGCTGCCATCCTTCATGCTTTCGGTCTCACGGAAAGGCGACGCCACGGAGCCGCAATCGAGATGGTCGCGGCCGATAACGATCGGGGCCTTCAGTTCGCCCTTCGCCACCAAATCATTGATCCGTTCCCCGAACAGGGCTCGTTCACCATACCCCAGCCAACAGATTCGTGCCGGCAGGCCTTGAAACTTTACGTTTTTGTGGGCCAGCCTGATCCAGCGGCTGAGGACGGGATCGTCCGGGAAGAGCTCCAGCACCAAGTCGTCGGTGCGGTAAATATCCGAAGCTTCGCCGGAAAGCGCAGCCCAGCGAAACGGCCCGCGTCCCTCGCAGAAGAGAGGCCGGATGTAAGCGGGAACAAATCCCGGGAAATTGTAAGCGTCCTTCACGCCCCCGTGCTCAAAAGCCATGGTGCGGATGTTGTTGCCGTAATCGAAGGTGGCCGAGCCCAACTTTTGGAGCTCCAGCATGCCGGTGACGTGGCGCGCGATGGACTCGTAAGAACGCTTCAGGTAATCGTCCGGATTCTTCCGCCTGAGCTCGCCGGCTTCTTCCAGTGTCAGTCGCGCGGGGATGTAGCCGTTCAATGGGTCGTGCGCGCTGGTCTGGTCAGTAAGCAGGTCGGGCACCACACCGCGCCGCGCGAGTTCCGGGATCACCTCCGCGCAGTTCCCAACCAAGCCCACGGACACAGGCTGTTTCTGGCGGACGGCGTTTTTCAAGATGCGCAGCGCCTCGTCCAGGTCGTTCACGCAGATGTCGCAATAGCCGCCCCGAATGCGCCGCGTGATTTTTTCGGCGTCCACTTCCACCCCCAGGAAGGCGGCGCCGTTCATGGTGGCGGCCAAGGGTTGAGCTCCTCCCATGCCGCCCATTCCTCCAGTGACCACCAGCTTGCCCGAGAGGTCGCCCCCGAAGTGCTTGCGCGCAGCGGCGGCGAAAGTTTCGAAAGTCCCCTGAAGAATTCCCTGCGTGCCGATATAGATCCAGCTCCCGGCGGTCATCTGGCCGTACATCATGAGACCCAGGCGCTCGAGTTCGCGGAATTTCTCCCACGTTGCCCAATGCCCCACGAGATTGGCGTTGGCAATCAGCACGCGCGGCGCCCAGGCGTGAGTTCGGAACACACCCACCGGCTTGCCGGACTGCACCAGGAGGGTTTCGTCGTTCTCGAGCTTCTTGAGGGCTGCCACGATCGCGTGATAACAATCCCAATTCCGCGCCGCTTTGCCCGTGCCACCGTAAATGATGAGTTCCTGCGGCCGCTCCGCCACCGCCTCATCCAGGTTATTCATCAACATCCGCATGGCGGCCTCTTGTGCCCAGCCTTTGCAGGAAATCTGGCTACCCCGAGGCGCGCGCACCGGTTGGTAGGTGGTGGCCGTGGCCTCGCTTCTGACCAAAACACTGTCCTGTGTCATGCTTATCCCCCTGGTCAAATCTTAGCGCAATCGCGGCGTCAAGGGTAGCGCGGTCCCCGGTAGTGGGCTACTTTGAAATTCTTTGGACTTGACTAGTCAGTAGGACGTGGCATACTGGCAGTATGCGAAAGCCGCACAAGCATCCAAAAAGACCCAAGGATGTGAATGAATGGGCACATCAGATAGTTCGGCAATCAACGCATCAAGGAACCACAGCCTCAGTCGAACCAATCCCCGAAGTAGTTTCCCTTCCTAATCCCGGCCAAATTTCGGCGCTTATGGCTGAGATGGGTCGTCGCGGTGGCCTCATAGGTGGGAAGCGGCGATTGGAAACAATGAGCAAGGCACAGCGTACCGAGGCCGCTTCTAAAGCGGCAAAAGCACGCTGGAAGAATTCAAAAAAAACCACATAGACGTTTCGGTTGAACAGTAGTATCCTTCCCCAGCCGTAAGTGAAACCCACCGCAAAAAGGAGATTTCTTATGGCTGCTCCGGCATCTCCGCCCAGTAATAACCCACCGAATGACGCACAACACGTAGCCCAGAAAGCAATGACCGCCCCCATATTTGTAGCGGTTTTAAACGAGTGCAATGCCAACCTAGATCAGTTACAGCGCCGTCAAAAACTCATAACGGACATCGAAGAGAACCTTACAAAGCGGTATGGCGCTCCGAATCGCCTTATGAGTTACGTCTTTAGATTCGGCCACGCCAGAGCGATGATGCATACGTCAGATGTGCCGGGCCTTGATTCGATATTGAGTTCTGTCGCAGGGGCCAGCCAAATCAACTTGCTCATTCATAGTCCTGGTGGCGACGGCACGATAGCCGAAAAACTCATCGATATGTGTCGGTCCTACCTCGTGGGGGATAATCGCAAATTAAGGGTGATTGTTCCAAACCTTGCGAAGAGTGCTGCAACTATTCTCGCTTTGGGTGCAGATGAGATCCTAATGGGACACGTTTCAGAACTTGGTCCAATCGATCCTCAAATTCCCATTATCGTATCCGGGGCGACACAGTGGGTTTCAGCATTCGCGTTCGTTGAGGCTCGCGATAAGTTAATGAAAGAAATCGAGAAAGCGGTGAAGAAGAATCAGCCAACGATTGGGCTGCTTCAACAACTGGCGAGCCTGAACATTCCCTTCACCGATGAGATGGAAAACCAGATAGGTTTCGCCAAGAAAACAGCAATAACCCTTCTCGATAAATTCATGCTTCAGAAGCGTTTCCCCAAATCGAAAGCACGGTCCAAAAAAGCCGCAGAAATCGCAGAGAAATTGCTTTCAAAGCAATTGTTCCCAGTTCATGGACACTACATCAGCGGGCAAACGGCCCAGAATTTGGGTTTAGAAGTTGAAGTCGTCGATAAAGATGACGAACTCTGGCAGAAAATATGGGAGTACTACATTCGTGCCGAAGTCCAGATGAATCTTCTGGCAGCAGCCCCTGGCATGATCAAAACAAAACTTTTTGAGTCCGCGACTGGTTCATTGGTTAACCAAGACGTGCCTTAACGCGGAAGTATGCATTGGACATCGGTCGGAATAGTAACAACATCGTTCTTGGGGGTCAGGTCGATCGCCGGGTTGGTCTGCTCTACTGCACGCGCACGGTTGGCAATCTCAAGCACGAGAAGTACCTCGGGGTTGTCCCGCAAACCGGCACTTATTACTTCTGCCGCGGTCATGGCTCCCTCCTTTAGATTAGACTCATCTGGACTATGCTTAGTTACATTCATACACCCTCCCTTTCGGCAGTACAAGAAAAAAGTTAAATTTTCCCCTCGACATGCTAAAGCGGCTTTGGCATAATAGTGCCATGAACAAACTTGATTCAAAGACCCGCTCCCATGTCGTCAGTTGCCTCATTGAAGGCTGCTCAATTCGCTCCACAGTCCGCATCACCAGCGTTGCCAAGAAAACTGTGATGCGTGTGCTCAGCGAAGTCGGCGAAGTTTGTGCGGACTATCAAGATCGTGTTCCCCGCAATCTCAAAAGCAAGCGCGTGCAACTTGATGAACTGTGGGGATTCCTCTACTGCAAAGAGAAAAACGTCACCCCGAAGATTGCTGCGGGAATCCCCGGCGCTGGTGACGTATGGCTTTGGTGCGCGTTGGACGCGGACAGCAAGTTGATGATTTCTTGGATGCTCGGAGATCATGATGCGCGGACCGCGAAACACTTTGTTGACGATGTTGCACAACGTTTGAGTAATCGCCTGCAGCTTACAACCGATGGCCACACCGTGTATTTGACCGCAATTGAAAACAGCTTTGGATGCGATATCGACTATGCCATGCTGGTTAAGATGTACGAATCCTCTCAGGAAGAAACGCGGTACAGCCCCGCCAAGTGTGTCAGTTGCGAATCGAAAGTTATCACCGGAAACCCCGATCCCGCTCATATCTCGACAAGCTTTGTTGAACGGCAGAACTGGTCCGTGCGAACTGCGATGAGGCGATGCACCCGGCTTTCTAATGGATTTTCCCGCAAGATTGAGAATCACGCGGCAGCCGTGGCATTGAATTATCTTGCTTATAATTTCATTCAAATTCACCGCACGCTGCGTTGCACACCTGCGATGGCCGCCGGGGTAACGGACCATCGTTGGTCTGTGGGTGACCTTGTGAGCCTTTGGAAGAGCTATCAAGCGGAGCGAGCAGCCTGAGTCAACGCAGGACAAGCCTATACGCTGTGAGAGCGAAGAACACTCTTTGCCCCGTCTATTGTAAGAGCCAAATAAGAAATCACTCATCTCCGCCACCGAGCAAATGTTTCCTAAAGCAAGTCGTTTGCCGAAATTTCAAACTCTGGGGTGAAAGTAGCCCACTACCGCGGCCCCCGGTTCCGGTGTGTGTGGCTTTTTCTGAGGCCCCCGGAGAAAGCGCGGACCCGGAAACCGAGTGCCGGCGAACAAGCACTCCCCCGACCAGCGCCGTCAAGGGAAAGACCGCGCAAACGGAAACCAGAGACATCATGTGTGACGTAGGTCCGCCCCCGGACCATCCCGCGGCGCCGTAAAAACAAAACAAGCTGAAGGCTGTCAGGGCTACCATGACAATGCGCCTGGGAAAAGAATAAGGAAACAGCCATTGCAGTGTTGACGGCTCGATGCGAAGCAAGAAGTAGACGAGCGCAATTGTGGTGGGGATCCCGACCAACGCCAGGACCGTCCACGGCGTCCAGCCGAGGCCGCGCTCGAGTGTGCCCATATCTCCTTCGTTTGTGAAGGTTCGCACCGGCACATAGTCAATGAAGTTGCCCACGCTCGCCACGCACACCCAGTAAGCGAACATCGCCCACCCGCGTAAGCCTCGCCGCTTCGCTATGGCATAGCCCCAGCGGCTCAAGGGAAACGTGATAAGTGCATTGCCGATGACTCCCCCCGCGGCAGCGATAAACGCGGCCTGTCGACCGTGCCCGCTTGCGAAAATGGGGGCGTAATCCACATTCTCGCTGATTCCGAGTTGTGTCAGCAGAACGAGGAGGGTAGGGTGCGCATAATTCAGGGCCAGCGGGTTTCCCTTCCAACCCAACAGCCAAGCTGTAAATGAGTGGGCATATTCGTGGATAAAGAAGGCAAACGCATGCGCCGCCCACATCTGCACGGCCACGAGAGCCACAAAAACCGGCCAACTCCACTCCGAATACTGGTCTTCCTTCAAAGGGCTAGCTCCTTGGGCAGTCTCGTAATCACCGCGTAACGGCAACGGTTTGCATGCGTGATCCGCATGGATTCAGAAAACCCGCAGACCCCAAAACCAGGGGTCCGGGCTACCTGCTTGCCGCAGTTTTGTGGCGGCGACCCCGCGCCGGCGGGGTCGGCATTTTCATCCAGCCGATGAGCTGTCATTCCGAGGAGCCGCAGGCGACGAGGAATCTCGCGTTGCCTTGGAAACACTCAGAGCGAGATTCCTCGCTCCGCTCGGAATGACGGCTTGCAAGCGCTTTTCCGGAGCCCGTAAAAGCCCCGCCGTTCCGGCCCCAGCGAGAAATCGGGGCTGGCCCGACTTCCACGGTCCAGGGCCACCTTGCAGGTTTGCCAATTTTGCGCGTCATTATGCGTTCCCAACGCTCAAAAAGCACAAAAAACCTGCTTTTTTTGCAAAATGCGTGTCATTTCAGCACAGAAAACAGTTCGTTTTACCCCGATTTTGCAAGAGTGGTCTTTTGTTTTCATACACATACTGGCTTCGGCCGTACAAATAAGGAATCCATTTTCAGGAATCCTGCTGCCCAAACAGACGCTGGAATCCCAAGCCCGCGTCGATTTCCGCGCGGCGAAATATCTCCACCAGTTCAGCGAACAATGGGTGCGCGGCCTGGGCGGGAGTCAAAACCGCCTGGGCCGTTTTGCCCACGGCCCCCGGCGGAGCATTGGACAGGGCCAGAAGGAGGTCGTTATAGAGACGTGAGCGCCCTCCGCGCCGCAGGCCATTCAGCCGCGACTGCGACTTGCCCCGCGCCGTGCGCGGCCCGGTGGATTTCTTGGCGTTGCGGCGGTTGGCTTCCAGGCGGGCGGGAGTCATGGGGGACTTGCGCAGAGCCATACGAGCACCTAGCTACCTAGTATATTTCTGTTGCCTACATTTGTCAAGCAAATTCTTACTGGGATGCCGTGGTAATCTGACTCGTAGCGCCGGTTTTTAGGGCAGCACATGGCAACCTTTCGGTCGGCATTTTTTCGGTGCTGACCTAAGGGGATATACCGTTATAGTGAGTCGGATTCTTTTATGTGCGCTACCGCCTTCTTCACCTTCAACAGGGACCGAGCTCCTGCCCCCTCCGCTCCTGGCTCATTAGCGAGTTCCTCCAGGGTTGGGCGATGGGTCAAATGAGGCGTCGGCGGCGGGCTCTCACCTTCTTAGTTGCTACGGCGTGAGCACCGGCAACTCTCCTCATTCCTCCAAACGGAAGTTGATGGTGATCGTGGTCAGCACCTCGATCGGTTCGCCGTTCAGGAGCGTGGGCTTATAGCGCCACTGGCGGACAGCGGTGAGCGCGGCCTCGCTCAACTCGGGGTCGGGCGACTTGAGAACCTGAAGACTCAAGGGCGCGCCATCCATCGAGATAACGGCCTCGAGCACCACTGTACCCTCAGCGCCTCTTGACCGCGTGCTCTCGGGGTACACCGGCTGCTCGCTTGTCACCAGTTTTGACGCCTCGACTTGCCCGCCCACGCGGATACGCTTGGGGACGGCAGCGTGACGTTTCTCTAAGACCCCTGGTGGAGCCTTGGCCGTTACATCCATAGACTGCATGATGCCACTTGGCTCCAGAACGATATCGACGCGCGATAAAGTCGCGCCGGGGCCAAGCGCGTACGCATCCCCCTGATACTCCGCGGAACCCACGGGGATGATTAGCGTTGCTTGGCCACCGGATGGGGGACCAGAGTCCCTCACAGTGCCATTGACCCGGACGAAGTTTTGTTGGAAGGGAGCGAAGCCATCGCGAACAACCTTCAGCTCGTAGCTGCCGGAGGTGAGGCCAGAAAAGGAAAATTGGCCGGCGTCGTTCGTGGCGGTCGTCTTCGCAAATCTTGAACCGTCGTCAATCGAGACGACAGCATTCGGCACCCGTGCCCCGCTAGGATCAGAAACCGTCCCGGCTATACCCGCTGTCCCCTTTTCTTCCTGGGTTGGCACGCCAGCGACAACGCCTCCGCCGGCTTCGTCTTTCGGGAGGCGAAACTGAAACGTTATGGTCGTGGTCGCGGGCAATTGCGGACTTGCTGCAAACTTCCACTGTTGGACCGCCTCCAACGCAGCCTTCACCAACAAAGGATGCCCGCTCTCGACCTTGAGATCCCAGACGCTGCCGTCTGCCCCCACCGTAGCCCCAAGAACGACACTCCCTTGGACGCGCGCCAGCTTTGCGAGCGGCGGGTAGACGGGATCAACCCGCTGTTCCAGTTTCAATTCCGGGCTGATGATAACGTTCGGCGCCTGCGCCCCACTGGGATCAGGAACCGGGCCAGATAGACCGGCAGTTAGCTTTTCCCCTTGTGCTGGGACGCCGCCGATAACACCGCCCTTGACGCCTCCTACCGCTCCACCCGCCGGACCGTCGGCGGTGACACCTCCGATCACGCCCCCTTCGACGCCACCGACGACTCCACCCAACGGGCCGCCCGGCATGATTTCATTGTCGCCTTTCACGAAGACGGCTTTGGCCTCTCCATCCAAATTCCGAGTCGGATCGTGAGCGGTGATCTCCACGGTCTGGGTCTTGCCGTCGTTCGATAATCGTCGGACCCACTGACCGGTCACCATGACTTGGCTATCGCGCTCGAGCGTCCACACGGTAATCAGCTTGCCGCCTTCCCAACGTGACTTCGACCGAAATTGGCCGGGGCCGTAGGGCTGGACGCTTTCCCGGCTATCCGCCGTGATTGAAAGCTCGGGCATCATCATGGCGAAAAGCGTGACCGCGATGGGCTTGTTGACGTTCCAGTCTTTGGAGGTACTCGTAATCTTAAGTTCCGAGCCTCGCCGATCGATTACCTGGACAAGGTTCTCCGGGGCGGGAGAGGGCAAATTGCTTTTCGCTTTATCCAGCTCCCAACGCCCCGAGAAATCGACCGAATTCACGGATGCCTGCTGCACCTTCGCATTTTCCTGAGCAGTGAACGAGAACGCGCAGGCTGCCAAGGCGGCAAGCGCCAATGTCAATGCGGCGCCGCCCAACAACAGTTTCGCCCGGCGGGCGCAGAGGCGTGGTGTTTTCTCCAGAAGTCTCATGATGCGTTCCTCCAAAATGTTGGCGTCGAATACGCCCAAGGTGTATCGAGGACGGGGAAGCCAAGTCAGCGCAGACATGGCGCGCGCCAGGCTGAGCAGGGAATGAGCGTAAGCCGAGGCGCTGAGCATTCGGCCCGCGGCGGCTTCGTCGCAAGCCAGTTCGCGGGCCTCGTCAATCCGCCGCTTCATCAGCCACGCGGCAGGATGAAAGGCCAAAGGCAGGAAGATGAACTCGCAGATCAGGTTCAGAAGATAATCGTGCCGCCGGATGTGCGACATCTCGTGGCACAGGACAGCAGTCAAATCAACCGAGTGCGAAGTTCGATATGTAGCACGGCCATCCTGGCCGTGATCGGCCACTGTCGCAGTCAATTCTCCCGAACGCCAAGCTTGAAACAGAGCCTCCGGCAGAATGATGACGGGCCGGCGAATCCCCATCGCGGCCGGCCCGGGCGCCTGGGAAGAACACAGGATAGTTATGTTTGACAGTCCCAGAGCGCTTCGGCATTGCGCGACGAGCAAGGCCATCCCCTCCGGAAGGTCACGGAGCCGCGCCGCGCGTCGAAGCTGTCGAGTCTTCCACCACGCCCTCCCGAGGCGGGTCAGGTGACAGAGCAGCGAAAGCACGTAGAAGCTCAGTGCCGCGTAAGCATAAAGGGGCGCAAGGGTAATCGAGTGACTGCGATGGCGAAACAAGTCCTTGTTTAAGAACCTGTGCGACCGCTGCGGTGCGGCAGCCGAGGCGAGCGGCGCGGAGAGCAGGTGTGGGGGGCTTGGGACCACCTCAGGCTGGATGGTCGCTATGATGACGGCATTCCGCGCGGGTGGGACTGCGGGGGCCCAACTGCCGGGCAGGCTCGACAGCGGAAGCAATGCGCCAAGCGCCAGCGCTGTGACCCAAATGGCGTGCAAGTCGCGCGCCGGCGCGCGCCGCAATAATCGCGCGCAAGCCGTCGCTACGCCCGCCACCAGCGTCACCTGCCAAACCGCATTGAGCAGAAACGTCAACACGAGTCGGCTAAGCGTCTCCATGGCGACCCTCCTTCCCTTCTCGTTGCGACTGCTCTACGAGGCGGTTCAGCCTGGCCAGCTTTTCCGCTGTGAGATGACGGGTCTCCACCAAGCTCATCACCAGGCCCTCGGCCGAGCCCCCAAACAACCGGTCGATGAGGTCGTGCAGCGTCGCGCGAATGGCCTTCTGGCGGGTGACCAGGGGCGTGTACTCGTACGCCCGGCCTTTCAGCGCGCGCTTCACTTTTCCCTTGCGGTGCAGGACGTTGAGCATGGTCTGCACTGTCGTGTAAGCCAGCTTAGGCTCTCCGGGCAGCTTGGCTTGCACGGCTTGCACGTTGGCCGGCCCCAGGTCCCACAACACTTTCATGATTTCCAGCTCCAGGGGGGTTAAACGTCGTACGGCGCGTTTGCGGTCCATAGCTGCCAGTCCTCCTAAACCTTTAGGATATTAGACACCGCAAAATCCCGGTTTGTCAACTAAAATTTTAGGAGGTGGGGGAGGGCTCTGCCCTCCCGGTCTGGGGTGTGGTTTACGGGAGCGCAGAGCGCTCCCCTACCTCGACACCGGGAGAGGTTGACCCTCCAGTCATCAAGCTGGCGATGGCGCAGGGGTTCGAAGTGACCCAGCCGCCGTCCCGCCGCCGTGGGATTTAACCCGGAATTTCCATTATGGATTCCGGCCCGACCGACAACACACACCTGGCCGCTCCCTATTGCAATGGTCAGTCGCGTTTTCAGCGTTCAGAGCCTCCAGCGCCCTCCGAAGGGGCTAGTCCTACGACCAACCGTCGATCCTTCTGGGTAGCACCAGCCGCCGCCACAGGTTCCCCAGGTTGTAAGTGATCAGACTCAGCTATAACCGCACCTCGTTCGACCGGAACCGATGGCAGCTCAGCCGCGTTATCTTCACGGCCTGCTTCCCCTCGTTGATCCACTGCTCCGCCGTGCCGCGCTTGTTATAGAACCGCACCACGGCCCGACTCTCGGTCTCCAGATTGCTCACGGTGAAGCCGACGCGAGGAAACAGTTCCCCAAATATGATTCAAATTGGAAATGTGGGCCTAAAGGTCAGCGCTACATCGCCCACTCGATTCAGATTTTCCCGTCGGTTAAACGCTGGTCAACCAACCCTTGGGCATCTGCGCAGGGGCACGCCATGGCGTGCCCCTATGAAACAACCGGGACAAATGGGATGGGCTGCGTAACTTGGGTTCGCAAGGTGAAAGATGTGCTAAAATGTCGGGACGCGCGGCGAACATGACGCGTCATGGGATATGAATTCCAACCACTTCAGCACTCTCAACGGATTGTTTCTTAAGGCAATTGAAGAGCACAACAAGCCAGACTGTCTGCGCTACAAATTGGACGGCCGGTATCGCGATGTTTCTTCTCAGGAGGCGCTGCGCAAGGCTGCGGCTTTGGCTTCAGCACTAGAGCGGCTGGGGGCCAAGCCGGGCGAGCGCATCGCATTGCTCTCGGAGAATCGACCCGAATGGACGCTGACGGATTACGCCATTCTGGGCATGCGCGCGGTCACGGTCCCGCTTTACCCCACACTACTCGATCCGGACCTCGAGTACATCCTGCGTGACTCGGAATCCAAGGGCATCATCGTGGCCACGGACATCCAACTCCGGAAGGTCCTCAATGTGTGGAGCAAGCTGCCGGCTTTGAAGTTTGTGCTGGCCATGGACTGCTCGAGTGTTGCCGGAACAGGAGCAGAATGCTGGGAGGGAAGCGTCGAGAGTGAACTGGGCTGGAGCGGGCCGGCGCTCATCGACGCGTTCAAAGCCAAGGCGTTGGAGGCGCGGCCGGAGGATACCGCCAGCCTCATTTACACCTCGGGCACGATGGGCCGACCCCAGGGCGTCATACTCACTCATGACAATCTCGTTTCCAATATCCAATCCACGGCTGAGGTTTATCCCCTCAGTTCATCCGATGTGCTGATTTCTTTCCTCCCGCTGTCGCACGTGTTTGAGCGCATGGTGGAGTTCTTCTGTTTCTGGAAGGGGGTCACCATCGCTTATGTGGAAAGCCTGGAGACGCTGCCGCAGAACCTCCGCGAGGTCCGACCGACAGTGATGGCGGTGGTGCCGCGGGTGCTCGAAAAGATCCAAGGGAGGGTGATGGATAGCGTCCGCCAGCTTCCTTCCTTCAAACAGCGGCTCTTCAACTGGGCAATCGAAGTTGGCAAGCAGTGCGTTCCTTTTGTTATCGAGGGTCGAACTCCGCCGCTGGGCCTGCGGTTGAAGCGCGCTTTCACCGACCGGCTGGTTTGTTCGAAGGTGCGCGAACAACTCGGCGGCAGGGTCTACATGCTGATTTCAGGCGCCGCGCCACTCTGGAAGGAACTGGCGGAGTTTTTTTATGCTTTGGGGCTTCCAGTCTACGAGGGTTACGGGCTGACGGAGACTTCGCCGGTGGTGGCGGTCAACTGCCCAGGGCGCACGCGGCTGGGCACGGTGGGCCGGGTGATTCCCAGGGTGGAAGTCAAACTGAGTGAGGAGGAGGTCGACTCGGAAGGCCGGGCGGGAAGGGAAATCCTGGTGCGGGGGCCCAGCGTCACCGCGGGTTATTACCACCTCGAGGAGGTAAACCGCACGGCCTTCATGGACGGCTGGTTCCGCACCGGTGACCTCGGATCCTTGGACTCCGATGGCTTCTTGAAGATTACCGGGCGCAAGAAGAACCTATTTAAGACTTCCGGGGGGAAATATGTTTCCCCGGAAAAGCTGGAGAACCTTTTCCAGGGCGATCCCTATATCTATCAGATCGCGGTGCTGGGGGACGGGCGGAAATTCATCGGCGCTTTAATTGTGCCTCATTTCACTGGTTTGACGGCCTACGCGCGCAGCCGGGGAATCTCCTTCCAGAATCGCGAGGAACTCGTTGCCCATCCTGATATTCAAGCGCTGATACGGCGGCAGTTAGACGAAGCTACCCGCTGGCTGCCGCGCCATGAGAAGATTCGGCGCTTTGTTTTGCTTCCCCAGGAATTCAGTATGGGCTCGGGAGAGCTTTCGGCCACACTCAAAATCAAGCGCCCGGTGGTGAAAGAACGATACCGGGCCCAGATCGAGGAAATGTTCAGCCACCGCGCCCCAACAACAGGTGTCGGGTGACAGGGGCCTGACACCTGACTCATTTCAGTTCGAGAAAGTACCGACCCAAGTACAGCCGCGAGCCACCTTCCTTACTCACGACGACATTCAGCGGTTTGGGCTGTTTCACCGCATTATCTTTCTGGGCGGCACAATCACCGACCGGCTCGCCAGCCTGGTTGTACAGGAAGAACTTGCCGGCGGTCCTGTCCAAGCCGAAGCCATAGCTCCCCACACTTAACGGGACATCGCAGACCGACACTTTCCCTTCGGTAATGACCATCCCGATGTACTTCTGCTGAATCTGAGAGCTGTACCCAGTGGTGTCGATCAAGGCAAGCACTAATCGCGCACCCGCCGGGGTCTTCACCAGTGCGGCGTTGCGCTTTTGCACGGGGATCCTGTTCCCCTCCAAGTAAAAATCATTGGGTATGGCAGAATCAAAGGCCTTGCCTGACATCAGTTCGAATCCACCCTGGGCCCGCGCACGCCCAGGCATCCCCATGAGTAGGGCCATAGCAACCAAAATCAGTCCATCGACGCCGAGTCTCTTCATGCGTTTTCCTCCTCCAGAATTTCCCGGGGTAAGGCGAGGCTACCCGAGATCCAACTAAACAGCCGCAGTCTATCACGAAAGGCAATCCCTGCACACAAGACAAGGCTCGACAGAAAACAGGCTCGATGAGTGCTTGCATTGGGAAGCGGCTAGGGTTATATTACCGGTCGAACGAGGAGCCAAAAGAGAAATCTTGACCTTAACGCCAGGCATGGGAGAAACGAGAGAAAGGTCTCGTCGAGCCAACGAGCGTTACTGGGCAACTACAGTAAACTCATGGGAGGGAACTCTATGCGAGTGATCCGTAACTTTCGGTTCGTGCATGTTATGAGCATTCTGGTTCTACTGCTGGGAGCTACACCTCTCCTGGCAAAAAACGGATACCTCAAGTTACATGTAACCCCGAAACAAGCTTATGTTTATATCGACAATGTACCGCTAGGATGGGGAAGCGGCCTCTTCTGGGCCACTCCGGGTGAGCATACGCTGGCTGTTTACAACTATGGGTACAAGGCGTACAGCTCGAAGTTCACCGCGGAGAGCGGAAAAACCGGCAGCCTGTCCGTGGTGCTGGAGGCTGTCCCCGGGACCGTCTCCGGCCCTTGGGGGATGATACAACTCAAAGGGCCGACAGAGGCCGCCGTGCTGCTGAACGGGAAGACGCCCGACTTCTTCGTCGGCCACGTGAACGAGTTCAATTTCAACGGCCTCGGGCTGCACCAGGAACTGCTGGTGCCTCCGGGAAATCACGAGCTCAATGTTTTTAACTATAATGGTGGGCAAGTTTTTTCCGGGCAGGTTAGCGTGGGCGAAAACCAGCGACTGAC
>Ga0187784_10001107_pt1 | contig 21076 bp, 18 predicted proteins | sample 1015_SJ02_MP15_2_FD_132964 | JGI IMG/M metagenome (GOLD analysis project Ga0187784, IMG submission 132964) | Tropical peat soil microbial communities from peatlands in Department of Meta, Colombia - 1015_SJ02_MP15_20_MG | ecosystem: Environmental > Terrestrial > Soil > Wetlands > Peat | place...
GCGTAAGAACGCACTACTCTTTCGGTAACCACCTTCCGCATCTCAGAATTGGATTCTGCAATAGAGCATAATTTATTGGTTTCTTCAAAACCTTGCGTTTCTTAGCATGTGTTAACGAATGCTGCGCGCGCTTTCTTTCATCAAGTTTTCACAGAATTTCTAGAGGTCTAAACGAGTTGTCAATGCGAAACCCCAGCTTCAGCGTAAACGTGCGTGGTGGGATTTGAGCTCCGCATCCAAGCTGCGAAAACTCCCGCAAATTCCCCTTTTTTCTATTTTTCGCGCGCTGACATGGCGGTGGGACCCCTACCGACTTTACCAGTAAGAAACCTCAAGCAGCAGGTCTGCCCGACCTCAAAACCCTTTTGGGTATGGGGGTTGAGGCATCGCGCGCAAAAATAACTTATTAGCGAATGGTTCGAAGGAATTGTTTAATGAAAAACAAGAATTACGCCGAGATACACGCTTGAAGTCTCCATTTAATCGCGCGCTAATAGTAATCCAACTCTACGATGGCAAGAGAAAAAGGGCTTGTGGCGAATAATATCACTGCCCTGCCCTGAGTTTTTGCTCTTTCTTTTGCACTTCGCCATAAATATACTCGAACCAGCGGAATATCTCCGGATCGTCAGTCTGTTTTCTAGCGACGTCGACGAATTCCTTGAGTTTCCCCCATGCGATCTTGACTAGGTCGCTGAAGAGATCATAAGCCAAATCGATATTCACCACCTTTCTATAGACCAGAATGCCAACACTCTCAAAGAGCATTCCAACTTGGATAGCAGCGGAACGAGAACGGTTATAATCATTAAAATCGTCACTTTTGCCAGTCATGACTTTGGCCCAGGCTTCTTGAAATTCCTTGCTTCCATACAGATAGTAAGACCTTAGAATGATCTCGGTTTGTCTAGTTCTCGATAGATGTCTTATCTCCACGATGGCGAACAAAACACCTGTTATCACACCGATAGCTGCTACCAATGCCGAAATAGAAGCTATATCCAAACTGTCATCGCCCAAAACGGAGTAAGGTGAAGTTTGTTATATAATATACCGTCATGTGCTGAGCACTCGATTTCGATACTATCTCTCAGCGTATACTCGATTCAGATAATAGTTAGTATGGTAATTAGTATATCCTACCTTTGCCCCGATACCCAATAGCTATATGTTGAATCCAGTATACGCTGGTTACCTTTCTTTCTCCCTCCGACAGTCCGTCATTGGTCGTCGTTTATCGCAGCTGATCGCGGGGCGCTCACCCAAAACGCAATCCCAGTTGTCGTTTTTTCATTCAAAAAAGGGTAAACCTTACTCCCAACTAACCAAATGGGAGGACGGATGCACGGGAACAGCTGCGACCAAAGACCACGATTGCTACCACGATGACGGATGAACACGACGGACGGAACTCTAGACGGATGGATACCACTAGAATAGAATGAGGTCAGGATTTTTAGTAAGTGGGATCGAGGGGCCAAAAATGAACAAAAACTTACCCCTCAGGATGGCGCTACGGGTTTGATGCCTTGTTCATTTCTTGAGTTGCTTTGAAGCTAACAAACTCGATCTTCCTTAATTCTTTTGATCTCGTCTACGAAACCCTTATCGTAAATTCCTTCTGTGCGAACTTCGTCGAAACCTTCAGAGCAAGACAACAGCTTCAACCAATTACGCCAGCAATTCCATTCTTCTTCCATTTTTTTGATCCTCAGGTTTTTCCAAGCCCTCTCAAACAAGCCTAGAAGCGTATCCAAATATAGGATGGTCATTTTCCTATGCAGGTCGTAATTCTTGTCATTGCCGTTATTTGGGTTAGCATGGTAAAGAAAATCATAAACCTGAGGATGATTGACAATCGCCAACGAGGCTCTCATGAAATCACTGCGCAATCTCTCATAGGCCAAAATCTTTGACTCTCGATTTTCGAGATACAATTCATAAGCCAAAACGGCTAGCGTGATAGCGAGGACACCGCCCGACACTAACGTCGCTTGAGTTACGTTAATGATCAATATTGTCGCAAGAACAAAGGCTGCGATGATCAGAACCGCTGCTAAGAGTAGATAGATTAGATACCGATTAGATTTCACACCTGAGCGAAAGCGGCGCATATCCCGCTTATCAGTTTTGCACGTTTATAAGCCTTGATTTCTGTTTCGCGAAATTGAAGATATAGGGTTAAGCGTCTTGAACGTCAACATGAGTTGACTAACTATATATATAGACATAATCCACCATTAATCAAACATGCGATTGAAGGAGCTTTCTGAAGGAGCTTACGTATTTCTGCTAGTTGACCAGCATGAAAACGGGCTCTGGGGGAAGTCTATATCAATTAATGATGAAAAGCCATACGCTAGTGAAGCTGAAAATCGGTACCTTGAAAAAACGAAAACAGTTCAAAGTATTACTCTCGGCTATCAAGCAAGCGAAGCGATCATAAAGTATACTCTTAATCGCGAAAATAGCGCCGTTAAAAAATGCTTGACCTGCATAAAGCAACATGAAGACAAGAAAGGGGGATTTGGAGCGTATGGCGAAATCATTAGCGCATATCATGGAACCAAAACATGCATTTTGTCAAACAGCAGGCACACGGCCACAGCACTTTTGACTTTTATGGTTTCTATGGAAAAATCAGAATTTGAGAGGATCGCTAAAGCAATGTCCAATAGTATAGAATTTATTATAGACAGCAAGGAAAGCGACGGAGGCTGGGGATTACCAAAAGAAGAATCTGACAGCGCTTCGACTCTTTACGTCATGCAACTGCTGACTTCAATCAAGGATCTTGATGTCTCCAAAATCCTTTCAAAAGAATACTCGGAAAAACTGGATCAAGCAATTATCAGTGGCATGAAGTGGTTAAAAACTCGAAATCAAGAAAACGGAGGAAATTGGTTTTCGATCGATATTGATGGCATTTCAAGCTATATTGACACTGCTGAAGTTCTGACTTTTTTCAGCAACATTAAAAAATACGATACCACGCTTTACGATGAGAATTTAGATCGACTATCTAAATTGCAAAATATACTAGACGGCGGATGGCCCCATTTTCCGAACGCTAAGAACAAATCAGACTTGCGCGCAACAATCTGGATCGCAAATGCTTTATCTCGCTCAAACCACGAGAAGTACAAGACATGTATTTCGAAGGGTTTTGAGTTTATTTTGCAGAATATTCCAGACCCAGCTTACTCGACGACTCTTTCTTCTGGCGATTGGGCTTTGCTGCTAGATTTATGCACCTATCAAGGGATCCATGTTTCAACTCACAGAGAATACGAGTTGTCTATTCTTGCAGAAGAAATTAGAAGCAAAGTATTCGAAAAGGGTAATCTGAGATACTTGGAAAAAGACTTGCCAACAGAATTTGTTTACCTAAGAAGCCCAATTCGTAAGGCCTTGAAAAATAGCAACCCTGAAATTGCAAATAAGAACATAATAGAAATATGGTTAGATAACACCCCAAGATGGGTCAAATGGCTGATAGCATCAACCATAACCATTGCGAGTTTGATACTGGCCATTAAAGCTGCCTTAAACCTCCATTTCTAATCTTCTCAGAGAAACTCCGCTAGTTCTCAAGTTTGGTTTCCACAATACGCGAACAGACATAAAATCTATTAGCGGAGTTTCTGATGAGATAGAATTATGGTGAAAAAAGCAATCCTAGTGACAGACAATTTTCTTTCCAAAGAGAATGAAGAGACAATTTATGCTGCGGGGTTTGAGTTGTGCCGTCTACCAGTTCACTGTGCAGCACAGGATGAGCTGATAGAGGCTCTAAAGGGGAAGTCTGGATACATCCTGGGCGGAATTGAGACAGTCACCGCGGCAGTGATAAAAAGTGTCGACTCTCTTCAAGCTATTGTTTACAATAGTACAAACTACCAAGTGTATATTCCAGCCTGCGACAAAGCGACCAAACGCGGAATTGCCATTGCTAACTGTCCGGGAGCTGATTCTACTGCAACGGCGGAGTATGCGTTGACCCTCATGCTTGCTATGGCAAGGAATATCTTTGACATTGGTAGGACGGGCAAGGCGACAGAATTTATAGGCCGTTCATTGGATGAACTGCGGGTAGGCATAATCGGTTTAGGCAATATCGGCACTAGCTTCGCTCACTTGTTGAAAAATCTTGGGATCCAAAATGTATACTATTACAGCCGGACCCGCCATGCAGCGGAAGAAACAGAGCTTGGGATACAGTACGTTTCTAAGGAGGACCTATTGTCATCGTGTAACGTAGTGAGCATTCATACGCATAGATCAGCAGGAGAAGTCGTAAGTTCCGAAGAGCTTGCCCAAATTCAAGATGGCGGGATAGTGATAAACGTCTCTTACCCAGAAGCTGTTAACTCAGCCTCACTTATTAGAGAAATTAAGAAAGGACGATTGCGAGCTGCATACGATTTTCCGCCAAATGACGTCTTGGAGGAAGCCCGTTCAGTTTCCCCGGGTCAGTTTTTTTGGGCAAACGAATATGCGGGTTACAATACTTCTTCAGCGCTCCGCCTATCCGGCGATATGGCTACAGCTTCCATTATTAACCTTCTGACAACAGGGATGGATACGCACTTGGTGAATCCGGACTACTTAAACTATAGAACTAATGAAGAGGCGGCTTCTTGATCAGCATATCTTTCAACGGTAGTTTTTTCAAATTCGACAATTTTCAGAAATGGTCGGCCGAGAGTGCTAGCGAGTTGTGCATATGAGTGAAATGAATCTTGCTCAAGGTTCCCCTCCTTATGGCGACTCTTTATTAACGGCCGTCGTCGATGAACAACTAGCTGTCTACAAAACACCGATGCGATCAAAGCTTTTTTTCTTATCGTCTGGAGCAAACGAATTAGAACCGCCTCCTTTGTACCGCTCCTTTCTTCGAAGAGAGTATGATAAATCAGGTCTATTGCAATGCTACACAAATGGTACTGGGTATCCACCTCTGGTTAAGATGACGGCAGCATATGAATCGTTTGGAGCAGGGAAACGCGTTAGCGCTGAACTTCGCAAGTCGCATTCTGCTGTAGTAACATTTGGGGCAGCTGGAGCAATATCCGGAGCAATGAACTGCATAGCAAAACAGCAACTTTTGAAGGTACTACTGATTGACTACACTTACCCAATCTTTGAAAGAGTAGTCAAGCTAACTGGAGGTCAGATTTATCAGGTTCTTCCCAAAGACCCGACTAAGCCTGTTCTTATGGAGGATGCAATTCGGGCAATATTCCATATTCAACCCAATATAGTCATACTCTGCAACACTTCTAATCCTACTGGTCAATCGTATGACCAATCTTTTTTGGATGGAGTTTTCAAGGCATCAAAACAAGTAGGAACATGGGTGATTTATGACAGAGTTTGTGACTTTGATATTGGTCAGGACGCGGAATGCAATTGCCTTCCCATCGGGTTGACTTCTGGGATTGTCGACCGTTTGGTAATAGTCAATTCAATTTCAAAAACATGCGCACTTCCCGGCCTTCGCATAGGTTGGGCATTTTGCCCTAAAGCCATGGCTGAAGATATCGGAGAATTGCAATTTCGCCTTTGCGAGAATCCATTAATGGCCGGAGTGACTCCGCTAATATTGGATTTGTGGTTGCGCATGGAAAATGTAGCCGAAAACAGCGAAGGTTCACTTGATCTACCCGACCGTCAAGACTTATCCCAACTTTATGACTTTGACGGTTTGATCAGGCCTAGACAGAGCAGGGAGTTCTTTGAAAAGACCTTCCTTTCCCAAGAAATGGACAATATCTACAGAATTCACGTAAACCACTTTGAAAAACAAGTAAATATCTTTCATCACAATTTTGGTGTGTTCAAGTCGTTGTTAGGTCCAAAGCTTGAGAATTGCCCAACCAAAATGAAAGGTTACAATGTTATGTTTTCAAGAAAAGACTTCCGATCTACAGATCCCGTTAGAATAACTTCTGAATTGATTCATGATGTCGGACTCTCAACGGTTCCAGAAGCATGCTTTATCTCTTCTCAGGAGCTCGCACAGACTGATAGATCACATTTCCGATTGTCTCTTGCTACTAAGCCAGCGCAATTTAAAGGAGCTTGCAAGAGGTTTGCCAATTGGTCACCAACTTCTGTCGGTGTTTAACGCAGATATGCTCAGCACCGTAGCTAAGATTCAGGAAAGTTCTCGTGAGAAAATAGGGTGGCTACAGCATTGATATGTTTTTCAAAGTCATAGCCACGATGCTTCGACAATTGATTTGAAAGGTTATCCCTCAAAGCCTTGGAGAAAATAACTCACGCATGATCCTATCTTCTCCGTTTTATACCCGCCTTCAAGAACAAAAAACGCAGGAGTTCGCAGCGATGCTATCTTCTTTCCAATCGCTTCGTAGGTTGACTCTCTTAGACCGAGAGATCCAATGTCTCCACGGAGGGTGTCAAAGCCTGCAGAAACCGCAACGATATCAAACTTTCTTTTGTGGACAACTCCCAACGCTTTTTCGAAGGTCTCCAAGTAGGTCCCCTCCCCGCATTCTGGACTCAATGGAAAGTTAAGACAGTTTCCCTCTGAAAAGGCACCCGTTCCAGGATATTCTGGATGGCGGTGTAAAGAGACATAAGTGACTTTCTCGCTGCCTTGAAAAATCTCTTGCGTTCCATTTCCATGATGCCCATCAATATCTAATATTAGTGTCGGTTTGTCCAAGTGTTTTACCGCGATTGCAATATTGTTGAAATAGCAGTATCCTCTAGTCTTAGCGCCTAAAGCCAACCCACTTTTTCCAGCGTGATGCCCTGGTGGCCTCATGATGGAAAAACCTCTTATCTCCGCTGCTAAAATTGCGCCCCCCGCTGAGAGACTAGCATATTCATAGATGTTGTGGAACGACGGCGTTTCCCTGTCTGCAAAAAGACCACTCGTTACGGCTTCAATATACTCCAAATTATGTACTCTGAGCAAATCTTGTTTAGCAACAGGGTCGGGATCCGAAAACGGATAGCATTTTTCTTCAAGCGCTTTTTGTATAGCTTTTACTCTTCTTGGACCCTCTCTGCGTCTCATTCCATATGCCAAGCACTTCTTTGAAAAGATTATAGGAGTCTTCACAAATACACTAATCCTCTAATCAATAAGTGATATTATATTCAATCATTTGTTCCTTTCACCTATTATTTCAGGAGAAAAGCAAGCAATTGAAGTACACCAACAGCCACCACTATAATAGTTAATAAAAGGATTCTTTTGTTCAATGAGGCATTTTCAGAAGCGATTTCAAAATTTGAAAACAACTCTAGTCTTTCCTGAAGCCTCTTATAATAAGAGTCTATCTTAAACGTAAATTTGGCAGTTTCAAAACTTTCTTTGTAAAAAGAATTAGCTAGAATATCCACATCATAGTAAGAGCGAAAGTCTTTCATGGCTTCTTGAGTAAGTCTGCGCATCTCAGATGCCTGCTCTTTCCCGACTGCCTTTTGGGCGAGCAAATGTAGTTTCGGTATTTTCTTATTCTGATCCACATGGATTTCGATTTCAGCATTATGAAGAAGGAAGGTTTCAGACAATGAGCAAAGCATATCGACGAGCATAATCGCCCAGCTTCGAGAACTCCTGTGTCCCCACTCTTCGAAATCGATCCAATGATCTCTGTAGAAGGCTGTGTCTGGCTCTTGGTCGAAATTTGAAAAGTACAAGGCATTATTCTCATAAAAGTATTCGTTTTGACTTGTTAAAATGGTTTCACACTTTACTCGTCTTCGGATTCCCTCCAAATCCGAGCCCACAACATTTTTGGTATCGACCAGAAAATCTGTGACAAAATTTACCCATTCTTGCGAGGAGTCTCTCAGTGAAAGCGAACCATATTGGGAAGGTGTTTTAAGAAGTTTGATGCTCACAATTTCAAAAGAAACATCAGGTCTAGATTCTTGCAGCGCTTGGATGAAAGGTTTGAGCTCAGGGGATTCTTTGAAACAGCTATATTGTTCCGGGGATACCTGGCTTCTTTTCATAACTAGTTCTCTAGTTTTCTCAACGACTTTTGCCCACGCGATATAAGTAAGAAAGCTGTAAAGATCAAATAGAGGGGTTTTCTCCGGGAATTCAGGAGGCCTAAATTCACCTTGGAGTACATGCGTTCGCAAAACGTCGATTTCTTCTTTCTTAATTAGACCTTTAGCGTTGTGATCGTCCAAGTTTACGTACAAAGAGCGGATGCTCTTTAGAAAGGAGTAATAATCAAAGAATTCTCCCTTTGCCGGCATATGCTCAACAAAAGTTGAAATGTTGGCGACCCGCGAAACCTCCCACTCATCACGAGAATTACCTTTTTCTTTTAGGCTAATATGTAAATATGCTCTAATTCTCGTTTTGTAGGACTGACCTATTTTGTGTTCCCTTCCCTTCTCGTAGGGATAATCCTTGACTTGTTCAAAATCATCCGAATATTGAATAACTTTCCTATCGCAAATTCGGTTACTAAGAAGGTCGTACAGGACTATGTCCTGGTCAAATATTTTTATAGTGACATAACCTTTCATGCCTTTCTCGGTCATTACAAGGTTCTTTCGTCTGTAAAGTCTTAGCAAAAATTCGTCTGGCCATTCTCTTATTGCGTTGTGAATGGCAAACTCCTGGATATCAAAACGAGCCAGTTGCGGCGAAAAGTCGCGAATCTGTTCATATTCAATTTCGTCCAGTGGAGTGTCCGATAACTGAGCTGAGAAATCTTTCCAAGTTATCGTGACGTTTTTTCCAAGCCTGCCTAAGAGATCGAATCCAATGCCTAAAACATAACCACCCGAGGCAACTTCATATGGCACTGAAGGCATACATTATTTCACTCGTTTTAGCTTCATTTTAGGTTTTTAGTGCGTTTCCGCGATTAGGTGAAAGTTCTTAGTAACAAGCAGTTAAAGATTTTATGATTCCTGCAATGAAGGCACACGAATTGATTCTAACTAGCAAGCGCGCTATTTAGCATAGCCACGAATTTTGTCAAATTAGAGCCTCAAAAAAGTAATACGTATAAACATTTTACAGCATTCAAGCTAACAATGATAATTGAGTTTCACCAACCCAATCTATTCATATTCGGTCAAGGTGCTCTAAGCAAGATAACGGATGTGTTGGTTAGGCTAAACGTAAACAGCCCACTAGTAGTCAGCGATGACGGAGTACGTAAAGCTGGTCTGACTGATCTGTTGTTGGAAAAGATGCCTTTACAGGCTGAGGTCTTCTCTGGTTTCTCAGGCGAGCCGACCTTGCAGCTAGCCACTTCGGTCATAGAAAAAGTCAGGGAAGGGGGCTTTGACTCGGTCATAGCTATAGGCGGTGGAAGCGCCCTTGACGTCGGCAAAATCGCAGCTCTACTCGCTACTAACGAGGGACAAGTGGCCGACTGCTTTGTGTCAAAAAGAAAGTTTCCTCCTCTACCCAAGATTCTCATACCAACAACCGCAGGCTCCGGCAGTGAAATGTCGTCTTCTGCCGTGTTAAAATTTGATGACGGTCTCAAACATTCCATAACTGGAGAAGATGTGGTTGCTGATGTGGCAATTGTTGACTCCCAACTCTCCAGATCCTGTCCAAATGAAGTAGCAGCTTCCAGCGGAATTGATGCACTTTCCACGGGTCTCGAAGCGTATCTATCTATGTTGGCTTCGCCATTTTCTGATATGTTTGCAACAGCAGCCGTCGAACTTTGTTTTCGCTGGCTAGAAAGAGCTGTTACAGACAAGGATCCTGAGGCTTTAAATGGCATGTCGCTGGCAGCCTCACTGTCTGGAGTTGCCGCAAGTACCCCTGCTGACGTGAATATATGCCACTGCATTGCAGAGACGCTTGGTCCTCGGTATGACATACCACATGGAAAGGCAGTGGCGGCTATTATGCCCTACATGGTTGAGTTCAATTTGGACGCGACTCGTTTGAGGTTGCGTCACCTAACGCGGCGGCTGGGTATGCGCGACGAGTTATCTCTAGCTCCCCGATTGAAAGCTATCGTGAAGGCCGTAGGTCTAGACATTTGCCTCAAATATATGGGGGTACCTCGCGAAGCGTTAGAGACAACGGCGAAGATCATCTTCAAAAGTAGGCAGTATGAATACATGCTTCCACAAATCAATCCATTTCCCATAACACTTTCAAGTCTCAACAAACTACTTGAAGCATGCTGGAAAGGAGAGTAGGCTTAACGAAAATCCTATCTGCTTCGAAGATCACCATATTAGATTGGGGAAGTTGTACATCTGTCTGAAAAGCCATTCGACCAAAACTTAAGGAGGTAGAGGAGCGATGGAGTACTACATCTACGTGACTAAGGATTGCAATTATAACTGCAAGTATTGTGATGTGTTGCCAATAGCTAGGCAGTCAGGCTCACTCAAAAATGCGCCAAACATTGGTGAGACTGTTAACTACATCTTAGCAGACAAAACCTGCGCAGACACAGAGAAGACGGTTGTGTTTTATGGGGGGGAACCTCTCATGAATTCTAGTTTTATCAGGGAATTCATTAGCCAAACTGAAGGTCGAGGCCTAAAATATCTGCTCCACACCAACGGTTCTCTGCTGAAAGAAGCGGACCCTCTGATTCTAAAGCACATGGATTACATCTTTATTTCGATAGACGGTTATCGAGATGTTCAAGACATTTATAGAGGAAGTGTAGGATCGTTTGACGCAATTATGCAGAATGTCCACGAGATAAAGTCTCAGGTAAAGGGGCAGATTATGGCAAGAATTACGTTACCTATCTCCCCTGATGTCTCTCTTTTCAAAGCTGTAATGGGAGTAATCGATACATTCGATTATGTATATTGCCAAGTTGAGAATGATGCGTTTTCTCGACCCGTGAAACTCTTGCAGCAATTTAAGAGTAATTTCTCCGATGATCTGAAGAAACTTGTCGAATATTGGATAGTTCAAATGCGGAAAGGAATTGTAAAGAACATAGTACCGTTTCAGACGATAGTCAGCTCGCTATTATTCAACAGAGTGAGCGAAGACCGACCGAGATGCGGGGTTGGGTTAACAACAGTTTACGTGGATACTGATGGAGTTTGCTACGTATGTGATAAGCTTTTAGGAAATCAGGAATTCGGGGCGGGAAGCCTTCGTAATGGAATACGATTTCGAAATAATGTAAAATGCACAGATCTAAGGACACAGTGCAGAGTTTGCGACATAAGATTCGTGTGTGGTGGCAGATGCTTACCTCAATTATTATATTATCCCGATAACAAGTTTCAATTCTATTGCGATATTCAAAAAGCAGTTGTTCGTAAGATCAGTGGCACATTACCGAAAATTGAGGAGATGCTTAAGGAAGGCATTGTTCGCCAAGAGGACCTAGACATTGAAGCTCATCCTATTGAAAAATGTACAGAATTGATATTCTAAAGAGCTCGAGAATACTCTTGACATCACCAAATCCGCGCTTGACATGACCATAAGTGAAGGTCTCAAACTCTGGGTCCAGGTGCACTGGCAAATCAGGGTATCGTACGTTAGCAAAACCCAGTTCTCTGTCGGTTAGTATCCTCGTAGTTGTTTTTGCAACTTCAAGAACGGGTAAGTATTCAAAGGTCGAATCTCTGAAGATTCTTCCTCTGCCATTTGGATTCGCACTACTTGACCCTACATTCAATAGAACACCAAGCAGCTCGCGCGCGCTAAACTCGCATCTCACCTTAGTTAGTCTATATTCAAACGCGCGCGCCAGGACAACATGCGCAATCTGTCGTCGAATAGTGCGCGCATATTAGCGGAATTCGAGATCATCATAGCCGTGATTACCTGGTAGAGTTTCCAGTACCCAGCTTGAGTCAATCTTCTTTCTGATCCATTCTCGAAGATGATCCATCGCACGCATCGAAACCGAGGTTTCTTTCAGGTCTTTGATTTGGCGATAGATCTTAATCCTTGTTTCCTTTTTTGTGTAAGCAAGTACTTCTATATCTGAAAGAGAAGGCACCTGGTATATCTTAGAAACCTCTTCTTTCAGGATTTCGAACATGTATCTCGTCGGAGGGGTCAGGGCACCAGATACGACCAACTTTGATACGAGTCTGGCCGCTTCGGCCTTATTCCTTATCTCCTCTGCTTTCTCCGTGATGTTAAGGGGTTGAAGTCCCTTCCTGTCTTCAAGTTTGAGATCTTCAGCGAGCGCGTCTAGCAAGTCGGGGCTTTTAATCATGTCGCCTCCGATCCCGATCGTATTTCTTTCCCAATCTAAGCTCAGCTTTAGTGCTGTGCTTATGCCGCGGACGAACATTCGGGTATTGAAGTGGCCTGATCGAACCGTAAGATTGGCCAACGATAGGACGAAGTCCTCACTGAAAGGAAAGAGATCCATTGGGTCGGCACTCCTGTTTGTTGCAATGATCCCTTTGGCAATGTCTAAGACGTCATTCGGGGTTGGATCATGCAATGCAATCTGTTTCATGTAGGTCCTTAGATAGAAATACCGGAAACGTTTTTGCCCGCGCAACCCTCTTTCGACATCTGCCCTTGAGATGAGTATCGTGGAGATTTTATTCAAAGGAAGAACATCTATCAAATAATCGTCAAGATCAGCCTTTGACACGTAGTCCCATTCGGCAGCTTCGTCTATTGCTACCAAAGTGTGAATATGGGCAAATTCGCAAAATGCTTGGAAAGTTATAAAATCCCTCAATCCTCGTTCCGGTTTTCCGAAAAGTTTCGAATAAGCAACAAGAAAGCTAGTACTAGTCTCTGGGTATAACAGGCTCGGAAAGTTATCTAATGTCTCCTGTGAGCATTCGGAGATATATAATTCACCTTCCAGAGGAAAGGTCCCAACAAAGGCTGCAAGAAAGCTCGCCAGAGCCTGATACAGAGTTGGGTCGTTTAGACTATCGAGACGTTCAATTATACAGACTGGGTTCATAATTGAGAGGTCAGTCACAAACTGGTGATTCAATATTGGATTCGTCGATCTATTTGTGAAGCTCTTGTCTTCATATGCCTTCTTAAGCTAGGAGGCGGCCAGTATCCTTAAAGCCTTAGCAAAAAGGCGTTTTCTAGCATCATAGACGTCCTCTTTTGTTTCTTCGGGTTTCCACGGGACAGCTAGACCATTTTCATACGAATAGTTCAACAGATCTGAGGCTCTTTGAGGATGGTCAACGAAAATTGCCAACATACTACAGGTTCTTGGTGAAAAGAACAATTCAGCGTTTATCATATGACAAAGGTTGTATGCGAGTGTAGATTTCCCTCGTCCCCAGAAATCCATGAGTATCCAACGAATTGACTCTTGTCTGTTTCGTATTTTTCTAATTCTATTTAGGTAATCGCTAATTATCTGACGGCATCCAAAAGCATTGAACGTATAATCCTCAAGAGAAATTGAAGGTGGGCCATTCAGCCTGTAATCATTCCATTCAAAATAGTGCGGCACCTGTGCTCCCATTCAGTAGTTCAAAGTTATGCTGTCAAATGGTTTTAGAACAACGTCCATAAGTTGCTGATCAGGTCTGTCTCGGCTTGGAACCTTTCCAAAGGCGGGGAAGAACCAGAGTCTTCTTCCGACGTCCGATCCTGTCTGAATTATGTATGCAAGTATTCGATCAACACTCTTCAGACTCAAACCCAAGGTGGATGCTACTAGAAAACGAAAGTCGGGATAATAGAATGCTCCCTGCGAGTCTTTCATCGGTGAAAGAGATTGTAGAATCTCCAACACTACTGATTCAAAGTTTTCACGACTTACTGGAACATTACTTGCTACGAAGACGTTTGAAGGGCAGTACTCTATATGTGAGCAGCCGCTCATTTCCCGAAACTTCTCTGGGTCTATATTCATGTCGATGATTTCTGTATTTCCAGAATTACCCAAAGCCGCGCGATCCTGAGGGCTTGAGATACGTAGTGACCCTTCGTCTGTGAACCGTAGTAAGTATTTCTGGTGTCGAGTAGTTCTAGAAACTTTGGATTTAGACCAATTCAGATTGTCCAACTCACCGGGCGAAGCAGAGAGAAAAGTCGATGAGTCTGTGCACCAAGACAGAAAAGAGAAAGTTTCAACCCAGTCTTGTCCACCTTTGACACCCGTTTTATAGTACGTATCGAAGAAGGCACCAAAGTCAGCGAAACCAGCTTGAGTGCCACCTCTGTTTAGAATGTTGGTCGCAACTCGAGGATCGACGCTGCAAATTCGTTCTATTGTCTCATAGTGACCTAGCCGCTCGTATTTTTTCTTAGTTCTTTCGCTTTGCCAATATCTCGGCGCCGATCCTACTGGATGTTCAGAAGGGGACTTCTGTCTTTCAAGAAATTCGAGAGCAGTTATGATACTTGAGATTTGGGCCTGCTTCATTTGCTCTTTTCTAAGGATGAGCCTAGCGACTTTTTCAAAGTCGTCGTCTGTTCTTATCTTATCCATTTCGGTAAGCAGCAATCCATCTCCTTTCAGAGTGAAATATTGGCCATTCCTTTTCGCCAGATCGATGTATAGAAGCGCTCTTCCGAAAGGGGAATTACTGATATTTTTTAGAAAATCTCCGGTCAGTCTGTTTTGTTTGTGTGCCTCTATGATAGTCCTGCATGTTTTCTTTCGATACATCAAGTTTACCTTATCGGGGTCTTTTTGGAAAGTAAGTACTCCGTAATCGACGAACACCTTCTCCACTGATGATGAAGATTCGGGGTGGCACATGATTTTCTTGACGTTGCTGGATTTACAGAGAAAACCGATTTTTCCCAAGAAAGGCACATGCACTGCTCTTCCACTTAGATTTTCTTTCCAAGCTCTTGCATAATCAGACCAGTTTTGGTCGATCCTATACGGAACGCGCGCGCTAACGGAAAGCGAGGTAGACCAGTTAATCGGCGGATGCAACAAACGCATGGCAACTTTCTTGCAGCTGCTCAAGGAAACGGGCGCAAGATGCGGCGAAGCATGCCAGCTAAAATGGATCGACATCGACGTGGAAAACAGCTCCGTAAGGGTAACTCCGGAAAAAGGTAGCAACCCACGCATGTTCCGGATCTCGAATAAGCTGATGAGCATGCTAAACATGGCGCCAAAGGACATGCAGACCGTATTCATACCAAACGCGAACATACTGCGCAAGAGCTTCCAGATCCAGCGAAAGAAAATCGCGTTCAAGCTGCAAAACCCGAGGCTTTCCCAAATTAGCTTTCACACGCTTCGACACTTCAAGGCCACTATGGAATACCACAAGACCAAGGACATCCTACACGTAATGCAGGTCCTAGGCCACAAGAATATCAACAATACTCTCATCTACACGCAACTGATCAACTTCAAAGACGACGACTACATAGCCAAAGTAGCTCACTCTGAGCAAGAAGTGTGCCAACTATTAGAAGCCGGATTCGAATACGTCTGCGACTATGACCGTAACAAGATACTTCGCAAACGCAAATGAACCCCGCAAGCTAACCCGCCTGAAATCGGGTGGGGTGGCATCGTAAACGGGCGGGGTGGGATTTGAACCCACGACCACAGGCTTAGGGGGCCTGCGCCCTGTCCGTACTAGGCTACCCGCCCCTGCGCACCGTGTATGATTGACTTGTCAATAAAGAAGTTTCTCAGAAAATTGGCTTGGAATCGGAACAGAAAAAGTTGGTTGGCGGTTTTAGGCGTCTGTAGGTTGCGTCTATTGTTTGAGAGTGATCTCCATGGTGGAGACTTTTCTCGGATTGCCGCCTTCCTGAGGGGTGATTTCTTCGGTGCCTATGGCGATCTGGTCGACAGTGACGTCTTTTAGAAACTTTCTTCGAACGACTTCTGCAACGTCCACTGCAGTGCTTATAGCTTGTCCTCTGGCTTTCAAAGTGACCTGCTTAGCATTGCCGCTGTTGAAGCACGTAATGACAGCCATGACATAGTTCATCGGTGGCTTTCGCCCTACGAAGATGGTGTTTGGATCTCTTTCTGCGCTCATGCTCTTTTTTGCTTCCTAAGTATTGTTTATAGCGGCAAGTACTCTGCATATTCTCCTATAAGAACCTATTGAAACGAGAATACAGGGAAAAGACGAAAACCAACTACCACTGTAATCATGATAAAGGAGTGTCGAGGTACCGGCTGCCAGATGAAGCGCCTAGGAGAAAATTCATAGCCAGACAGATTTTCGTTCTATCTAATGAGTAGGGCGCGTCTGCCCTTTAAGTTTCTTAGAAACTTCCTTAGCAAAAACGGGCAACAGGTTTACTAGTGCTCTTTTTTTGTTAGGTTTCTTAGAAACTTAAGTTTATAAGCCTCTTGACACCGTTTCTTTGTTGGTGGATGGGATGCCTCCACAAATAACATGCCCCTACTGCGGGAATACGATCGGCCTGGAAAACCGAAAAGAAGTTGACTTTCAAAAAATCATCGATGCATTGGGCAAGTCACCAAGAACCTTCACCGAGCTTCTGGCCATGACAAACCTTCCGCGTAAGACACTAAGCCTAAGGCTAAAGGAACTCTCTGCGTCAGGATCCATAACGAAAGACGGAGGTTACCACCTCAATCCCTCAATTGTTTCGGCAAACCGAGTATTTGGAAAAAAGAATGGGAATGGAAAAATGAACCAGACAATATTACACATCAAAAAGCATGTGCAATGGATACCCGTAGCCTTGATAATCTGCCTCGTAGTAGTTGCATTTGGCTCAGCGTTGATGGTTTCTCCACCCGCTCCAGCGCCCGCGTCCAACCCGACTGGTCTAACGGCGAGCTTCTTCATTACGCCTTCATCAAACATTGTCGCTGGCAAGACTTTGACTTTTTACGCTGGACTTTCCAGCGCTTCGGATGGACCAGTAACTGAGGCTTGGGACTTTGGAGATGGCTCACTAGTTGCTTATGGTGGAATAGTAGCCCACACTTACTTGGCTCAAGGCAATTACACCGTGATTCTCACGGTAGAAGACTCACACGGGTTTATAACAAAAGCACAAGGAACTGTGGACGTCTCTGCCTCACCATTTAGCCTTACACCCATCAACTTTACGATATCACCGAATCCAAACATGATCAATTCTGGCTGGGAAGACCAATGGATCGTGAATAGGACGCTCACGTTCGACGCCTCTGCATTCAACCAATCAAGTGGTTACAAGCCTGATTATTCATGGAGCTTCGGAGACGGGTCCAACACGAGCTGGACGCCCATGCCTGTTGCTACTCATGCATATGCACACGCGGGAACGTTCAACGCGACACTGACTGTCCTCAACCTTGAGGGCAACGTCCAGTCAATCACCGAACCGGTACAGATACTACCCATGCCTGTGACAAAGATCTACGTAGGGCAACTACCCGCTCAGTATCAGGTTGGCGAAACCATGACTCTAAGCGTCTTTATTTCAAACGTCACCGATTTGTACACCTGGCAAGCGGGAATGACCTTCAATCCTTCAGTACTCCAATGCGTCACTACAACTGCACCAGACAACACTAAGACCAACGTGACGGAAACTGCCTTTGTCGAAGGCAGCTTCCTAAAGAGCGGAGGAGACACCTGGTGGCTGACGGGCCCACTGAACAACAGTGCTGGAACAATAGGCGCCTATGGATGTAGCCTTTATGGACCAAATCCTGGCGTAAACGGAAGCGGTGTACTCTTTACCGTGAGCTTCAAGGTGATAGGTGAAGGACCGCTAAACATTCATCTGACTGACGTAATACTATTTAGCGCAAATGGCACCGATACCGAAATTCCAGTCTACGTCGTATCCTAACTCAACTCTTCTTTTTTTCTTTTCAGAAGTATATCATGTCTTACATGTTGAAATAAGCATTTAAGTTAGGCTACTAATTCTAAAGCACTTCTCCCGAAATGCGGGGGTACCCGAGCCAGGTCTAAATAGCAGGACTGGGCTTCCTCTACTAGGATACGGGGGAGGACTTAAGATCCTCTGGCGAAGGCCTTCGTGGGTTCGAGTCCCACCCCCCGCACCACAACTGGGACTTTCCCCAGCAATTATGCACCCTTTAATGCGTTGGTGTAATGCTCAGCCAGCTAATGTTTTTTTGTATGCGCTTGCGAAGGCTGTTAGGCTGGTAACCAGCAAACTACCGTCTACGGTCAAGTTCTTCAGGTTTAGTGCTCCAGGGTTTCTTGTGAGCCAGGTGGCGACGCACAGGAAAATAAAGAAGGTTATACAGCACAGAAAGCATTGGACTGCACGGATTATTCTTCGCCCTTGATAAATCTTTGATTTCATGAAGCGGAGTCCCCTCAATGTTATGTTTGAGACGTCAGCAAAATCGTCTATAATTAGAGTTAAGCCGACCAAGATGAAGACTCGCCCAACGTTGAAATTCACGTTCGGTATATTTACGGTGAATAGGCTAAAGAGAGAAAAAGACATGAACGTTATGAACATAGCCGATGCAACAAAGATCACAAGTCCATAAACGAAGTGATGAAACCTCAGCCTAGGGACTTCCACATGGCCAAAGTTTGCGGCTGGAAAAAGGTTCATTATCGGCATCAGAATTGCTGCCCACAAAAGATTTGTATTCAAAAGGTACGGCTGGTAGATTTTCCAGTGGGCTGCGTAAAAGCCGCGCAAGAACCCAATAGCTAACACTATGCTCAATAGGCAATTGAAGGTCAAGATCCAACCAAGAACCTTTTTCCCACAGGTCCACACAGAACTAGCCATGATGCTCCCCTATACTTGCGCCCGCAAATCCCTTCCATATGCATTTATTATTCGTTCGTGGATAAGCGATAAAGTCTGCTCCAAATAAAGCCTTCTGTCAAACTTGATTAGCCCGTGCGTGCGTTGCTCACTGGTTACTTACAAAAAAATCATAGAAAACGGCACTGAAGCACGCGGCAGTTGACCCAGCGCTATTTTTTCTTTTTTTGCGCTCATCAGGTTTTTTCTCAGCATTCCTTCGAGGTCGAATGTTTCTCGTTGGGCTCTGATCAAGTCCTTGCGGAATTCGGCATTACCCCTAGGCCGTCTCCAGAGAGGTTCGGCGCTCACGTTGCGGGGCCATTTCATCGTAGGAGTTTATCTCTAGTACCGATTCTATCTGCTGTATCACCGCCTCCACTGGTGTCAACGGGCCAGCGGTCTTAGCTCTATGATCTTGCAGCGCGCTACAGATCGTCCCGTAACTCCACGCCAGCGCTTTAGCGAATTCTAACGGATTTGTCTGGTTTTGGGTGTGGGACCTTGGGGTTTAGACCCAGGCGCATGCGTTCAGAAAAGAAATATCAACGGTTGAGCTTCGTTCTCGCGGAGGTAGGCAGTTTTTTGTAAGCGGAAACGCTTTAATTCCGTTCACATATACGTGTGACCGGTTGGCCTTATGAAAGCTTTGATTTCTGTGGACATGGAAGGCATGCCCTATATAGTCAACTCTAGCCAGCTGCGCTTGAAGGGCGGGTTGTACGATGAGGGCAGAAGAATTGCGACAAGAATCACTTTGACTGCTGCGGAAGAATTGAACAAGAATGGCTTCGAAAAAGTGATTATCGCTGACAGTCATGGACCTATGGTGAACATTATAGTGGACGACTTACCAGAGTATGTAGAGATTATCAGGGGTTATCCCAGGTCTCTCTCTATGATTTCTGGTATCGAAAACTGCGACGCTCTTCTTCTGCTCGGATATCACGCCAAGTTTGGGACGCCAAAATCCACGTTTGACCACACGTACAGCGGAGGAATAATCGCCAAGGTCGAAGTAAATGACATTGAGGTAAGCGAATTCCTATTGTCTGCTTACGTTGCAGGCGAAATGAACGTGCCAGTAATTCTCGTGGCTGGCGACGCCCAACTAATAAAAGATGACGTGACCAAATATGCCCCTTGGGCTCAGACACTAGCCTTGAAGCATTCCCTAGGCAGAGTCTCTGCGAGAAGCTCCAGTATGAAAACTATCGAGAAGGAATTAAGGGAAGAGGTAAAGAAAGCGGCGACAAAACTCAAACAGACCAAGACCAAGTTGCTCAAACCCGAAAAACCGATAAAGGTCAACGTAACTTTTCAGAAGACTCATTTTGCTGATGCAGCCGAATTGCTTCCGAAAGCAAAGAGAATCGATGGACTCAAGGTCGAGTATCCTGCGAACAGCATGGTTGAAGCATACAAAACATTCGAGCTTCTGGTTTTCGCCTCAGCAGGAGTCAGCTGGATTCTTGAAAGCTGATCGAATAACCGACGCCTCCTTTCGTTTGCTTCTCTAGATGAATTCCTTAATTATTGCGGCAACCTCATCTAACCTGCTCTGTCCGACGATTTCGCGGGTTCTCTGTGAACTTTGCCCTTCGTATCTCGGGATTACGTGAACGTGAAGATGGAACACAACCTGGTTGGCAGCTCGTCCATTGTTTTGGAATATACTTATTCCATCTGCCTTTTCGCTCTTCTTGACAGCGTAGGCCACTTTCTTCACGATTTTGAAAAGATGCGCGATTTCTTCTTCTGGGGCATCATAAATGTCCACGTAGTGTTCTCTAGTTATGACGAGAGTATGACCTTCATTCACAGGTCTCGCATCTAAGAAAGCGATTACTTCGTTATCATCGTAAACGAGACTTGCAGGCGCTTCATTGCGTGCTATCTTGCAAAATACGCAATGTTCGGTCATGGGGCAACCTCTTAGCAGCTATTGGGAAGGTACATTCGAATTTTAGTCTTTCTGAATCCTCTGAATTCAAGAGACCTTCCTGCTCGGCTTAACTAGTCCAAAAAAGTGCTACATTAAGTGAGCAAAAATAAGGGATCAATCAGTTATAATGTAGATCTCTCTTTGGACGATTTGCGGCGATGCGCGACACGGCGCTCATTGCTGGGGTAAGGTACCCTCGATACTCGCAGTGCATGCTTTTATAGACTAACCCCGTAGTAAATTTGGACATTTAAAGGAAACAATAGTGAAAAAGATGGATTCGAAACCAGGTCACAATTCCAACAGAAAAACGCAGAGTGTGTGGCTTGACGAGCTGAGCATGACAGAAGCAGAAAGAGCTGCCAAAGCAGGTGTAGTTGTTATACTTCCAATTGGAAGCGTTGAAGAGCATGGCGACCATCTGCCGCTATGTACTGATAGTCTGCAACCGGAATACGTCGCCGTGGAAGTCGCCA
>Ga0187784_10001109_pt1 | contig 21069 bp, 18 predicted proteins | sample 1015_SJ02_MP15_2_FD_132964 | JGI IMG/M metagenome (GOLD analysis project Ga0187784, IMG submission 132964) | Tropical peat soil microbial communities from peatlands in Department of Meta, Colombia - 1015_SJ02_MP15_20_MG | ecosystem: Environmental > Terrestrial > Soil > Wetlands > Peat | place...
AGATCTGAAGGACCGTCGGGTGGCTTTCAACGCCATGATCCGGACCCAGACCTTTGACGCGGCTTTGCGATCTGTCGGGTTGCGACTAGAGGATGTGAAGATTGTGGAGATTGCCAAGTTTTCAGATGCCATCGCGGCGTTGAAGTCAGGTGGCGTGGATGCGGCCTTCTTCATCCAGCCTTTCGGCGTAAGGGCGGTGAAGGAGGGTTTTGCTGAATACCTGCTCGATTACTCGGCTCTGCCCTTCAAGATTCAGTTCACCATGCTCTTCTTTTCTGAAAATCTCATGAAGGGGGATCGTCAAAAAGGGGTCGATTTTTTAGCGGCAACCTTGAAAGGGATTCGGGAATACCTCAGGGCGGCCAAGGGTAAAGGAGAGCGGGCGAAGATCCTCGACGCCGCTTCACGGTTTACGAATATGCCAAAAGATCTACTTGAAACGTTCACCTGGTCTTATGTCGATCCAAACGGCATCATTTTCTTGGATTCCCTGGAGATGCAGCAGGATTGGTACCTGGAGCGGAAGTACATCAAAGAGAAGATCGACTACAGAAAGGTCATGGATCTCGCCCTCCTTGAGGAGGCCTTGAAAAAGATAGGCCGGGTGGATGCCCAAACCCTGGTCTTGAAGTAGCCGTCCACGATGCCCATCTATATTGAAGACCTCTCTATGATCTACCATGACCCCCGGACCCTCCGAGAAGTTTGCGCGCTCCAAGAGATCAACCTCATGGTGCAGGACCGGGAATTTCTTGTCCTCGTCGGGCCTAGCGGCTGCGGGAAGACAACTCTCATCCAACTGATCGCAGGATTCGGGCAGCCGACGAAAGGTCGAATTCGGATCGACCGGGCCTTCGGTGACCGTCCGGCCACATCGATGGTCTGGCAGGAGAACGCTCTTTTCCCGTGGCGATCTGTGAGAAGAAATATTCTCTTCGGCCTCGAGATCAGGAAGATTCCGTCGCTTGTTCAGAAAGAGACATTGGAGCGCTTGATCGATATGGTACACCTTCGCGGTTTTGAGGATCGTTATCCCCATGAACTTTCAGGGGGGATGCGTCAGCGTGTCAATCTTGCTCGCGCCATTGCGAATGATCCTGAAATCCTTCTGATGGATGAACCCTTTGCTTCTCTCGACGCCCAGACAAAATATCTTCTTTCTGAAGAATTAATCGGAATCTGGGAGAAAACGAAGAAGACGGTGGTTTACATCACCCACAGTATTGAAGAGGCCATTCTCTTGAGCGACCGGATTGTCGTGATGACAGCAAGACCGGGTCGGATCAAAGAGATCATCCAAAACCCCTTGCGAAGACCTCGCTCCACCGAACTGATGTCCACTTCGATTTATGAAGCCCTGTTCAAAGATGTCTGGTCCCTGTTAAGAGAAGAAGTGGTCAAAGCTCAAACGACAGCGACTTACCTTTAGCCGAGCGTCGTTTAAACATTACAACCGTTTATACCCAAAGAACCGAATCGGATTCCTCTGAGGGTAACGCTGTACATGACTTCATATTCGAAGTCCTACACCAAAGGCTTTGTGAAATGGGGAGGATGAGCTTCCTGGATAGCGAGGATGTCCGGCTAAGCTTACGAACCTTTGATACTCATCGTTGGTATCAAACAAATTCTGACGTCCTTAAGCTTTAAACCATTTCACTTCGACATATCAGTAAGTCCCATTTCTAATTCTTGGAAATCATCATAGGCAGTCCAGATTATTACTCATTTACCTTTTCGCCTCGTGACCACCGGACAGTCTGTGAGGCAACTGTTTTTCCTAAACGTTGCATCAGGTCTTCTATATCTACATAATTGGCTCCTCCAATTCCTGCACCACCTGCATAAGATTGCCCGGTTTCAAACCTTATTAGCGTCTTTCCATCGTAACCACTTATCTCAAAAACTCCTCTGACTTTTGCCTTTCCGGCTCCGAATCCGACTATCCACCGGAGGGCGGTGCTTCCCTTATTAACTTCATAAATCTTTCCTGACAAAAGTATCGCAGACTCCGGCAAGCTCTCCGAGACAGAATCGAGAACTTTTTCAAAGGCTTTCTGTTCGAGCAGCCCATTGACAAGGCCACGCCGGAAATGAGGAATAAGATAGTCCCAGAGTTTGTCCTCCATGACGATATTCCCTACGGCTGCAATTGAATACTTCTGAGGTGGAGCGGTCACAAACTCTGGCCTGACTGTCTTAAAAGTACATCCAGCCATTCCTCCTGCAATGAATGAACAAAGAATAAGGAGAAGAAGAGCTTTGCAGAAATACCGATTAATGTAGTTCATAAAATGCCTCCTTTCTTGCGAGTGTCCCTAATGTAAGACTCGGACGTGCAACCAGCTATTCCACAAGACCACCGTTTCCAATCTGCCAAAAAGGTTCGAGCCTATCTGTTTTTGATTCAAGGGGTTGAAAAGAATAGTCGATAACCTCAGTTTCACCGTCAGTCTATATAATTTGTGCCCTGAAGTTAACGAAATATTTGGATGGTAGCAACAGAAAGGTTTGTTGGTTTAGAATTCTGTTACTGTTTAGCTACGACATCTATAATCTTGGCTGTGGAGCCAGAGGTTTTCCAGTTATGGCTCACGCCTGCTGGGATGAAGTAGGTTTCCATCGGCTTCAGTAATCTCTTTTCCTCACCCACAGACATCTCGATCTCTCCCCCGACCACGATTCCACACTGATCGAAAGGATGGTCATGAGCAGCTCCTTCTTTATTCGGAGAAATCTCCATGAAGGCCATGGTCAAATTTGAGCCCGATTCTAATTCACTCCGTATACCGGGCCGAAATTCATGCAGTCTCAATGTTTGAAGATTCCAGAACCCCATCTTTTCCTCCTGAATTTGTGACCTGTCACATCTTGTATTTTAGACTGGTTCTTAGGCGGTGTCAAAAAGAGACTTGACGAAAGATTGAGCGTTAGGTATGAGTTAGATATGAGATTCCAGATGGAAAGGAGGCTCTATGGAGAAGAAAGTGATTATCTACGGTAAAGGAGGTTGACCCCATACGGAAAAGGCTAGGTCAGCCTATGGCAAGAGTGCAACATACTACGATGTGGAAGCAGACAGCGCAAAATTGGAGGAGATGCTAAAGCATTCCAAGGGCGTTCGGAATGTGCCTGTTATCGTTGAAGGTAGTAAGATTACTGTCGGTTACGGAGGGTCCTGAGGCGTGTGAACAGCTGGTAGTGTACCGGCGCATTCGCCAGTAGTAAGAACCAATCTTTTTCCCGCCGCGTCGTCAAGCTTTTAAACCCGGACCGGGCTGGGCCCGCAAAATTAGCACGCTATTTAGCGATGGGAGTCTTAGTCCCGGTTGCGGTGATGTTCACCCCCCTCATGATGTTCCTCAAACTCATGGTGTTCACCGAACTCTTGAGAGTGACCGTAGTAAGGATATCCACGATCGAAGTCGTAATAATAGGGATAACCGTAATAACCGTTATCATACACCGCACAACTCGGCGGCATCAGCGCAGCGAGCGGAATCATTCCCATAACATAATTCTCCTCTTAATCATGAACAATCGCTCCCCTTCTACCAATGCAAATCTAATTACTAAATTCGCGAGAGTCAACGACGGCGGCACCCCCACCCTGACCCTCCCCCCTTGAGGGAGAGGTGAAGTGGGGGGCAGCGCCCGAACACGTTTTTATTTGAACCCTTTCTCCGTCTGTCACAACGGTGATGGCACCGTGTACATCCGTTCTATATAGAGTAGCGCCCAATTGCTGATATCTCTTCAAAACTTCCGGATGAGGGAGTTTTCCGATATTCCTTTCGCCAACACTGAGAATGGCATAGGTCGGCTTCACCCTTTCCAGAAAAAGCGGAGAACTCGAAGATGAACTTCCGTGATGGGGAATCCTTAAGATGTCAGATCGGAGAGAATCATCTCTTCTCAGCATTCGCTCCTCTGCTTCTTTTCCGATATCCCCTGCCAAAAGGACAGACACCTTTTTGAATCGAAGCTTCATGACCAGGGAAGAATTGTTCACATCCCGAAAATTCCGGGTCCTCTTTTGCATTGCCTTCCAGCCCGGTGGGTTCAGGAAAGAAATCTCAGTACCGTTGACGGTTTGGGGAGGCGTCTGCTCCGTTGCAGACTGCGTCTTGACTTTCTTCTCCTCAAGAGTTTTTCTCAGCTGGAGATACGATTCCGACTCTGTCTGAAAACCGTTATCCCAGAATTGGCCAATTGAAAAATGTGAGGCGATGAAATTCAGACCTTTCAGATGGTCTGGATCGGGATGGGTCAGGACAAGGGTGTCGATCCTCCGTATTTTGCTGTTCCACAGAAAGGGGGCGACGACATTCTTTCCGGTATCGAAACGGTCATCGTAAAGCCCTCCTCCGTCAATGAGCATCCGCTTCCCGCGCGGGAATTCAACAAGAATGGAATCTCCCTGCCCGACATCGATAAAACTCAGCCTGAGATCTTTCTGGAACGAATCTTTTAAATTCCAGAATGCGAAATCGAGGGCAGATACAACACAGATCCCTAAAAAAAGATATCGGGCCAACCTTCGTTCTTTAACGTGAACGGATAGGAAAAATAGAAGGTAGAAAAGGATGATTTCTAAGAACGTTGGGGTCGAGACGAAGAGTGAAGCAAATGGAAGGGAGGCAATGAAGGCCAACATTCTGAGAAGGATCAGGGTGATGAAACTGTTGATGTTGACCAGGAATGTGGCCAGGGGAGTCAAGAAGAAAGAGAAGATGGAAGCGGTGAGACTCAGGGGAACAATGAAGAAGCCTACCCAGGGAACGATGAACAGGTTCGTGACGAATCCAACGGGGGCGAAACGGTTGAAGTGCAGGGCAACAAAAGGTGCGGTCCCGACGATGGCCACTCCCGTAACCAGAAGGGAGAGTATGATATAGTTTATGATCTTCTTCTTCCACGAGGCTCTTAGAAGAACGAATATTCCCTCTTGTTTAAACGCCTGAAGGATGCGGGGCACCAGATAAAGGATCGAAAGGACAGCCAGGAAGGAAAGCTGGAAGGAAACATCGAAAAGAGAAGGGGGTGAGAAGATGAGGATAAGAAAAGCGGCCAGGGCGAGGGTATGCAGCACGTTTCTCTCCCGGTTAAGCAAGATGGAAACGAGAAAAGTGACCACCATGATTGCCGCTCGGATGACCGAAATCCCTCCCCCTGCTATGAAAGCCTAGAGGATGATGCAGGGAATCGTCAGGCCGGCCGCCCACTTTCTTATAGAAATGGAGAGAAGGAGAAATTCGGATCGCTTTAAAATCCAGGTCAGCAGAGAGAAAGAGAGAAGAGCCACGATTCCGAATTGATCCCCGGAAATGGCCAGAAGATGAGCTGTCCCGGTGATGATGAAAGATTCTTTTATCTCTTCCGGAATATCGCCCTGCTCGCCCAACACAAGAGCCTTGAAAATACCGCTTGCGGGAGGGCTGGTCTCTCGATTCAGAAAATCACGGATACGATCCCGCCAGCGCTCGACCCGTAGCGTCACGGGATTTTTAAACCCCTCCCCTAGCTTGGCCCATCCTTTCTTCTCGGATAAGAATCCAATGGTGTGAATTCTCTCAAGGGCAAGGTGGCGCTCATAAGAGAATCCGCCGGGGTTACGAAATCCACGAGGGGGATAAAGTCTTAGAGAGAGCCGGAGGAGATCCCCCACTCGAAGGGAGTGGTCTTCTTCTTTGAGGAAGACCAGGAGAAGACCGTTCACGGGGAGGTGGCGGTTCGACAGAATGACTTTCTGTGAACGAATACACAATTGGGTTCTTCCCCTGGAGTATTCAGGAGGACGCTCGATAATTCCCTCCAATGAGATTCTTTCCAAGCCGGTGAAGCGGGAGATGTGAGAGGGGGAGTGTTCTGGATGGAGATAAGGCTGGATTGAAAAGATTCCGAGAAGGAAGAACATAGAGAAGGCCGTCCAGGACGCCATCCGAACTCTTCTTATGACGAGCAGAAAAGTCCAGAAACACAGAAGGATGAGAAGGAGAACCCGCCCTTGAGGAAGGCAGGGAAGGTCAACCTGGCCGGCATAGATCCCAAGGATGTAGAGGATGAAGATGGGAATGAGAGGAAGACGAAAGGGGCCGCTCATGTCGGCCTCAAATAAATCAGACTCTTAGTAATTCTTGAGCCACCACCCACCGCTCAATCTGATTGGCTTCTTCGTAAATCTGGGTCACCTTGGCATCCCGCATCATCCGTTCCACAGGATACTCTTTCATGTACCCATAACCTCCAAGGATCTGGACGGCATCCGTAGTTACTTTCATGGCGATTTCGGAGGCGAAGTATTTCGAGATGGCTGAGAGTTTTTCTGTGTCCTTCAGTTTTCCGTCGATCTGAGAGGCTGCCTTGTACACCAGGGCCCGAGCGGCTTCCACTCGGGTGGCCATATCGGAGATCATGAATTGAATCGCTTGAAAGGAGGAGATGGGTTTGCCAAATTGCATGCGCTCATTAGCATAACGTACGGCGAAGTCAAGGGCTCCCTGGGCAATGCCAACGGCCTGTGCCCCGATGACCGGTCTCGACATGTTGATCGTATCCATTGCGATCTTCCACCCCTGTCCTTCGCCACCCAGACGATTTTCTTGAGGGACGCGGCAGTCTTCAAAGATCACATCCGTCGTTACCGAACCCCTCATCCCGATTTTCTCCTTCTTCTCTCCAAAAAGCAGGCCGGGCGTCCCCTCTTCCGCAACGAAAGCAGAAATCCCTTCTGCTCCATGTTCCGGCCGGGTGACTGCGAAGACAGAGTAAAAATTGGCCACACTCCCATGGGTAATGAAACCTTTACGCCCGTTGATCAGGTAATCCTTTCCTTGCTTCTCAGCGAAGGTCTTGATAGAGGAAGGTTCTAATTCTCCTTCCGGCTCCCTCAGCGCAAACGCGGTGAGACAGTTCTTCTCCGAAATCTCTGTGAAATACCTATCTTTTTGAGATGAATTCCCTCCCAATAAAATGGGTAACGACCCGAGCCCCTGCGACAGGATAAGAAGAGAGGATGACCCACAAACCTTTGCAATCTCTTCGACGACGACACAGAAGGAGGTCATGTCTCCATCGGTTCCCCCGTAGGATTCAGGAAGGAGAAGGGAGAGATAACCTTGTTTTCCAATGGCCTCTACTAAATCCCCGGGAAATTCTCCGGTGGCATCGATCTTGGCGGCCCGGGGCTGGACGATCCTCTGGGCCGTTTTTTGAGCAGCCGCCCGGATCATCGATCTTTCTCTTTCAATGTCCTTCATTTTTGTTGCCACGTGGAGGAGATAGGCGAGAATGTTATACAAATCGGAAGATTAATGGAGGAGAGGTCTTTTGTCAAGAGGAAAATAAAGCTTGCTCTCCCCCAGTTTTTTCCTCCATGAGCGAGTAGATCTCTGAAAAGGCATCGACACGGAGGGAGAATATTTTCTGTTACGTCCCATCTGGGGGGATTTCTTGGAGAGGCTTCTTCGGCCCGACCGTTTAGGGGTTCTGGCACACGGATGATGGCCCTTACGGAGTTTCCACTCTGGAGGGGTTTTTGACCCATTCCTACTCAGTATGGGCCTGATGAGGGCTCGGAGGAGGATTTCCCCGGGTTGGGGCAAAAAATGGGGGCGGAAGGAAATAAAGCTGTAAAATATTTGACTTTACCTCCTAGAATAATATAATAAACAATTTAAAACAATTTGCGGAAGGAGGGGAAAGATGGATGCCAGGGATTAGAATTAAGGAAAACGAATCTTTTGAAAATGCGCTCCGGCGGTTTAAAAAACAGGTAGAGAAAACGGGGATATTGTCAGAGATTCGCAAAAGGGAGCATTACGAGAAGCCGAGCATCAAACGGAAGAAGAAAGCGCTCGCCGCCAAGAAAAGGGCGATGAAGAGAATGAGAAAAATCATAGACAGGGGGTGAAGGATGAGCCTGGAAGAGAAAGTGGCCGAGGAAATGAAACAGGCGATGAAATCCGGCGACAAATTGCGACTTTCCACCATCCGGATGATTCGGTCGGCGTTAAAAAACAAAGAGATTGAGCTGAGAAGGAAGTTGGGGGATGAAGATGTGGTAAAGGCGATCCAGGTCATGGTGAGAAAGGGTGAGGAGTCCGTCGAGCAATTTCAAGCGGGCGGGCGTATAGATCTGGTCGAGAAGGAGAAGAAGGAGATGGAAATATTGAAATCGTTTCTGCCCCAACTCCTCAGTCAGGAAGAGATCATAACGATCATTGATCAAAGTATTCAAGAGACCCAGGCTTCATCCCCGAAGGATATAGGAAAAGTGATGAAATCCGTCCTGGCAAAAATCGGGGGGAAAGCAGACGGAAGGTTGGTCAATCAGTTGGTGAAAGAAAAGCTTTCCCCGTAAATTCCTCCTTTTGATAGATAACCCAATTCCTTTTTTCAAGCTTTATGGATGATCGTTCCCTCAAGTTTTTAGAGTTTTACCATTTACTCGATATCCTGAAAAAGTATTCCATTTCCCCCCTAGGTCGAAAGCGCTGTGAAGCCTTAAGACCTTCCAAAGACCTTTCTTTGATCCGGTCCAGACTGACAGAGGTGATGGAGTTAAAGGAAATCTTTGAAACAGAGGGGGAAATCCCCCTGGGAGGGGTGAAAGATATTGAGGGAATTTTCAATAAACTGGGGGTCGCCGGATCCGTCCTCGACATCCGCGAATTATTGGATCTTTATCGTCAGATAGTATTGTGCAAGGGGCTTCGGCGGTTTTTTCAAAAGTTGGAGCCTCTCAAGGCTGCTCATCTTCAGGAGAAAATCTCCAAACTTTCTAACCAAAAGGCTCTGGAGAAAGAGGTCCTTCAGTCCATCAATACGAAGGGTGAGATTCTGGACCGAGCCAGCCCGACCCTTCTGGATATCCGCCACCGACTGGGAGAGGTCAGAGAAAAGGCGAAGGGAACGCTTGAATCCCTCCTCCATCGAGAAGCACTTCAGCCCATCTTTCAGGAACAGTTTATCACTCTGAGAAATGGGCGTTATGTTCTTCTCATCAAATCCGATTTCAAGAATCGATTAGAAGGGATTATCCATGATCAATCGCAAAGCCGGATGACTTTTTTCTTTGAGCCCCTTCAAGCCGTCGCTCTTAACAATGAGGTCAACATCCTCGCGGGAGAGGAGAAGGAGGAGGAATACCGAATCCTGGCAGATCTTTCAGACAAGGTGAGAGAGGAGAGGGAGAACCTACGGACCGACTTTGAGATTTTAGGAGAACTGGACCTCCTCTATGCAATGGCAAAGCTCTCGTCGCGCCTAAAGGGGGTATCCCCTCCCTTGAATGAGGAGGGCAGGATTGAGATGAGAGTGGCTCGAAATCCTCTCCTCGTGCTTCAACGTGAAGATCGGGTGGTTCCCATCCACCTCCGGATGGGAGATGGGGTGAGGGTCCTCATTGTGAGTGGAGCAAACGCAGGCGGGAAGACAGTGGCTCTGAAGACATTGGGACTCTTGACCTTGATGATTCAATCCGGCCTCCCCGTCCCTGTCGCAGAAGGAAGCCAGATGGGAATCTTTCAAGACGTCTTTGCGGTGATCGGCGACGAACAGAATATTGAGGAGAACCTGAGCACTTTCTCCAGCCATCTCCTCCGAGTGAATCAAATCTTAGGGAAGGCGGGGCCCCATTCCCTCGTCCTTCTGGATGAACTGGGAGTGGGAACCCATGCCCAGGAGGGATGCGCCTTAGCCATGGGTTTCTTGGATCGGTTCCGGGAAAGAGGAGCATTCGTAGTGGTCACCACTCACTTTGATCGACTCAAGGCCTATGGGTATCTTCACCGGGATGTGGAAAATGTGGCGGTTGAGTTTGATGAAGAAACTTTGGAGCCTAAGTATACACTTGTTTATGGGTCCTCAGGGTTGAGCAAAGCCTTCTCGATCGCTGAGAAGCTGGGAATCTCAGAAAAGGTGCTCGAAGCTGCCCGTACCCATCAAGATGGAGGCGATGAGGAGGTAGCCCGTGCCTTAGAGACCCTGGAAAGATTGAAGAGGGACGCAGAAAGAGAAAAGCTGCAGGTCTCCAAGATAAAGGAGAAGGCTGAGCTGGAAGGCCAGAGGCTGAAAAAAATACTGGAGACGATCAAGGAGAGAAGACTGGAGATTTATTCCAAGGCCGAGGAGAAGGCAGGGAAGGCGGTTCAGAAGGTTGAAGAGGAATTGAAGGAATGGATCCGCCGCAAGAAAGAGGAAAAACCGCATCTCCGCCTTCAGCGTAGAGCGCTCCAGGAGATCAGGGAAAAATCGTTCCCGTCCGTTAAAAGAAAAGGAGGTTCTGCGACCCCGAGTGGCCTGAAGGTCGGAGAACGTGTTAGAATTGAGAGCCTTCGAAGCGATGGGATCTTGATGGGCCTCGTCAAACCGTTGAACCGAGCCGAGGTGCTGACGGATAAAGCCAGAGTGAAAGCTCCCCTGTCTGAGATCGTTCAAGTGTCGGAGGATGAAGAGAAGAAGGAGAGGAGGATTCGGGAGAGCCGGTTCTTTTTAAAAGAGGCTGCCGAGGAGCCCTCATCTGAATTAAACGTCATCGGTCTGACCGTAGAAGACGCCCTTTCCAAGGTTGACAGATTTATCGATCAAGCCCTTCTCCATGGATTGGAGAAAGTCCGAATTATCCACGGAGTGGGTTCCGGGAAGTTGCGAAATGCGATCGGTCAATATCTGAACGGGCACGGGGCGGTCAAGAGTTTTTCTTCCGGGGAGACGTTGAAGGGGGGGCGTGGGATCACGATCGTTGAATTGAGGTGACTCGTTTGGCTACGGGACTCCTATCCGAGGAGAAAGTTTCAGAAATTCGGGATCGTTCCAGCATTCTGGAAGTAGTCTCAGATTATGTGACCCTTAAGAAGACCGGAAGGAACCATAGGGGGCTCTGCCCGTTCCATTCCGAAAAGACCCCCTCCTTCATGGTCAATGAGGAGAAGCAGATTTTTCACTGCTTCGGCTGCGGGGAAGGAGGCGACGTCTTCACGTTTTTGATGAAGGCGGGACATTTTTCTTTTCCACAGGCTGTCGAGGAACTGGCAAAGCGCTATGGAGTGAAGCTTCCCACCCGTGAACTCTCTGCACCCCAAAAGAGGGAAATGGCCAAGAGGGAGGTCCTCTTTGAGATCAACCGGATCGCATCAGAATATTTCCGTGACCTCCTGGCCAATCGGCGAGAAGGGGAGGAGGGCAGAAGGTATTTGTCTCAAAGGGGGATCAGCAGGGAGATCGTTGCGGAACATGGGTTGGGATATTCCGCCGACCGGTGGGACGGGCTGGTCGAGCATTTGCGCGAGAAGAAGGCTCCTCTCGACCTGGCGCACGAACTGGGCTTGATTTTTCCCAAGAAGAGAGAGGGCTGGTACGATGCCTTTCGAGGCCGGGTTCTCTTTCCCATCTTCGACCTCCATCAACGGATCGTCGGATTCGGGGGGAGAATAATCAAAGAGGGAGAACCCAAATACCTCAATTCCCCGGAATCGGGTATTTATCATAAGGGAGAGGTCCTGTACGGGCTCCAGGTGGCCAAGGGTTATGCGACGGAGAAGGACTGTGTGATCGTGGTCGAAGGGTACTTCGATCTGTTAACTCTCCACCAACATGGGTGGAGGCACAGTGTTGCCACGTTAGGCACAGCACTGACTCCACAACATATTCGAACCCTGAAGCGATATACCAGAAATTTGATTACCCTTTTCGATGGAGACCGGGCAGGGGACCAGGCGGCCCTTCGCTCCCTTCCCCTGTTCTTAGAAGAGGAAGTAGCAGGAAGGACGGTTGTCCTTCCAAAGGGAGAAGACCCGGATGGATTTCTAAGAAAGGGAAATTTGGAAGACTTCATGAAGAGGATGGAGCATGCTGTTCCCCTCATCGATTTCTTTTTTGAACGGCTGATGAAGACTTATGATGTGAAATCTGTCGATGGCAAGGTGAGAATAGCGAAAGAGGGCCTTGCCCTTCTCGGCAAAATCCCGGACAGAATTCGGAGAGATTTCTATACGAAGGCCTTGGCAGAAAGACTGGATGTCAAAGAATCTTTTCTTTACGAAATGCTCCCATCCTCTCCTAAGGGACCGTCGAAGGGAGGAGGGGATTCAAAAGAGTCATTGGCGGAGAGGACTTTTCCGAAGTCGGAAGAAATGGTGATCCGACTGATGGTTCACCATCCCGATGTCATCCCGGTCCTTTCAGAGGAGGGTGTCCTGGAGGAGTTTGAGAGCCCGGCCTTGCAAAAAATCGGCAAGGCGCTGGAAGATCTCTATCAGAGAAAAGGAAGGCTCGATCTGGCCGAGGCCTTGGCCAGTTTTGAGGAGACGCTCAAAGGGAGGTTGTCCGAGTTTGCCTTTCAGGAGGGTGGGTTGGCGGGAGGAGACGCGGGAAGGATCCTGCAGGACTGCATTCAAAAGATTCGTGGGGCGAGGTTAAGAAAGGAAAAAGGCGAATTGCTCAGGAGGATTAAAGAAGCAGAGAACCAGCAAGAGGAAAGAAGGCTTGTCCCTCTTTTGAAGGAACATCAGGAACTGGCGAAGAGGGAGAAAGGTCTTCAAAAAGGTAACGCTCGGAAAAGGTAGGAGAGGAGTCGATGGCCAAGGGAGGAAAGATCAAAGAGGTTGAGCAGTTGATTAATATGGAAGGGGAGAAGGGATTTCTGCCCTTCGACGAGGCGAGCGAACTCCCTCCCAACGATATCGTCTCCTCTGACCAGATCGATGATGTCCTCATGATGTTCGACGAAATGGACATTGATGTAGTGGATGATCTCCAGGGGCTGAAAGCAGAGGAAGAGAAAGCCCTAGAGAAAGAAGAGGAGGAAGGCGATGAGCTGGAAATGGAGACCCTCGGCAAGGCCACAGACCCTGTCCGGATTTATCTCCGTGAGATGGGATCGGTCTCTCTCCTCACCCGAGAAGGAGAAGTGGAGATTGCCAAGAGAATTGAAAGCGGCAAAAGAGAAGTGCTGAGTGTCGTCTTGAATTGTCCTATGGCCGTTAAAGAGGTCATCAATCTGGGCAACGTGATTAAGGCTGGGAAGGTGGAGATCCGGGAAGTGACCAACGAGATCGATGAGGAGGAGACAAGCTTTGAGGAAGAGCAGATCCAGAAAAAAAGGATTTTGGACCTCATCGGAAAGATTAAGCGAAAAAGTGAAGAGGTTCGGAGGCTCCTGAGAGGGGAGAGGGTGCCCAAGAGCAAGCTTCGGGGAAAGGTTGGGAAGAAACAGAAAAAGACGAAGAAGAAAGAGAAAGGAGTCAAGAAGAGACCAACAGAGATTAAAAGGAAGCAAGAAGAGATCCTAGAACTTTTCAACCAGATGAATCTGAGAGACAGTCAAATTGACAAGGTTGTTCAGAGGATGAAGCAGATGCTGAACCGGGTGGAGAAAGGGGAGGCTGAAATCGAGAAGATCGAAGGTAGGTGGGGGATTTCCATTCAGGAGGCGCGGACCTATCTGAAAAAGTTGAAGGCAAGGAGTTTGAGTGAGAAGAGGCTTTTGAGAACCCGAAAACTGAGCAAATCCGACCTGCAAGAGCTTTCCGGGGCAGTCGCGCAGGTCCAAGGGAAGATCCATAAGACGGAAATGGAATGCGGGTTGACTGCTGGTAAGCTGGGAGCTGCGGTGAAGGCCATCGTGGAAGGGGAGACTAAAGCCAAGGAGGCCAAAAGTGAACTGGTGAAGGCGAACCTGAGGCTGGTCGTCTCCATCGCCAAAAAATATACCAATCGTGGGCTTCAATTCTTAGACCTCATCCAGGAAGGAAACATCGGGTTGATGAAGGCGGTGGATAAATTTGAATACCAACGAGGTTATAAATTTAGCACCTATGCGACCTGGTGGATCCGTCAAGCCATCACACGGGCCATCGCTGATCAGGCGAGGACCATTCGGATCCCTGTTCATATGATCGAGACGATCAACAAATTGATCCGAACCTCTAGGTATCTCGTCCAGGAGATAGGGAGAGAGCCTACTCCCGAAGAGATCGCTGCGAAGATGGATTTGGCTTTGGATAAAGTCAGGAAGGTGTTGAAGATTGCTAAAGAGCCTATTTCACTCGAAACGCCGATCGGGGAGGAGGAAGACAGTCACTTAGGGGATTTCATCGAAGACAAGGCAGTCATCTCCCCTCAGGAGGCCGTGATCAGCGCTAATTTGTCGGAACAGACTCGAAAGGTTCTGGCCAGCTTGACCCCCAGAGAGGAGAAGGTTTTAAGGAAGCGATTTGGAATTGGAGAAAAATACGACCATACCTTGGAAGAGGTGGGACAGGATTTCAATGTCACCCGGGAAAGAATCCGGCAGATCGAGGCAAAGGCATTAAGGAAGTTACGGCATCCCAGCCGAGCCAAGAGATTGAAGAGTTTCCTCGAGACGTAGTGTCAAATGCGGATTGCAGACTGCGGAATTCGATTCCGAAATCCACAGTCTGCAATCCCAAACCCGAAATAGGGATGGGGTTGACACCCCCGAGGGATGACATATAATGAAAGATGGGCCCATAGCTCAGCTGGAAGAGCCACCGGCTCATAACCGGTAGGTCCCTGGTTCGAACCCAGGTGGGCCCACTCGGAAAGAGGAGAATTTCTTATGGACTCCTTGGGGATAAAAGAAGGGATGCTCCGCGAGTCTGGATGGGACAAAAAGAGTGCACCCAAAGGGTGCACTCTTTTTGTTTGGGACGAACGTGTAGGGAACGGTTTGAAACCGTTCCCTACCCTTGATTGCTGAAAAAGCGAGTGGACAGGAGGCAACGGTTGAAGGACCAATTAAAACTGCTATGGGAGCTTCAAAAAATTGATCTTGAGCTGAAGGCGATTAAGGAAGAAAAGGAACGGTATCCCAAAGAAATCAAGAAATTGGATGAAAAACAGAAGATCGAGAAGGAGAGGATTCAGAAGGAAAGGGAGAAGGTCGAATCCTTAGAGAAGACACGGAGGCAAAAAGAGGGGCATCTCAACGTGGAGCAGGAAAAAATCAAACGGGCAGAAGGAAGGATGTCCGAGGTGAAGACCAACAAAGAATATCAGGCCCTTCTTAGCGAGATTGACGCCATGAAGGGAGCCAACAGCCGCATAGAAGAGGAGATCCTCCAAGTGATGGACGAGATCGACGAGCTCAAGAAGGATCTCTCTAAAAGGGAAAAAGAGATGGGGAGCACCCTGGAAAAGATTGAAGGGGAACGCAAGAAACTTCAGGAAAAAATGGCCCAAGGCGAGGAGGCCTGGAATGAACGGGTGGAACGAAGGGATGACCTTTCTAAACAGATCGAATCCAAACTGGTTAAGCTGTATCATACCCTGAAGGAAAAGAGGCAGGGGGTGGGTGTGGTCAGTGTAAAGAATGAGACCTGTCAAGGCTGTTTCGTAAACGTCCCTCCCCAACTGTTCATTGAAGTTCAGAAAAACAATGCCCTCGTTCGGTGTCCCCACTGCAATCGAATTCTTTATTGGGAGGGAGATCGAAATAGAAAATGAAATCCCCGGTGAAAGGGGTCGATTGGTCATTTATATTGACGGGGCCTCCAGGGGAAATCCAGGAAGGGCAGGGGCAGGGGTTTGGATTACGGATCGAGAGGGGAGGAAAATCTCGGAGGTGAGCCGTTATCTCGGCCACAAGACCAACAACCAGGCGGAGTACTGGGCTTTTCTTTTGGCGCTAAGGGAGGCTGAACGACTAAAGGGTGAACATATTCAAATCTTCACGGATTCAGAGTTAGTAGAAAGACAAATTAAAGGCATCTATCGCGTGAAGGATTTAGGTTTAAAGGCCCTCCACAATAGAGTGCTTCAGGATTTAAAGACATTTTCATCCTTTGAGATCGAATCCATCCCAAGGGAAGAGAATGGAAAGGCGGACCGCCTGGCAAATCAAGCCATTGAGAGAAGGATAGCGAGGGAAAAAGGAAGGGAGCCAAAAAACGATGATAAGCTCTCTTGATTACGTAGATTCGAAAAACGGATTGCACAGATTTTTCAATTCAGATCTGTATAATCGCTTCTAATCGGTATAATAAAAGATTTGGTTACTTTTCTAGAAATCTGAAAAAGCGATTTAGGCAAGGCTGCTCAAAAATGCCCAGATGCAAGGCTCCCGAAACCCTGAGAGTGGCGTCGCGACGAATAAGGAGCGACTTCTTGCCACGCCGACGAGTCGGTGAGTCGGCTGGAGGCGTACTTGGGCGTACGCCGCAACGACGAAGGATAAAGGAAACGCTGCAGATGGGTGTTTTTCAGCAGCTTGCTAAAGGAAGGAGGGGAGTCGAAGGGGAACAGATGGTCGCTCCTTCTGAGATCGTGCGAGGCAGGAACTCAGGGGGGAGGAAAGTCCGAGCTCCGCAGGGCAGGGTGGTCCGTAACGCGGACTGTTCCGGAACCGTGACAGCACAGGATTTCGGGGTAAGGAAAGTGCCACAGAAAAGATACCGTCCCGACGAAAGTCGGGATAAGGGTGAAAAGGCGAGGCAAGAGCTCACCAGTACCCTAAGCGATTTGGGTAGCTTGGTAAACCCCACCCGGAGCAAGACCAAATAGGTTCCGTTTCTCCCGCCGAAGGCGGGGGATAAGAAAAGCCCATTCAAATTTGTTCCGAGGTTGTTGCTTCGGGACAGAGACGGGACGGGTTAGGTCGCTTGAGGCCTTGAGCAATCAAAGCTCTAGATAAATGGCCATCCTCCTGACTCCCGCTGAAAAGCGGGATCGGGACGACAGAACTCGGCTTATGGATCCCTTCGGCTCCTATTTTCTACCATTCCCTCCGTCTCCACTCTAAAATTGCGTTGTAATGGCGATGAGGGATGGGTGACAAGCTTCGGAAGCCCTAGGATTGCGGATTTTTGAAAGGCATGGTCAATCATTTCTGCCGGCGGAAATGATCTCTTCACGTAATATATGCGCAAGAATTTAGATAATAGGTTCCAGTCTAAAATGTCCTCAGCCAGCCACCTGTCCCCCGTCAATCTTACATTCTCTCACACGAAGGGATTCATCTTTTTGCATAATCGCTGTCACGACACAGTCTCTTGTGGGGAGGGTTCAAGTCTCGGATTTTGAATTCAGAGAGTTTGTATGCAACTTAGGATTCAAGAAAAGTGGACCGCAGGAGGGATCGTCTTCCTTCTGGTCTGGCTTTATCCCTTTTCAGCCTTCTGCCAAAGAGCAGCGATCAAAGATGTGAAGGTGAAGGGGAGGAACGGGGCCTGGGAGGTTAGCTTCAACGTGGAGAACTGTTTTACGGAGAAGATGGAGGAGGCGATCCAGTCAGGGATACGTACGACCTTCACCTTTTATATTAACCTTTGTCAGAGGAGAGCTTGGTGGAAGGATCGAAGAATGACTTCTGCTGAGTTTCGGCACACTGTTCAGTATCATCCCATTGAAAAGACGTATCTGGTGAAGTTAGGAGAAAAACACTCCTCCATGATCGTTTCAAGTTTGGAGGAAGCCAAGGGGCTGATGTCGAGAGTGAGGGAATTTGAAATCCGATCCATCTCTCCGCTCGAACAGAGAATTTCCGCCTACCTTCAAATCAAGGCTGAATTGGATCCGGTCAGGCTTCCTCTTCATTTAGAGTATTTCTTCTTTTTTGTCTCCTTATGGGATTTTGAAACCAGTTGGTACCGCGAACCTCTTCCGCCTTGAAGATTCCGCGTCGCCCCTTCTTACGAAAGGGACGGAAGGGATAAAGAAGGTTAATCGATGAAGAAGACGCTTTCCCCTGAAGCAAAAAGACGACGCAATGAGCTGATTATCATTGGAATCATCTCCTTCCTGATTCTCGTCTTTACAACCGTAGAGATGAAGTTGCCCCAGATTGAGGGGAAAATCCCTGTGGCCAACAACATCATCATCTTCAGCCTGATCAATATCAATATTATCCTGATTCTCCTCCTGATCTTTTTGGTGATCCGGAATCTTGTAAAACTGATTTTCGAGCGGAAACGAAAAGTTTTGGGGGCCAGGCTCAGAACCAAATTGGTGGTGGCCTTTGTCAGCCTTTCCCTCATCCCGACCATTCTCCTCTTTTTAGTAGCCGTGGGTTTCATCACCAACAGCGTGGAGCACTGGTTTAGCGCCCAGGTGGAGCAATCCCTTCAAGGGTCGTTGGAAGTGGCTCAGAGCTACTATCGAGATTTTGCCAACGATGCCGTTTCCGCCGCTCAACAGGTCGGTAAGTCCCTCTCCGAGCAGGGCCTTCAGAAGGGATCAAGAGAAATAGGCTTTTTGAGAGAACAGCTCGAAGCCAGACGGAAGGAATACTCTCTCAGCAGCCTTGGGATATTATTAAGAGGAGAGGGGAATTTGATTGGAGCAGAGGATCCCACGCTCAAATCTGTCTCTCTCCAACTTCCGAAGGATTTGTTAGGGGCAGGGTTTTCAGGAAAAGAGGTTTCCAGAATCCTGTCTGTGGGGGAAGGAGAGATGATTACCGGCATCGCCCCTATTTTCAACGCTTCGGAGGCAGGCGAGGTGGTGGGAATCGTCGTGGCATCGCATTTTATCCCGAAGAGTCTAACGGTGAAGATGCGTGAGATCTCACAGGCCTTTGTGGAATATAAACAATTGAAGATTTTGAAAAAGCCGATTAAGTTTAGCTATATGATGGCCCTACTCATGGTGACCCTTCTCATCGTCTTCTCGGCCACTTGGTTTGGTTTCCATTTGGCCAAGGATATTACGATCCCCATTAAAGACCTGGCTGAGGCTACCTCCCGGATTGCTTCGGGAGACCTCAATTTCCGAATTCAGATGAAAGCAGCCGATGAGATCGGGATGCTTGTCCAATCCTTCAATCAGATGACGGGAGACCTCCAGGTAAGCCGTACCGAGTTGGAGCAGCGGAAGAAGTACATGGAGATTGTCCTGAAAAATGTGGCCGCGGGAGTGATTTCCATCGATGAAAAGAGAAATGTGACCACGATTAACACTTCCGCGGAGCAGATGTTGGAGATCAAAGGAGATGCCGTCCTGGAGAAAAATTTCTTCGAGGTACTGCCGAAGGAGTATGTGGGACAGATTGAGCGGTTGTTGGAGGAGCTCAAATCTTCCCGAAAGGATTCCATCGAGAGACAGGTCATTGTAAACCTGGAGGGGAAATCCTTATCCCTATTGATTAATCTGACGACCCTGAAGGATGAGGAGGGGAAATCCTTGGGGGTCGTGGCCGTCTTCGATGACCTCACCCAGTTGATCAAGGCCCAGAGGATGGCGGCTTGGAGGGAAGTGGCCCGTCGAATTGCCCATGAGATCAAGAATCCCCTCACCCCCATTCAGCTTTCTGCACAACGATTGAGGAAACGGTACTTGGAGAAACTTCAACCCGATGGGACGGTCTTTGATGAGTGCACGCGGACGATTGTGAAACAGGTTGAAGAGTTGAAGGGAATGGTCAATGAATTTTCGAACTTTGCGCGAATGCCGGCCTCCCAGCCTACTCCCAATCATCTCAATGAAATCATTCAGGAAGCGCTCGTTCTCTTTCAGGGATTCCAGAAACAAGTCCGGTTTGAATTTAACCCGAGCGAGCTTCCCATGCTCAACGTCGACCGGGATCAAATGAAGCGGGTGATGATCAATCTAATCAAGAACAGTCTTGCTGCCATCGAAAACGGGGGGAAGATCAGAATCCGGACGAGTTACAATCCCCAATTCCAGACGGTCCGCCTCGAGGTGAGTGACGATGGTTGTGGAATCCCTGATGAGGACAAAGGGAAACTGTTTGAACCCTATTTCTCAACTAAGAAAACCGGAACGGGATTAGGGCTGGCCATTGTCAACGCCATCATCTCCGATCACAGCGGGTATATTCGCGTACGGGACAATAAACCCAAAGGCACGACCTTCCTCATCGAACTTCCCGTCCGTATTTAAAAAAAGCCGAGCGCAGAGCGCATAGTGCATCGCGTAAAAACCTGCCAACAGGCCGGCCTTTTCTTCCGTCGCGAATATTCGGAGTAAAGGAATCCTTTGATTTAAATCTCCTTTTCCGCTAAAATACTAATATATAGCCGATAGGGTGTTTATCTTATTAACTAACCAATTGACTTTATTGCGGCTATGCGCTTAGCGCTATGCTCTATGCGTGGTTTTAAGAGATGGGAGAAAAGTTAATTTGCCAGAATAGAAAGGCATTTCATGACTACTTCATCGAGGAGTCGGTCCAGGCCGGAATCTCCCTGGTTGGGTCAGAGGTCAAATCCCTGCGGGAGGGAAAGGTTAACCTCGGGGATAGCTACGGTGATATCAAAACCGGAGAGGTCTTCCTGGTCGATGCTCATATCAGCCCTTATCCCCAGGCTAACCGGTTGAATCACAACCCGTTAAGGACGAGGAAACTCCTGCTTCACAAAAAAGAGATCAAACGCCTCATAGGCAAAGTGGAGCAAAGGGGGTATACGCTGATCCCGCTCAAGCTCTATTTTGTCGATGGACGGGTGAAGGTAGATCTCGCTCTGGCAAAAGGAAAGAAGCTGTTTGACAAAAGGGAAACGCTCAAGAAGAAAACCATGGAACGCGAGATGGAAAGGGGGCGAAAAGGGTTCGACGGGGATCGTTGACGTCAGGGCTGCATACCGAGGTCCCATTGGCTCGTAAAACAAATGGGATTAAACGTAATCGCAAACAACTACGATTATGCCCTGGCTGCCTAAGGGCGGCTAGCGTCCCTCCCATTCCTTCCTGTGGGATGGAAAGGGATGTCAGAAAAACAGGATAGTTCCTCCCCGACGCTTATAGGATGAGGGGCGAATCTCGATAAGCTAGTCCTTCCGGAATCCTGCCTGTGGGAGTTTGGGGGGGCGAATTCAAAACATAGGCTATGTATGTAGATGCTTTGGCGGAAGGTTCTCGGACGCGGGTTCGATTCCCGCCGCCTCCACCATTATTTACTAACGATTTAAATAACTTATACTTAAAGAACCCTCAAAAATACCGTCACCAGACTGTCACCGGGATCAATTCGAATATCCAGGGCTTACTTGGCCGGATAGCAAGTCATGTGGTTCCAGAAATCAAACCCATAGCCTAAGTGCGTGAAAAATCTGTTTAGAGGTACTATATTTAAAAAAAGGAGAAGTGAAA
>Ga0187784_10001114_pt1 | contig 21024 bp, 15 predicted proteins | sample 1015_SJ02_MP15_2_FD_132964 | JGI IMG/M metagenome (GOLD analysis project Ga0187784, IMG submission 132964) | Tropical peat soil microbial communities from peatlands in Department of Meta, Colombia - 1015_SJ02_MP15_20_MG | ecosystem: Environmental > Terrestrial > Soil > Wetlands > Peat | place...
ACCACGAGGATCGCGCCGTCCATCTGCGCGGCGCCGGTGATCATGTTCTTCACATAGTCGGCGTGGCCGGGGCAATCGACATGCGCGTAGTGGCGGTTCTTCGTCTCATATTCGACGTGGGCGGTCGAGATCGTGATGCCGCGCGCCCGCTCTTCCGGGGCCTTGTCGATCTGGTCGTAGGCCGTGAAGGTCGCGCCGCCCGTCTCCGCAAGCACCTTGGTGATCGCCGCCGTCAGGGACGTCTTGCCATGGTCGACGTGACCGATCGTCCCAATGTTGCAATGCGGCTTCGTACGCGAGAATTTTTCCTTGGCCATGGCCGGTCTCCTTCAAGTGTTCCTGATCCCGTTCGGATTAGCCGGGCTTACTTGGGTTGCTGTATCTTCTTGAGCTCGCTGTCGGGCGCTTGCTCATAGTGCGAGAACTGCATCGTGTAGTTGGCGCGGCCCTGGGTGAAGGAGCGCAGCTGGTTGACGTAGCCGAACATGTTCGACAGCGGCACCATGGCGTCGATGACGACGGCGTTGGCGCGCATGTCCTGGCCCTGGATATGGCCGCGGCGCGAGTTGATGTCGCCGATGACCGAGCCCGTGTATTCCTCGGGAGTCACCACCTCGACCTTCATGATCGGCTCGAGCAGCACGGAGCCGCCCTTCTGCAGAGCCTCTCTCGTCGCGGCGCGCGAGGCGATCTCGAACGCGAGCACCGAGGAGTCGACGTCATGGAAGGCGCCGTCGATGAGGGTCGCCTTGAGGTCCACGACCGGAAAGCCGGCGAGGATACCCGAGCCCATGACCGACTGGATGCCCTTCTCGACGCCCGGCACATATTCCTTCGGCACGGCGCCGCCGACGATCTGGCTCTCGAACGAATTGCCCGCGCCGGCTTCGTTGGGCTCGAACACAATCTTAACGCGCGCGAACTGGCCGGTGCCGCCGGTCTGCTTCTTGTGCGTGTAGTCGACCTCGGCGCGCTTCTGCAGGCGCTCGCGATAGGCGACCTGCGGCTTGCCGATGTTGGCGTCGACCTTGTAGGTGCGCTTTAAGATGTCGACCTTGATGTCGAGATGCAGCTCGCCCATGCCCTTGAGGATGGTCTGGCCGCTTTCCTGATCGGTCGAGACGCGGAAGGACGGATCCTCGGCGGCGAGCTTGGAGAGCGCGATGCCGAGCTTCTCCTGATCAGCCTTGGACTTCGGCTCGATCGCGATCTCGATGACCGGGTCGGGGAACTCCATACGCTCCAGAATGACCGCCTTATTCGGATCACAGAGCGTGTCGCCGGTGCGCGTGTCCTTGAGGCCCGCAAGCGCCACGATGTCGCCGGCATAGGCCTCCTTGATGTCCTCGCGGTTGTTGGCGTGCATGAGTAGCATGCGGCCGACGCGCTCTTTCTTGTCCTTGGTCGAGTTGACCACCGTCGAGCCGGACTCGATCTTGCCCGAATAGACGCGGCTGAAGGTGATCGTGCCGACGAAGGGGTCGTCCATGATCTTGAAGGCGAGCATGGAGAAGGGCTCGGCGTCGGAGGGCTTGCGCACGATCTCGGCGCCCGTGTCCATGTCGACGCCCTTGATCGCCTCGCGATCGAGGGGCGAGGGCAGATAATAGACGACGGCGTCGAGCAGCGGCTGCACGCCCTTGTTTTTGAAGGCCGAGCCGCAGAAGATCGGCACGAAGTGGATCTTTTGCACAGCGAGGCGGATCAGCCTGCGCAGCGTGTCCTCGTCGGGCTCGTGGCCGTCGAGGTAGGCGGCCATGGCGTCGTCGTCGAGCTCGACGGCGGCCTCGATCAGATGGGTGCGATATTCCTTGGCCTGATCGAGCAGCTCGGCTGGAATCTCTTCATCGTGATATTTCGCGCCGAGGCCTTCCTCTTCCCAGACGACGGCCTTCATGCGCACGAGGTCGATGACGCCCTTGAAATTGCTCTCGGAGCCAATCGGAAGCTGCGCGCAGACCGGACGACCCCCGACGCGCGTGTTGATCTCCTTCACGCAGCGGAAGAAGTCGGCGCCGATCTTGTCCATCTTGTTGACGAAGACGATGCGCGGCACGTGATATTTGTCGGCCTGACGCCACACGGTCTCCGTCTGCGGCTCGACGCCCTGGTTGCCGTCGAGCACGCAAACCGCGCCGTCGAGAACACGCAGGCTGCGCTCGACTTCGATCGTGAAGTCGACGTGGCCGGGCGTGTCGATGATGTTCAGGCGTTTGCCGTTCCAGAAGGTCGTCGTCGCGGCGGAGGTGATGGTGATGCCGCGCTCCTGCTCCTGCTCCATCCAGTCCATCGTCGCGGCGCCTTCATGCACCTCGCCGATCTTGTGGCTCTTGCCTGAGTAGTAAAGGATGCGCTCGGTCGTTGTCGTCTTGCCCGCGTCGATATGGGCCATGATGCCGAAGTTGCGATAGTCCTCGATCGGATGGGAACGCGGCATGGAATCGTCCTCGATGGGGGCTAGGCTTCGTTACCAGCGGTAGTGCGAGAAGGCGCGGTTGGCTTCCGCCATCCGGTGCGTATCCTCGCGCTTCTTGACGGCGGCGCCGCGGTTGTTCGAGGCGTCGAGCAGCTCGGCAGAGAGCCGGTCCACCATGGTCTTGTCGTTGCGGGCGCGCGCAGCGGTGATGATCCAGCGGATCGCCAACGCCTGACGGCGCTCGTTGCGCACCTCGACCGGCACCTGATAGGTCGCGCCGCCGACGCGCCGGGAGCGCACCTCGATTGAGGGCGCGACGTTGTCGAGCGCCGACTTGAATACTGCGAGCGGGTCGCTCTTGGCCTTGGCCTCAATCGCGTCGAGCGCGCCGTAGACGATGGCCTCGGCGACCGACTTTTTGCCATCGTACATGATCGAGTTCATGAACTTGGTGAGCACGAGATCGCCGTATTTGGCGTCCTCGATGACTTCACGCTTTTCTGCTCTGTGGCGTCGCGACATCGGTCTCTTCCCTTACTTCGGACGCTTAGCGCCGTATTTGGAGCGGCGCTGCTTACGGTCTTTGACGCCCTGCGTGTCGAGCACGCCGCGCAGAATGTGATAGCGGACGCCCGGCAGGTCCTTGACGCGGCCGCCGCGGATCATGACCACGGAGTGCTCCTGAAGATTGTGGCCCTCGCCGGGGATGTAGCCGATGACCTCGAAGCCGTTGGTCAGACGCACCTTCGCGACCTTGCGCAGCGCCGAGTTCGGCTTCTTCGGCGTCGTCGTGTAGACGCGCGTGCACACGCCACGCTTCTGCGGGCAGGCGGTCATGTGGCGCGACTTCTCGCGGTAGGTCTTCGGTTGCCGCGGCTTGCGGATCAACTGACTGATCGTGGGCATTGCTTGTCCTTCGCGGTGCAGCGAACGGTTGAATAGTCCAGCTCGCTCCTTGCGTTGGGACCAACGCAAAAAGCCGAAGCGCCCCGGCTGATGGGCCGAGGCGCCCAAAACGCAGAGGACCCCGCGGAGGGGATCGTGCTTTCCTATCCCGCGCCTTCCGGCGTGGGGTTATGACCAACACACGTGGTTCACAGGCGAGGCGACAGCGTTTAGTCTCGGAGTATCGCGAACGGGGCGTTCAGCGACGGCGTGAGGCTACGGCCTGTCGAAAGCGCGCGGAACCTAATCGCGTCGCGGCGCCGCGTCAAGCGGAGATTTGGGGAGCTTGGGAATTTTTCAAGCAATCTGTCATCGTACGCCACGCCGCTGTGCGCCCCGCCGTTCGCGTTCCTCTATGGGGATTGGCTGCGAAGGCTTGATCGTGCTGGTCTCTGCGTGTTATGGCCCTCCTCTCTGGAGAGGTGGCAGAGTGGTTGAATGCACCGCACTCGAAATGCGGCATACGGGCAACCGTATCGGGGGTTCAAATCCCTCCCTCTCCGCCAAAACGCTCACACACACCGCGTAAGACGTTGATATTATGCGTGGTCGCTCCGACCCGGCCCGGCAGTCGCATGGTTGGTCTTAAACTTTCGGATCGTCGGCTATTTTTGATGTCGGTTGTGGGACCAAGCAGCGCATTCGCCGGAATCGGGGGCCGCGTCGCCTTCGAGAAGCCGCGGCATTCGTTGGGCCGGCGTTGCTAACGGCCCGGAGCCGACGGCTGCGCAGGCGTCGACGAAGGAGTCCAACTCGCAAGCCAAGGCCGCGAAGGGCGTGAGCGTGGCAGGAGAAGCCTCGATAAGCTCCTGTCTCAAGCGATGCAATTTGCCCAGGCGCGTTGTGAGATCGAATTCGGCGAAGAACGCCGCCGCGTCCTCAATTCCGGCTTGCAGCTGCGCGCGGACGAACCGCGCCGCGGTGGAGCGGAACTGATCGTCCAGGCCGGTCTGCAGCCGCCGCTCCCATATATCCCTGGGCTTCACTTCCGCGGCGAGGGTCGCGATCTCGCGCAGTCCCAGAAGCTTGACGAAACCATCAAAAATCTTCGGGATTTCCTCGAAGCTCCTGCCCGAGGCGCTGGCGAGATCGACGAGCGCCGGAAAATCGCGCAGCCGACTGAGGAACAGCGAGCGGGAGGCGTCATTCGCAGCCGACGCGAGAAGGCTGAAATCCGGGCTTTGGCCCAGATAGATAAGATATTTCCGAAGGTCCGTGCGCCACTTTTCGACAATGTCGTGATTCGGCTTTAGCCGTTCGCCATGCCCCCAAGCCCAACGGCACAGGAACGCCAAGGCGTTCTCGAGCTGCAAGAGCAGCTCATATTGACGCTCGGTCGCAGTCTCGCCGGCGAGAGAGCGTAGCGCGTCGCGCCAGCGATCGCCTTGCAGAATTTGATCGAAGGCCAAATAGAGACCGACGGCCTCGCTCGCCCGCTTCGCATCCAATTCATTGAGCCCGGCCAGAAAGGTCGCGCCAGCTTGGTCGATGATCCGATTGCAGATGACTGTGGCCGTAATCTCGCGTCCGAGCAGATGATGCTTCAGGCGATCGGCGTGAGGTGCGAGCAGGCGCGCAGGAAAATAATCCGCAAGGAGCGCCCGAGCCCAATCCTCATCGAGAAGACCTGACGATTCGAGCAGGGCCCGCTTGAGCGCCAGCTTGGCGTAGGCCATCAGAATCGCGAGCTCCGGCCGTGTCAGGACATTCTCGCGCGTCGCCGCTTCCTTTCGACGCGGAAATGATTCGACCGCGCGATCCAAATATCCGGCGTTCTCGAGCAAGTCCGCGAGATCCAGAAACGGGACGATGTTATCGAGGCAGCGCACCCGCTCCAGGGACAAGCACAGGCTTTGGCGATCATTGTTGTCCACCACCGACTGACACACCTCGTCCGTGACTTCGCGCAGCAGCCGATTGCGTTCCTCGCGGTCGATGATCGCGCCGTCGTCAGCCTTTGACGACAGGAGAATTTTGATGTTGACCTCATGGTCGGAAAGATCGACGCCGCCGGAATTGTCGATTGCGTCGGTGTTGATGCGCCCGCCTTTCAGCGCATATTCAATCCGGGCCCGCTGGGTGAACCCCAAATTAGCGCCTTCTCCCACTACCTTCGCTTTGACTTCCGAAGCGTTCACGCGCGCGCCGTCATTGGCGCGGTCGGCGACCGCTTCGTTCGCCTCGGCGCTCGCCTTGACGTAAGTGCCGACGCCGCCCATCCACAGCAGATCCACCGGCGCCCTAAGCAACAGCCGGATCAGCTCGTCGCCCTCCAACGAGGCGTGACGCGCGCCGAGCAACTGGCGCGCTTCCAAGCTCAGCTTGATATCCTTGGCGCTGCGCAGGAACACGCCGCCGCCGGGAGAGATCAGAGACGGATCATAGTCCCGCCACGTCGAGCCGGGCGCCTCGAAGAGCCGCTTGCGCTCGGCGAAGGAGATCAGCGGATCCGGGGCCGGATCGATGAAAATGTAGTCGGCGTTGAATGCCGCGATCAATCGAATATTCTTAGATTGCAGCATGCCGTTGCCGAACACGTCTCCTTCCATTCCGCCAACGCCGATGACGGTGAAATTCTGCCGATCGATGTCCAGCCCCAATTCGTGAAAGTGCCTTTTCACGCACATCCACGCGCCGCGCGCCGTGATGGCGAGGCTTTTGTGATGGAAGCCGCTCGAGCCTCCAGTCGCGAATGCGTCATCGAGCCAAAGGTCATATTCTTTCGCGATCTCGTTCGCCCGATCGGAGAAGCTTGACGTGCCCCTGTCGGCGGCGACCACGAGGTAAGGGTCGGGGCCGTCGTAGCGCACGAGCTGCGGCGCAGGCTCGATGTCGGCGTCTCGGGCGTTGTCCGTCAAATCGAGCAGGCCATGAATGAAAGCGCTATAGGCCTCTTGCGCCGCCTTCGCCCTCGTCGCCGGGTCGCCGCTAAGACATTTGACGATGAAGCCCCCTTTCGCGCCTTGCGGCGCGATCAAAGCGTTCTTGATCATCTGCGTCCGCATCAGATCGAGTGTTTCGCCTCTAAAGTCGTCTCGGCGCTCCGACCAGCGAACGCCGCCTCGCGCGACCTTCGCGCCGCGCAAATGAACGCCCTCCATTGACGGCGCGTGCACGTATATTTCGACATAGGGCTTGGGCGCCGGCATGCCGATCACCCCGAGGCTGCCGATCTTAAATGAGATGCAACGATGCGCGCGCTTCCTCGGCAGGTAGAAATTGGTGCGCAATGTCGCGTCAATGATATTGAACAGGTCGCGCAATATTCGGTCCTCGCTGACGTCGGCGACCTGGTCGAGCAAGTCGATGAGATCGCTTCGCAGCTCACTCAAGATTCCCCACTCGCGCTGACGGGCGTCGCCCAGGGACGCATCGGGTCTGAAGCGGGAGTCGAAATATCTGTAAAGCAGTGAGGCGACTGTGAAGTTTTTGAGCAAAGCGCCGTGAACGCGCCGCGGTTCGAAGCGCGTGCGGATTTGAAGGTAGTAATTGCAATAGGCGCGGATCAGATCGACCTGCCTCCAGTCGAGGCCGCATCGCAAGATCAAGCCGTTCAGGGCGTCGTCCTCGGTGTGTCCGGCAAGCAGCGCATCGAGGGCTTCGGTCAGCGCCGATCTGCAGGGCTGGAGGCGTTCTGCGCCGTTGAAGCCAGACATTACGGAAAAATTGCGGATGAAGAACCGACGGTCGGCTGCGGCAATCTCGAAATGGGCCTGATCCGCCACGCGCAATCCCAAGTTCAGCAAGAGAGGCAGGATTTCATCAAGATTGCGCTGGTCAGGGCTATAGAAGACCACGCGGCGCCAGGCGCTGGGCTCGCCGGCCGCGGGCGGTCGCAGATCCATGGCGGCACGGCCGCCGCGAGCAATGAGATCCAGATACAGAACGTCTCTGACCGCCCGGCGCGGCGAGAAAAGAATCTTGTAAGCTTGTGGAAACCCCCTCTGGCAGTCGAAGGAGGGCCGCGGCAGCCCTAGCCGCTTGGTCGCGCGGTCAACGAGATTTTGAAGATTGAGCCCCCAGTCGCTGTCACGAGTTATTGAATTCGCCACTGGCGCGTCCTTCGAATCTGCTACGAACGCTGCTGAAGTTACGCCAACCTTTTCTTCATCTCGAGAACATTGCCGCACTCCGTCCTACGGTAATCCACTGTGTCCATCAGCGAGCGAATGAAGAAAAGCCCCCGCCCACGCTCGTTCAACGCATCCTCGTCGGGCGCGGCTATGGACCTGAGATCAAAGCCCGCGCCATGATCGTACACTCTGACGCAGAGGTCCTTGTTCTCATAGGAAAGAAATATTCTGACTTTCGTCTCTACATCGCTCTTGCAGCCATATTGAATCGCGTTTGTGACGGCTTCCGTCACCACCAAATTAAGGTGGTAGGCAAGAGCGTCGCGGTCGCCTGTAGCGACGTCGATCTCCTTTGCGACGAGCTGAGCGATATTGCCCACCAGCCGCAAATATCTGGTTTGATTCGGCACTTGGATATCCAAGTTCAGAATGGTCTCGGGCGAGGGGCGCATGCTAGGCTTCCCATTATCCGGTCAGCGCATCGCGGATGTCGGAATAAATTTCGAAGACGCGTTGCAGCCGCGTCAGCTCGAACATCGATTTCACCCGCGGCTGCAGGGCGGCGAGAGCGAAGCCCGTCGAACGCTGGACCGCGTTCTTGTGACCCGAAAGCAATGCGCCCAAACCGGAGCTGTCGATAAATTCTACTTCATGGAGGTCGACAATGATGTCGCGTCCGCCCTCCTCGAACATTTTCATGAGGCGTTCCTTCAGCTCGCTCGAATTGTGGGCGTCGAGCCGGTCTTCCTTCAAACAGAGAACGATCTTTCCGTCGCGGCGCTCAGTGAGAATCTCCATCGCCACGTCCTCGCTTGCCCTCTCCGCTCCTGGGGCGCATGCTTTAAACTAGGCCGCAAATCTTGGTTGGAAATAGGGTTAGGCCGAGGCCGCAAATGGTTTGCGAGCGGACATGAGCAAGGCGAAGCCTCCGCCTTGCGGACCGCTTCTCGACCTTTGGCTCCGCCTTGCCGAATTCCTGGCCGACGCAGGCCGTCGCCGAAGAGCCGCTCCAAGAGCACGACGCGCCCGGCTCTAAAACGTCGCGCGCTCACCTGAGGCCGGCTTTCCAAAGCGGTCCGTAAACCTACATAGAAGCTTGACCTGCTGTCAGCGGCGATCCCAGAGCGTTTGGGCCCTTTGCAGCAGGGCCCCTCCGCCAACCTCCGATCGAACGAGCGATTGCATGATTCAGGTGCGGAAAAACGACGACCTCTACCGGCTGATCGTGGAAGCGATCCTGGACTGCGCCATTTTCATGCTGGATGTCAATGGGCGAGTGTTCACATGGAACGCCGGGGCCAGGCGAATCATAGGCTATAAGAAGAAAGAAATCTTGGACCAGCATTTCTCGCTGCTGTACACCGACGAAGACGCGCAGAAAGGAAAGCCGGAGCAAGAGCTCCTGGCCGCGGCCGCTCAAGACCGGTTCGAGGGCCAGGGCTGGCGTCTTCGCAAGGACGGCTCGCGTTATTGGGCGCATGTCGCCATCTCCCCCGTGCGCGACGAAACGGGAGATATCGCCGGTTTCGTGACATTGATCCGGGATCTGACGGATCAAAGGAACAGGGAAAAAGAACTCCGGAGAAGCCATGAACGCTTCCAACGCGCCGTGGAGTCGGCCCCCAACGCCATGGCGATGGTCGATCGATCAGGCCGGATCGAGATGGTGAACCTCCAGGCCGAGTGCGTTTTCGGCTATTCGCGCGACGAGCTTCTGGGGCGGCCAATCGAGATGCTCATTCCCGCGCAGCGCCGCGGCCGTCATCGCGAGCATCGAATGTCGTTCTTTGCGAATCCCTCGCCGCGGCCGATGGGCGTGGGGATGGACCTCTACGCGCTCAGAAAGGACGGCTCCGAATTTCCGGTGGAGATCGGGCTCAATCCGATTGAGACAGACCATGGTCCCGTGGTGCTCGCGGCGATTGTCGATATCACCGAGCGCAAGCAAAAGGAGGACGAGCTCCGGCGAAGCGAGAAGCGCTTCAGGCTCGCGGTGGAGTCCGCGCCGAGCGCGATGCTGATGGTCGGCTGCGAAGGCCGCATCGAGATGGCGAACCTCCTAGCGGAGCAGCTCTTCGGCTACTCGCGCGAGGAGCTTTTGGGGAACAATGTGGAAATGCTCGTTCCGGAGCGGTTCCGCGCGCAACACCCCGGCCTCCGGGCCGGCTTTTTTGCCGATCCCCGATCACGGCCTATGGGCGCGAGACGCGACCTCTATGCGCTTCGAAAGGACGGAACCGAGTTTCCGGTGGAGATTGGCCTCAATCCAGTCGAGACCGAGGAAGGCTTCAAGGTGCTTGCGGCGATCGTCGACATCACGACGCGCAAAGCCTTCGAGGACGCTTTGCGCGTGCGTGACCGCGCCATCGAAGCCGCTAATGTCGGCGTCGTCATCGCCGACGCTCAGGCGCAAGACAATCCAAACATTTACGTCAATCCGGCGCTGAGCCGTATCACCGGTTATTCGCGCGAGGAATTGCTCCGCCACAATATGCGGCTGCTGCAAGGCCCGGATACCGATCCGGCGGCGGTGGAGCAAATTCGCCAAGCCGTCAAATCGGGACGTAGCTGCGAAGTCGTCTTGAAAAACTACCGCAAAGGCGGCGACCCGTTCTGGAATGAGTTGCTCATTTCCCCCGTGCTCGACGATGCGCAGAAGGTGACGCACTTCATTGGGGTCCAGACGGATGTGACCGAGCGGCGCCGGGCCCGAGAAAGCCAGCATGAATTAGAGATCGCGCGTCATCTTCAGCTCTCGCTCTTGCCGGATGCTCCATTGGTTCTGCCGAGCGTCGAGCTCGCGGGCGTATGTGTGCCCGCAAGCGACGTTGGAGGCGATTATTTCGACTTTTTCCGGGTTTCCTCCGACGACGTGGATGTCGTCATCGCTGACGTCTCCGGGCACAGCGTCGGCGCCGCCCTCATGATGGCGGGAGTGCGCAGCGCCCTTCGCGCGGAAGCGCGCAAGGCGATGGGTGTTCTGGCGGGGCCCGCACAGGTCCTGAACGATCTGAACGAGGTCCTGTATGACGATCTGACGAAGGCCGAGCAGTTCCTCACGATGTTTTATTTAAAATTCCAATCGGGCACACGCACGCTGAAATATGCCAACGCGGGCCATAACAATGTCCTGTTGTTGCGGGCGGACGATACTGCTTGCGCCGCCCTCGACGCGGAAGGCTTGGTGCTGGGCGTGCGGCGAGGGGTCGCCTTCGAAGAGAGGAGCCTGGAGCTCTCTGTCGGCGACAGGCTGTTGCTATATACGGACGGCATAACCGAAGCCGAAAATCAGCATGGGGAGTTTTTCGGCGTTGACCGCCTCTGCGCCCTGTTTTGCAGATATCGGATGCTTTCGCCCGAGGCGTCGCTCGAAAGGCTGCTCGCCGAGGTGCGCCTCTTCTGCGGCGAAGCTCCGATCCGCGATGACATTAGCATGGCCATGCTGCTCGTTCGTTGAACCGAGCGTCGCCGCACACGAGAAAACCCGGGGAGAGGCCCCGGGATCTTCTTGCTTGATCCAACCGAGCGACGAGCCCGCTGGTCTCATTCTCTCTCTCGACGCCGCCCATAGGAAGTCGGTCGTTCATCCCGCGCGCAGCAACCGCACCGCCTCGTCGCGCTCGAAAAGATACAGCAGCACGCGCAGCGCCCGCCCACGCTCGCTCGTCAAATCGGGATCGCGCCGCAAGACGAGCTCGGCGTCGTCGCGCGCGATCGCCAGCAGCCGCGCATGCGCCAATATGTCGGCGAGCCGAAACCCCGGCAGGCCCGCCTGCCGCGTGCCCAAAATCTCGCCCTCGCCGCGCAAGCGCAAGTCTTCCTCCGCGATGCGGAAGCCGTCCTCGGTCTGGCGCAGCATCTTCAGCCGGGCGCCTGCGGTCTCGCCGAGCGGGCCCTTGTAAAGAAGCAGGCAGGAAGACTCAGCCTGCCCGCGTCCAACACGCCCGCGCAGCTGATGCAGTTGTGCAAGGCCGAAGCGCTCGGCGTGCTCGATGACCATGATCGTGGCCTCCGGCACGTCGACGCCGACCTCGATGACCGTCGTCGCCACCAATATTTGGGTCTCGCCGCGCTGAAACGCCTCCATCGCGGCGTCCTTGTCGGCGCCTTTCATGCGCCCGTGAATGAGCCCGACGCGGGGGCCGAACGTCTCGACGAGCGCGTCGAAACGCTCTTTCGCCGCGGCGAGATCGAGCTCCTCGTTCTCCTCGACGAGGGGGCACACCCAGTAGGCGCGCGCGCCCTGCGCGAGCGCGCGGCTCAAGGCCTCGACGACCTCGCTCAATCGGGGTTGCGGCAGCACGCGCGTCTTGACGGGCGTGCGCCCCGGCGGCTTCTCGTCGAGGATCGAGCTGTCCATGTCGCCGAAGGCGGTCAGCGCGAGCGAGCGCGGGATGGGCGTCGCCGTCATGACCAGCACGTCCGCGGCCTCGCCCTTGGCGCCGAGCGCGAGCCGCTGCGTCACGCCGAAGCGGTGCTGCTCGTCGACGACCGCGAGGCCGAGATCGGCGAAGGCGAGATCGCCGGTGATCAGCGCATGCGTGCCGATGACGACTTGCGCGTCGCCCGCGGCGATCGCCGCGCGCGTCGCCGCGCGCTCGGAGGGTTTCGCGCGTCCAGTGAGCAGGACCGTCGCGACGCCCGCCGAGCGAAACATCGGCTCCAGGCGCTCGAAATGTTGGCGCGCGAGGATTTCAGTCGGCGCCATCAGCGCCGCTTGGCGCCCCGCCTCGACGACATGCGCCATGGCCAGCGCCGCGACGATCGTCTTGCCGGAGCCGACGTCGCCCTGCACGAGCCGCAACATGTGCTTGTCGCTTTCGAGATCGGCGCGGACTTCATGCAGCGTGCGCCGCTGTGCGCCTGTCAGCGCGAAGGGCAGCGCGGCCTCGATTTGAGCCGCGAGCCGCCCACCGCCTCTGTGCTCGCGTCCCGCCGCGCGGCGCATTTTCGCGCGTACGAGGCGCAAAGCCAGCTGCTGCGCCAGGAGCTCGTCGAGCGCGAGACGCTGGCGGACCAGGCTCGTCGGCGCGATGTCCTCCGGAGTCTGCGGGCGATGCAGACGCTCGAGGCTCTCGGCGAAGTCGCCGAGCTTGTGGGCCTTGAGCATGGAGGCGTCCTGCCATTCGGGGAGGTCGGGAAGGCGGTCCAGCGCGGCGTCGATCGCGCGCTGGAGGTAACGCTGATGCAGGCCTTCGGTGAGCCCGTGCACGGCCTCAATCGCGGGGAGCCTCGCCATGCCCGCCTCGTCGAGCACGCGGTCGGGATGCACGATCTGGCGATGGCCGTCATAAAGCTCCAGCCTTCCCGAGACCCAGCGCGTCGCGCCGACCGGAAGGCTGCGCTCGACCCAATCGGTGTTGCTCAAGAAGAACACGAGCAGCGCGTCGCCGGTCTCGTCCTCGACGAGCACCTTGAAGGGGCCCTTGGCGTAGCGCCCTTCGGGCTTCCTATGCTCGACGACGCGCACCTTGACGAGCACCATCGTGTCGAGCGGCGCCTCGGCGAGACGCGGGCGCGCCCTGCGGTCGAGCGTGTTGATCGGCGCATGGAACAGAAGATCGACGAGCCTGGCCTCCTGCCCGGGCTTGGCCAGCAGCTTGTCGAACAGCCGCGCGAGGCGCGGACCGACGCCCGGCAGGGTTCTGGCGCGGCCAAAGAGCGGATCGAGAAGCGAAGGGCGCATGGCGCGCGCAATCTCGCCCAACCGGCGGGATTTGTCATCGGGACTTCGGGATGACGGATTCATGACGCCCGTTGACGGCTTGGAAAGCCTGCAAAAAATAGTCATCTGCCGCGTCCTTTTTTGCTTGACTGTGACAAGCTCGGGGATCAAACCGCGTTCGTCCGGCGCAGCTGCGTCGGTCTTCCAACCCTAGTGGGAACCATGGGCAGTAGCAGCTCTGGCAGTCGGAGCGCAGCGTTCGCTGCGGGCCGTTTGCCGCTTCAAGGCGCAATCGTCCAAGGCGTGGAAAGCTAAAGCCGGCGTCGGCTCGCTTTCCAGGCTTTGGCCAAACCAAGTCTGGAGGTGAGCCATGAAAGCGCTCGCTGAAGTCATCAGGCTCGCGGCGTTCCGCGAGAAACACCCCAAGGCCCTCAATCAGCAGCCGACGAAAGCCGCGCGCGCACACGGGGCGCGCCTCGCTCGTCGGTGGGTCCGCGATCCGCAGTCCGGACGCCTCATCTGCGTGTGGCGTTCTAGCGACGACGGCGACGGGGACGGTCGATTGCGCGTTTTGCCATTCGCGGCCTGAGAGCCCGTCCCCACCCATAGCTCCACGAATTCTTGAATGACGCCCGCCGTTCGCGGCGCGGCGCGAGCCTTGGCTCGTGCACGCCCGCTGCCGCATCGGCGGAGGAAGGAGGCGCCATGACCAAGCTCGCCAAAGTCCAAGCCGCGCGCCCGGTTGTCCGCAAAGTCGCGTCCGCTCCTGCCCCGCGCCGCAACGTGCGCAAGGTCGATTCGGCCTGGGTCGAATTCGCCGAGCATGTCCTGATCCAGAAGCTGCCGCTCGCGCCGGTCGCCGTCGAGCTCGGCAAATGCCTGCAGGACCGCCGCCTGTCGCTGCGCGCGGCGCTGCTCATGGCCGCGCTGGCGATTTGAGGATCCTGAAGAATCCCCGGCCGCGCCCGTGCGCGGCCGGACCGAATATTTTTGCTTTGACCAAAAGGGCGAAGGTCATGAGCCTGTCACAGTCTCGACTGTGGTATATGACAGATTCGACAGGCGCCGCGCGTCCCCGCGCGGCTGCGAAGGGAGGATGATGCTGAGACGCGTGGCCGGTGCTTCCTTCGCGATCGCGCTTCAGGCGGGCGTCGCCGGGGCGGCGGACGCGGAGACGCGCCCGCCCGTGTTCAGCTGGGCCGGCCTCTACTTCGGCGCGAGCATGGGCGGCGCCGTCCCGCTGCATCCGGGCGAGACGCTGCAGGCGGCGAGCGGCCTTCTCGGAGCGCCCTATGATCTGCACCCGACGAGCCGCGAGCGCGCAGGTGTGACCTTCGGCGCCAACGTGGGCTATAATTTCCAATCGGGTCCCTGGGTCTATGGGGCCGAGACCGAATTGAACTTCCTCGACGGGCGCCGCGGGCCTGCGGGAACTTTCCTCGCGCCGCCGGCCTATGCGGCGATGGGCGTCGGCTCCTACAGGCTCACGCCCAACACCGACGGAACCTACTTCGGGAGCTTTCGCGGTCGCCTCGGCTATGCTTTCGGTCGCGCCTTGGTCTACGGCACCTTCGGCGTTGCGAGCGGCGGCTGGCGCGGCGCCTCGACGCTGACGCTCAACGGCGGCGGCCCGGGCAATCCTTTCACGAGCGGCCTCACCGCCTCCTCGCGCATGAAATATGTCGCGGGCGCCGGTCTCGAATACGCCCTGGACGACCACTGGTCAGCGCGCGCCGAATACCTCTTCCTCGATCAGTCCTTCGGGACTCAGGTCTTCGACAACGGCAACATGTACGACTTTATCTCCAACGCGCGAACGGAGAGCCACATCTTCCGCGTAGGCCTGATGTACAACATGGGCGCCAGCAACGTTCTTCCGAAAGCCTCGTCAGCCAAGGACAAGGAGAAAGACAGCAAGGACAAAGACAAGGATGAGAACCAAGATAAGAGCGCGGATAAGAGCGCAGACAAGGACAGGGGTAAGGGAGGCGGCGAATCGTCGGCTGGCGGGTCGACGGCCTGGCCGAACGTCGCCGAGACGGCGGTCGGCAACATGACCTCGACCGCAACCGAATCGGCGAAGATCAATCCAACGACAACCGCGGACACGGGGGAGGTCGAGCTCTACAGCGCGCATGGCCAGTTCACGGTGTTGCCGCAGGGCTATCCAAAATTTCGGGCGCTCTACACGGGCGCGAACAGCCTGACGCCATACGGGCGGGTCGATGCGACCGTCTCGACCACGGGTTTCTTCGGCCTGCGCCTGTGGCAGGGCGGCGAGGCCTATGTCAATCCGGAAATGGACGAAGGCTACGGTCTGCAAGAAACGCTCGGCCTCGCCGGCTTTTCGAGCGCCGAGGCTTACAAGGTCGGGCACGCGCGTCCCTATTTGCGCTACCAGCGCTACTTCCTGCGCCAGACGATCGGGCTCGGCGGCGACAGCGAAACGATCGATCCGGGTCAGAATCTGCTCGGGGGGCCGGTCGACGCCAACCGGCTGACCTTCACTGTCGGCAAATACTCCCCCGTCGACATCTTCGACGACAACCGCTATGCGCATGACACGCGCAACGGCTTCATCAACTGGTCGATCATCGACATGGGCGCTTTCGACTACGCCGCCGACTCCTGGGGCTACACCTACGGCGCCACGGCCGAGTGGAAGCAGGACTCCTGGACCGCGCGCGCCGGCTATTTTCAGCTGTCGCTCGTCCCCAACGACGAATACATCGAGCCCGTGATCGGGCGCCAATGGGAGGGTGTCTTCGAACTCGAGGGGCGGCACAAGCTGCTGTTCGACCAGCCCGGCAAGATCAAGCTGCTCTTTTACGCCGACACGGGCTACATGGGGAAATATGACGACGCGCTCTACATCGCGGCGGCGACGGATTCGACGCCGGACGTGACGCAGGTCCGCCTCAGGCGCACCAAGGTCGGCGGGGGCTTGAACGTCGAGCAGCCGATCTCGGACGATTTCGGCTTGTTCCTGCGCGCGAGCCTCCTCAATGGGCGCTACGAGACCTTCGAGTTCACCGACATCGCGCGCTCGCTTGCGGGCGGCGGCGTCCTGACCGGCGCCGCTTGGGACCGGCCGAAGGACGCGATCGGCGCGGCCGTCGTCGTCAACGGGCTTTCTGGAAACCAGGTGAAATATTTCGCCGCGGGCGGCCTCGGCGTGCTGATCGGCGACGGCGCCCTCTCCTACAACGGCGAGCACATTCTCGAGACCTACTACAAATACAACCTCGCGGAGGGCGTTTATGTCACCGGCGACTACCAGTTCGTTCACAACCCCGCCTACAATAAGGACCGCGGGGCGGTGAACATTTTCGCGGTGCGGCTGCATGGCGAATTTTAAACTCTTACGGGGGACGGCGCCCTTGCCGCGACAGCGTATCCTCAGCAAACCGCAACGGCGCAACGGGGTGTGGGGCGATCGGGATATCGTCGCGGCCGCCGCGACCCTCGGCGCGATCGGCGCCGGCGTCGCCATCCTCGAGGCGGCGGTCATTCCCGGCCTCGCGATCGTTGGCGCCGCGGTTCTCGCGCCCAAGATCGCTCCGATGCTGCGCCGACCTAAACGGGCGACGGCCTTGGAGCCGCGCCGAGAGGCGAACGGCAAGGCGCCGACGACGCTCATTGGAAAATTCGCGATCGAGCAGGCGTTGGCCAAAACGATCACCTATCGCATCGTGATCACGGCCACCGATCTCACCTGGAATTACATCATTCTCGGCGAGTTCGCGGCGGCGGCGGGGCTCTCGGCCGTGTCCTTCGTCGCCGGCCCGATCTTCTATTTCGTGCATGAGACCGCCTGGAACGGCTTCGGCGCCGTCGCTATGCGCAAGATGGGGCTGTGGCGCGCAAGCCCCGCTCCCGCCCCGCAGCCGCAAGCGAAGGCTTCGGCCGCGCCGCGCGGCGTGTTCACGATCGACAAGGCGCTGGCCAAGACCGTCACCTTCCGTGTCTTCGCGACGACGATGGAGTTCACGACGAACTACGTTGTGGTTCGCGACGCCGGCACGGCCGTGGCGCTCACGGCGTTCGGCTTCTTCGTCGGGCCCTTTATCTATCTCGGGCATGAGAAGATCTGGGACTATTACGGCTCGCCCAAGGTGCGCGCGGGAACGGCGGCGCAGGGCGGCGGGGCGGTTCGGACTCTTGCTCACTCGCCGGCGTCGTAACAGGAAGGCGGGATTGGGGAGCACTGGGGCTTCGGCGAGGGCTCAAAAAATGACCGGACGCTCCCCTTCATTCTGCAACCGCGCCTGTAGCCACGTCTACTGCGCTCCGGGAGCGCTCTCTCCTCCGACGCAGCCTTGTCAAACTCGGCAATTTCGGGGAAGGTTGCATCCGGCTAGGCGTCTAACGGGCGCATCCGGGTTAATGCCACCGACTTACCGACGATCCTGCGCCGGTCGCCAGGAAAATAGTTTTCAATGCAGAGCATCGTCATAGGATGAAGCAAGTCATCATCATCAATCGCTCACTCGCGTTACCGCCAGGCAAGATGGCGGCGCAGGCGGCCCATGCGTCGGTAGCCGCTTTCTTAATGGCCGGCCAGGCGGACAAAGCGGCGTGGCTGCATGAGGGAATGCCGAAGATTGTCCTCGACGCGGAGAACCGGGAGCAGATCGACTCGCTGTTTCAGCTGGCGCAGGAAGCTGGCCTCCCGGCCTATCTTGTGAAAGACGCCGGCAGGACGGTCGTTGCCGCCGGAACAGTGACCTGTCTTGGAATCGGTCCCGCGCCCGCGAGGGCGATAAATGCGGTTGCCGGCTCGCTGCCTCTAACGAGATGACTGGCAGCGGGTGCGCGTTCCTGGCGCTTTCGAGCCCTTCGCTGTAATCGCTAGAGTCGCTCCACCCTCACCGTCAAAACGACGCAACGCCCGCCGCCCCACCAGCTTTGCGCCAAATCGCCGCAGCCGGTATGAACCGAGCCCATGCCTGACGACATCCGCCCTTTCGAGGAAATCCGCCTCGCGCTCCTCGACCTCCCGCAGCCTTGCGCGCAAAGCCTCGCCGCCGTGCGTGCGCGCGACGCGCAGCTCACGAAACCGCCTGGCGCGCTCGGCCGGCTCGAAGAAATCGTCGAGCATCTCGCCGCCTGGCAGGGCAAGCCCGAGCCCGCGATCGAGCGCCCGCTCGTCGCCGTCTTCGCCGGCAATCACGGCGTTGTCGCCAGGGGCGTCTCGGCATACCCCGCAAGCGTGACGAAGCAGATGCTCGACAACTTCACCAATGGAGGCGCCGCGATCAACCAGCTCTGCAAGACCTTCGGCGTCGGCCTCAAGGTTTTCGAGCTCGCGCTCGAGCATCCGACACGCGACTTTTCCGAAGAGCCGGCGATGGAGGAGGCCGAGGCCGCGGCGACGCTCGCCTATGGCATGGAGGCCATCGACGGCGGCGTCGATCTCCTGGCGCCGGGCGAGATGGGCATCGGCAACACCACTTCCGCCGCGGCGATCTACGCCGCGCTTTACGGCGGGCCAGCGGCGCGGTGGACCGGACGCGGCACGGGCGTCGACGACGCCGGACTCGCGCGCAAGAACGCAGCCATCGACGCGGCGCTCGCGCTGCACGGACCGCATCTTTCCGATCCGCTGGAGATCCTGCGCCGGCTGGGCGGGCGCGAGATCGCCGGCATGATGGGCGCGATCCTCGCCGCGCGGCGCACTCGCGCGCCCGTGATTCTGGACGGCTATGTCGCCTGCGCGGCGGCGGCGCTGCTGCACGCCTTGGACGCCGACGCCACGGCCCATTGCCTCGCCGGCCATGTCTCGGCGGAGGGCGCGCATCGTGAGGTCCTGGCGCGGCTCGGCAAGCGGCCGCTGCTCGATCTCGACATGCGTCTGGGCGAAGGCTCCGGCGCCGCGCTGGCGATCGGCGTCGTCAAAGCGGCGCTCGCCTGCCACCGCGACATGGCGACCTTCGAGAGCGCGGGAGTGAGTGGCAAGGCGTGACGGCTCAGCCGCCCAAGCTTGCGAAACATCCGAATTTGGTCATAATGCAGTGCAATATCGTAAGCGTCGCCGCGTCGGCTGCGAGGCGGCTGTCGTAAATGTGACAGTAAAAACATATGGTTGTATACGACGTTCGTCTGCGGGCGCCTCAAGAAAATGATCGAGCGAGCAGCCAAGCGGGAGCCGGAAAGTCTGGAAAGTTTTTGCTCTGCACAAATTGTGCAGCAGATTTGATTCAGCACGTCACGGGAGGGCGGCATGCGCAGCCTGCATCTCGAAGCGGCCCGAGCTTCGCTCGGTGTCGGCCAGAGCGCCTTCGAGCCCTTGGAGCGGCGCGAGGGCGTCGTGGTCACGCTCGGGCCCTACACGCATATCTTCGATCGTCCCGGCAGGTCGGTGTGCAAATGGACCGGCACGAAGACCTTGCCGCGACAGAGCCCGCACGCCTTGCCCGCGCGCTCCCGGCTCTGGAACGAGCTCGCAGTCGCGGCGCGCATCCTGTTCGGCGGCGGCGACGTCGCGGTCAACATGATCGTCGCCGGGGGCGAGCAGCGCGAGATCCTGCTCACCGCGGGCGACCGCAACGTGGTCGAGAAGATCGATCTCGCAAGGCTCGCGCGCGAGGGCGCACCGTCGCTCTTGTTCCTGCAGACCGCCTATCTGTGCTCGTCGGACAACGTGGCCTTCAAATCGGTCCCCTGCAACGCCTCGCATATGAGCTGGTCGCGCGCGCCTTACGTCTACAGGACGCAGCGCGTCACGGACCCCTCGCGTCCGGCCATTCTGTGCCTCTCAGGCCGCACCAACGTGTGGCGGGAGCGCATCGCCCCGGGGCAAAGCCGCGATTTCGCACTCGGCAACATCGTCGCGGTCACGAGCAACATCTCCTCGACGCTGCGCCCGAGCAACCAGTACCATTCCCAGGACGCCCCGGTCGTTTCGTTGTGCGGCGCTTCGTTCGACGACGAGCCGCCGGCGCCTGCGACTCGGCTCAGCAAGGCGGAGGTGAAGCGGCGGCTGCGCGAGGTGAGGGCGTCCCTCAAGACCCTGTTCGAATCGATCAGGGCGCGCGAGGGGTTTTTCGTCTGCGAGGTCGTCAATCATTCGGATCGGCCGGCCTATGTCTATGTGCAGCTCAACAAGAGCGGCTTTTACGGCGGCACGGGCCTCGTCGGCGTGGCGATCAAGATCGTGGCGGCGCTGTTCCGCTCGTCGAATTTTTTGCTCGGGCATTAGCCCGGCGTCGCTGACCGAGATGCGCCCGTCAGCTCAGCATTTCTTGCAAGAATAGCCGCACGAACGCCGGAATGCGCGGGTCGTCCAATTCCTTCCGGCCGTGGACCATATGGGCGCGCGCGAGCTCCGGCTTGGCATCGCGGGCGATATGGCGCGCGACCCTTTCGGCGATTTCGGCAGCCGGCGCGGGCCAGTCGACGATCTTGAGGCAGGCGACCCGCCGCGCTTCGAAAACGACGCGCCAGGCGGGCTCGATGCGCGCGATGTCTAAGCCAAGCCCCGTCTCTTCGGCCAGCTCGCGCACGAGGCTGCCGTACAAGTCGACTTTCCCGGCTTCAACGTCGTTGAGATCCGGCGTGCCGCCCGGGAAGAACCGCGCGCCGGGCAGCGCGTGGGCTTGGCCCATCTCGCCCAGTAGAAACGCGCCGTCTGAGGAGCGCAAGGCCGCCATGGCGAAGACATTGTGGACGCCGCAATCGGGAAAGCCGAAGTCGCGCCAGGCAACGAAGCGCGAGAAGCGCGTCTCGAAGCAATCGATCTCGAGCGTGACGCCGCCATCGCGCGTGCGGCGCTCGACCCGGTTCGCGAGCAGCACAATGCCGTCATAGAGCGTGGGATTGGCCTCAACGCGACGGCGCCAATGCTCGGCGATCTTGCCGTCCTCATCGCGGGCGAAGGCCCAGCTGGCCTCGACCAAGCGACAGTCCAGGGCATCTATGGTCTC
>Ga0187784_10001115_pt1 | contig 21020 bp, 25 predicted proteins | sample 1015_SJ02_MP15_2_FD_132964 | JGI IMG/M metagenome (GOLD analysis project Ga0187784, IMG submission 132964) | Tropical peat soil microbial communities from peatlands in Department of Meta, Colombia - 1015_SJ02_MP15_20_MG | ecosystem: Environmental > Terrestrial > Soil > Wetlands > Peat | place...
GGCGGCGTCCGCGAGACTTCCCGCTGCCGCCAATACGTCCTCGAAGTCCTTGAACCGAATATCCGCCAGCATGCCCCTTTCATGATACCGCGTGGGGCGCCGTTTGGGACACGATGTCGCCCTTTGCATTGCGGAATCGAGCGCTCTATATTGGCGCTCCATGAGCGAAAGCAATACCAAATCGGCCATAGAGCTGGAGCTCAAGCGCCTGGAGAAGCGGCTCGAGGACTTGATCGCGACGGTCAATCAGATCAAGGAGGAGAATCGAGCGCTACGGCAACGGCAGGAGACCCTCACCGCCGAGCGCGCGAGCCTGCTGCAGAAGAACGAGCAAGTGCGCGCGCGGGTCGAAGCGATGATCGGCCGGTTGAAATCGATGGAGCAGGCATGAGCGACAATCAAGCGAGAGTGAGCGTGCGCATACTCGAGAAGGAGTATCACGTGACTTGTCCGATCGAGGAACGGTCCGACTTGCTCGATTCCGCCGAATACCTGAATTCCAAGATGCGCGAGATTCGCGACAGCGGAAAGGTGGTCGGATTGGACCGTATCGCAGTCATCGCCGCGCTCAACATGGCGAATGAGCTGCTTCGCTTTCGCAACCGTGACAATCATCTCGATTCGGACGTCGGCGGACGCTTGCGTATCCTGCGCGAACGCGTAGAGTCGGCTCTGGAGAAGGGTCGGCAGCTCGAGCTTTAGGGCCGACCCCTAACGGTTTAGTTTGGCGCCGCCTGCGGTGTTCGATGCGGATCGGGTTACCTCCTGACCCTAATTTGTAAACCCCAGGGGCCATTGCTTGCTGGCAGCATTGTGCAAGTCCGCCTGGAGCGGAAAGCCTTAAGTGCCGCAGTTAGCCCCACCTGTTGCTCAGGTCGGGAGCAACGGTCCAAAACGGCACATGCGGGTGGCGCCATCCCCCTCTCATGTCGGCCGCCCGTGCCATGAAAGCGCCGTTACGCAAGGAGCTGCGCGCCCTGCGACGCTCCCTCGATGCTGCGGAGCATGCGCGGCGGTCGCGTCTCGCGGCCTCGTGCATCGCGCGCTTGCCGGCCTTCAAGTCGGGAAGTCGGGTCGCGCTGTATTTGCCGATCGACGCAGAGGCCGACCCGGCCTCGCTCCTACGAGCGGCAAGGCGGCGCCGAGTGCGCATCTTCGTGCCGGTGGTGAGCGACCTGCGGTCGAGGCGGCTCCTCTTTTACCCCTTGACTGAGAGAACGCGACGCGGCGCGTTCGGCATTTCGGTACCGCACAGCGTCTCGCGTGGCGATGCCGTGGGGCCGCGCTGGTTCGATCTCATGGTCGTTCCCCTGGTCGGCGCCGATCGCGACGGCCGGCGCCTGGGGATGGGCGGCGGATTTTACGACCGAGCCCTCGCCTTTCGGCGGCAGCGTAGATTCTGGGGAGGACCGAAGCTCGTGGGTCTCGGCTTTCGGTTCCAGCGGGTCGAGTCCGTGTGTGCCGAGCCCTTCGACGTGCAACTGGATGCGCTGGCGACCGAATCCGGGACGGAGCATTTCTCGAGGAGCGTGCGATGAATCACTGGCTGATCAAATCCGAGCCCGACACCTTCAGCATCGATGATCTTGCGGCACTCCCGAAGCAGACGACCTCATGGGACGGGGTGCGCAACTTCCAGGCGCGAAACATGCTCCGCGACTCCATGAAAAAGGGCGACACCGCCTTCTTTTATTACTCAAGCTGCGCGGTACCCGGGATCGCCGGCATCGTGCGCATCGAGCGGGAGGGATACCCGGACAAGACGGCCTTCGACCCCAAGAACCCGCACTACGATCCCGATAGCGCGAAGCGCGAGCCCCGCTGGTACGTGGTCGACGTCAAGTTCGTTCGCAAGCTGAAGCGCCTCATCGCACTCGATGAGCTGCGCGAGCACGCGCGCGATGAGCTTTCGGACTTCCGCTTGCTCAAGCGCGGGAATCGTCTGTCGGTGATGCCGGTATCCCAGGCGGAGTGGGATTTCGTTCTCACTCTCGAGTGATGGTCGCTCGCATCTGCGCCACACTTCGGGAGTCGACATGCGACGAGTATTGCTTGTAAATTAATTATTCGTGTATATACTCGGTTCTCGGACTAACCCGACTACGGAGTTTCAACATGGCAGCGAAAGCGAAGAAGGCAAAGAAGAAGGCAGCCAAGAAAAAGGCAGCCAAGAAAAAATAACCCTTCGATGATATCAACTGTGCCCGCCTACGCGGGCACAGTTGCTTTTGAGGGTCCCAAAATCTCCTCGTCAACCGAAAAGAAGCGTCGTGCGGCAGAGGCCGCGCTCGTCTACATCGAAGAGGGCATGGTGCTCGGGGTCGGCACCGGCTCAACGGTCGCCGAGCTCATCACGGCTTTGAAGGATCGCCACGTCAAGCTCGCGGGCGCCGTCTCGAGCTCTCGCAAAACGTCAGCCGCTCTGCAAGCGGCGGGCATTCCGGAAGTCGAGCTGAACGCACAGGAGGAGCTCACGCTCTACATCGACGGGGCAGATGAGGCGAACGAGCAGGGCGCACTGATCAAGGGCGGTGGAGGGGCGCTCACTCGCGAGAAGATCATCGCCGCCGCCTCGATGAGATTCGTCTGCATCATCGATGACGGCAAGCTCGTCGAGGTGCTCGGCCGCTTTCCCCTGCCGGTCGAAGTCATCCCCATGGCGCGCTGCTATGTCGCTCGCGAGCTCGCTAAGCTGGGCGGCGAGCCCGTTTGGCGAGAGGGGCTGGTGACCGATAACGGCAACGTGATTCTGGACGTGCACCGCTTGTCGATCACGAATCCACTCGAGGTCGAGGATGAGATCGGCCGGATCGCCGGGGTCGTCACGGTGGGGCTGTTCGCTCGGCGCAGAGCCGATGTGCTTCTGATCGCAGGCGATGGCGGGGTGAGGACCATCACGCCTTGAGCGAAACGAAAAGGGCCCACGGGAGTGGGCCCTTGATTGGCTGGGGGACTAGGATTCGAACCTAGGTAAACGGTGTCAGAGACCGTTGTCCTACCGCTAGACGATCCCCCAAATGTCGATCGATCGTATACCGGAAGGCGGAACAGATCCAAATCAACGCTTGGAGAACTGAGTTCCGCGGCGAGCTTTGCGCCGCCCCACTTTCTTGCGCTCCACCTCACGGGCGTCGCGCGTGACAAAGCCCGCCTTGCGCAATGGCAAGCGCAACGTCTCATCGTAGGACATCAAGGCCCGCGTGATGCCGTGACGGATCGCACCGGCTTGACCGGTGATTCCACCGCCATTGACGTGTGCAACGACATCGAACTTGCCTTCCATTTGCACCGCGCCGAAAGGCTGCTGCACGATCATCCGGCCTGTCTCTCGCCCGAAGAACTCCTCCAGGGAGCGCCCGTTGATCGACACACTGCCGGTACCCTTGCTGAGATACACCCGTGCACTCGAGGTCTTGCGCCGACCCGTACCGTAAAAGCTGCTCTTGGAATTTGGCATGCTGAAGTTCCTGCGGCTCCTAGATTTCAAGCGCCTTCGGCTGCTGTGCCTGATGCGGATGCGTGCTGCCCCCGAACACGTGCAGTTTCCGATACATGCGTCGACCCAGGGGACCCTTCGGGAGCATCCCCTTGACGGCGATTTCGACGGCGCGCTCCGGATGCTCCCTGAGGAGCTTGCCGAGTGCGATGGTCCTCAGATTTCCGATATAGCCCGTGTATCGGTGATAGAGCTTGTCGGTGAGCTTCGTTCCAGTCACGCGTACAGTCCCGGCATTGATGACCACGATGTGATCGCCGAGATCTTGGTGCGGTGCATAGTTCGGCTTGTGCTTGCCCTTCAAGCGAAGCGCGATCTGGGAGGCCAAGCGACCGAGCGTCTTGCCGGCGGCGTCGACCAGGTACCAGTCGCCGCGTGCCTCCTCGGGCCTCGAGAATACGGTATGCGTGGGCATTTGAAGTCGGGTCCAAAAACGAAAGGCGCGAGAGTGTACAGAACCCGCGGGGCCATGACCAGCCCGCCCGGCCGAAAGCCCGTCGCTAGGACCCCACGCGCCTATTATATAATGTGTCTGTGAGCCCTCGAATTTTCACCCCTCTCGATCGGTTCATCGGCGAAATTGATCGAGCAATCAACGTGTTATGGAGCCCCGCAAGGTCGGCGCGGCCGCTGCCCGAGGCCGCCGGCGGGGACTGGGCGCCGAGCGAGGCGGATCGTCTGGAATCGAGCCGGCTGATGCGGGTCAACCATGCAGGCGAGGTGGCCGCGCAGGCTCTGTATCGCGGCCAAGCGCTCACGGCGCAGCAGGGCGCAACCGCCGGCGCGATGCTGAAGGCCGCGGCCGAGGAGATCGACCACCTCGCTTGGTGCGAAGAGCGGCTGAAGGAATTGCGCGGCCGTACCAGTTGGCTGAACCCCGTGTGGTATGCAGGCTCTTTCGCGATCGGCGCGGTCGCCGGGATGCTGGGTGATCGCACGAGTCTAGGATTCATCTCGGAAACCGAGCGGCAAGTCGAGTCGCATCTGAAGGGTCATCTGGAGCGCTTGCCGGCGGCCGACAAGCGCAGCCGCGCCATCGTCGAGCAGATGACGCACGATGAGATGCGTCACGGAGCGCACGCGGCCTCGCTGGGGGGTACAGAGCTGCCGGCTTGGTGCCGGGGAGCGATGCGGCTCACCTCGAAAGTCATGACTCGCACCTCGTATTGGCTGTAGCTCGATCGACTGTAGGCGAGTTCTCATTCCGGGCGGCGGTCGCTTGCGATTCCGGGACTTATGTAATAAAAGGTGCGCCAGAACGGGCGTTTTCACGACCTCGAGCGGTTTTTGGGAGAGACCATGGAAGAGACGGCAAAAGCCTTAAGCGATATCCCCGCGATCAATCGTTTCTTGAGCTATTGCCGTATTCGCACGGTTCCCTCCAAGACCGTCATCATCCACGCCGGTGACCTCCCCGACATCCTCTACTACATCATCTCCGGCTCGGTCGAGGTGATGATCGAGGATGAGGACGGCAACGAGATGGTCCTCGCCTATTTGAACAAGGGGCAATTTTTCGGGGAGATGGGCCTGTTCTACGAGCAACCCACCCGCAGCGCCTGGGTCCGTACCCGACAACAATCCGAGCTCGCGGAAATGACCTATCCTCGATTTCGGCAGATTGCCGCCGAAAGCCCCGGGCTCATTTTTGAATTGGCCACACAGCTCGCGACGCGGCTCGATCGGACCAACCGCAAGCTCGGCGATCTGGCGTTCGTGGATGTGACCGGACGCGTGGCGCACGCGATCATGGATCTGTGCGGAGAGCCGGACGCCATGACGCATCCCGAAGGAATGCAGATCAAGGTCAGCCGCCAGGAGCTATCGCGTTTGGTCGGCTGCTCCCGCGAAATGGCGGGTCGTGTTCTCAAGGTCCTGGAAGAGCAGGGACTCTTACGTGCCACCGGGAAGACCATCGTCGTGTTCAATGCGCGTCCAAAGGTGAAGACGCGGCCCTTGATCGTTCCGGTGAAGGCCGGGGCAGGCTCGGCCGCCGTGGGCAAGGTCGCGCGACCCGAGCAGCACGAAGACGACGACGAGGACGAGGACGAGGACTGACGCGATCGCGCCTCGCGGCGCCTCGCCGCCCTAGAGCGTCTCGCGCCTTGCCGCCGCGATTTGCGCGCGCATCGCCCGGATAGTCGCCGCGTAATCCGAGCTCCTGAGCCAGCGCATCCACCGGCGAGACCATGAGATGCACGTCGATCGTCGCCGTGACTCCCGACTTGCGGAGCGCTTCGCAGACCATCGGGCCGACGGTGAGGTTCGGCACATAATGATTGTCCATGACGTCGAAGTGAATCCAATCCGCACCCGCGGCGAGCACGGCGTTCACCTCCTCGCCCAAGCGGGCGAAATCGGCAGACAAGATCGACGGTGCGATGATGACGGACATGGGGTGACTCGATTAGCGCATACCGCGCGCCGCGCGTATCGTCTCGTACGCTTCTTGAATGCGCTGAGTCTTCTCTTTCGCCCACTGCATCATCGATTCGGGCAGGCCGTTGGCGACGAGCTTGTCCGGGTGATGTCGGCTCATTTGACGACGGTAGGCCTTGGTGACCTCTTGGTCGCTCGTTGCGGCGCTCACCTCGAGCTCGGCGTAGCATTCGGCGAGCGACCTCTGCGCGCTCGGCCGGCCGCCGAAGCCTTGGCGAGCGCCCTGCCGTGCACGCATGGCGGATTCCAGGCGCGCGAACTCGAGGGCGGACATGCCGAATCGCTGGGCCACGCGCGTCAAGATGGCGCGCGCCGGCGGCGAGAGGCCGTTTCCGGCCAGCGCCGCCCGCAGCTCGAGCTCGATGCACGCGGACAAGAGATCGTAGCGCTGACCGCAGGCCTCGCGCAGCTCCTCTACGCCCACGCTCGCGTCATAGGATGGCGATTTCCCCGCCCGGAAACAGGCGATGGCGCGGGCGACCTCGGCCGGGCTCAGCTCGAGCTCCTGCATCACGCGCCGCGCCGCGTCAATCTCCGCCTCCGACACGCGCCCGTCGGATTTGGCAACATGGCCCATGAGCTCGAAAGTGACGCGAAAGAAGATCTCCGATACCGACGTGCTCGCAGGTGCGGCCAAGGAATGGATCCCGAAGAAGCCGCTCTGATCGATGATCTGCCCGATGATGGCGCCGAGCGCGGCTCCCCAAACGCTCTTGGTAATCAGCAAACCGACCAGAGTTCCAAATACGGTCCCTTTCCAAGCCATTCGCGTTGACCTAAGGGGTCTGCCCCGCCACAATCGCCGACTTTCTGTCGCATAATGGTAGCAGCCGGACGAGCGCTCGCATGGAACCCTTTTCGCAATCCCCGCCTCTATTCGAGAGCCGCATTCCGAGTTTGAAGAAGATTCACCAGGGAAAGGTGAGGGACATCTACGATGTCGATGCCGACCATTTGCTGATCGTCACCACCGACCGACTGTCGGCCTTCGACGTGGTGCTGCCGGACCCGATCCCCTTCAAGGGCGAGGTCCTCACGAGAATCTCCTCTTTCTGGTTCGCCAAGACCCGCCACATCGTGGCCAATCACCTCACCGACATCGCCGTCGAGGACATCGTTCACGACCGCGGGGAGCGCGCCCAGCTCGAGGGACGCTCCATGGTGGTGAGGAAGCTCAAACCGCTGCCGCTCGAAGCGGTCGTCAGGGGCTATTTGATCGGGTCGGGTTACAAGGACTACAAGCGCCACGGATCGGTGTGCGGCCTCGCCTTGCCCCCTGGGCTGCAAATGGCCGATGCGCTGCCCGAACCGATCTTCACTCCGGCCTCGAAGGCGCCTGCCGGCCAACACGACGAGAACGTCGATTTCGAGTCGATCGTCCGGCTCATCGGGCGCGAGGACGCAATGCGTGTGCGTCGCATCGCGCTCGCGCTCTACGCATTCGCCGCCGCCCACGCGCGCGCGCGCAACATCATTATCGCCGATACCAAGTTCGAATTCGGAATCGATAAGGCGGGTGATCTGATCTTGATCGACGAAGCGCTCACCCCCGATTCGTCGCGATTCTGGCCCATCGAGTCCTACAAGCGCGGCATCAGCCCGCCGAGCTTCGACAAGCAGTTCGTGCGCGACTACTTGGAATCTCTGCACTGGAACAAGAAGCCGCCGGCACCGCACCTGCCTCCCGATATTCTCGCGCGCACGAGCGACAACTATCGAAAGGCGCTCGCCCTGCTCACGGCTTGAGCGGCTCTCGTGCCCACGGCGCTCGAACGCCTCGAAGACGGTTTGTTCCGCCGATCGCGCGACATGGGCCCGCCGTGGGGTCCGGTGCTGCGCATCCTGCGCTACCCGGCCGCCATCACCAGGGATTGGCTCACGGGAGAGATCAGCGTCCAGGCGATGAGCCTGGCGTATACCACGCTTCTGTCACTCGTGCCGCTCCTGGTATTCAGTTTTGCGGTCTTGAAGGGCATCGGCGCGAGCTCGGTCCTGCACTTCATTCTGCGCGAGTTCTTCCGCCCGCTGGGAGGCGCCGCGAATCAGCTCACCGAGAGCGTTCTCGAGTTCGTCTCGAACATGCGCGGCGACGTGCTCGGCTCGATCGGATTCATATTCCTCGCGTACACCGTCATCAGCACGATCCAAAAGGTGGAAACGAGCTTCAATTTCGTGTGGCGGGTCGACCGTCATCGAAGCTTCGTGCGCCGCCTCACCGAATACCTGAGCCTCATGGTCATCGGACCGACGCTCCTCGGCGTTACGCTCGGGCTTCTGAGCTCGGCCGTCGAGAGCCCGGTGGCGCGCTGGCTCGACACCATCGCGCACCTGTCGTGGCTCCTGAGCCTGCTCGGCCGCCTGTTGCCCTACGCGATCGTCATCGTGGTATTCACATTCCTGTATTGGTTCATACCCAACATCCGAGTGGAGTTTCGACCCGCGCTCATCGGCGGGCTGACGGCAGGGATTGTGTGGGCCGTCGTGGGTCAATTATTCGCCGCGGTTCTCGTGTACTCCTCGCGCATGATGGTCGTGTATAGCAGCTTCGCCATCGTGCTGAGCACGCTCATCTGGGTCTATTTGAGCTGGCTCATCTTGCTCATCGGAGCGGAGCTCGCGTTTTACGTGCAATTCCCGCAGCATCTGCCGCATTCGCGCGAGTCGGGTGCACTCGTCGGCGGCGCTCGCGAACGGATCGGCATGTCGATCATGTATCTCTTGGCGCGGGCTCATCGCAAGGGCGAGGGTCGCTGGAGCGCGGCCCGCCTCGCGACCGAGCTCGACATCCCGCGAACGGCATTGGCGCCGATTCTCGCCTCTCTCAGCCGCTCTGGACTCATCGTGGCGACCGACAGGGAGGAATTTGTGCCCGGCCGCGACGCGGATGGCATCAAGATCCTCACCGTCTTGGAGGCGCTGCGCGCACCGCAAGGCGTTCCTTTCGATGAGCGCGCCCTCGAGCCCGTGGCCTCCGTGCTCGCCAAGGTCGAGACTGCGACGAGGCGCGAACTGGGCGAGCTCACTCTCAAGGATCTGATCGAGGATTGAGCGACGGCGATCACTCGGCCTGCGCCGCCTCGCCCGCCCCCGCGGCCCTCACTCGCCCGCGACCGTCATCTCCTTGACGAGGATCGACCCGACCCGGATGCCGCCCCTCAGATCCACATCATCGCCTACCGCAACGATATCTTTCAGCATGTCGCGCAAGTTTCCTGCAATGGTGATCTCGGCCACCGGGTACTGAATCGTGCCATGCTCCACCCAGAAGCCGGCGGCGCCACGCGAATAATCGCCCGTCACCGCATTCACACCCTGTCCCATGAGCTCGGTGACCATGAGACCCGTATCGAGCCGAGCCAGCATCGCCGGTAAGGCGCCGGATGTGTTCGGCGCCACCACGAGATTGTGGGCGCCGCCGGCGTTGCCCGTGGTCTTGAGCTTGAGCTTGCGCGCCGAATAGCTCGAAAGAATGTAGCCGCCGAGCACACCGTCGGCGACGAGCTCGCGGTCTTTGGTTTCGACGCCCTCCTCGTCGAACGGCGCGCTCGCGATCGCTTTCGGAATGTGAGGGCGCTCGGCAATCGAGAAGCCCGGTGGGAATATCCGCTGTCCCGCCGCATTGAGCAGGAATGATGACTGCCGGTACTGGCTGCTTCCGCGAATCGCCCCGCTGAAGTGTCCGATGAGGCCGCGCGCCATGTCGGGCGTGAATAGCACCGGTGCACGGCGCGTGCGCAGCTTGCGGGGGCCCAAGCGGGCAATGGTGCGCCGCGCGCTCTCGCGCCCTATCGCCGCGGCGTCCTCCAAGTCGCGCCAGTCGCGCGACGTCGAGTACCAGTAGTCGCGCTGCATGTCCTCACCCGTGCCGGCGAGCACCACACAGCTCAAGGTGTGGGAGGTGGTCGGGTAGCCGCCGATGAAGCCATGGGTATTTCCGTAAACGTGCAGCGCCCGATGGGTGCTGAGCGAAGCGCCCTCCGAGTTATTGATCCGGGGGTCGAAGTCGAGCGCCGCCGCCTCGCAAGACTTGGCGACCGCGATCGCCTCTTCAGGAGCCAAATTCCACGGATGGGCGAGGTCCAAATCGGGCTGCGATCGCGCCATCAATGAGGCATCCGCCAGGCCCGAGCAGGCGTCTTCGGCGGTGAAGCGGGCGATGCTGCAGGCTTTGGCCACGGTGGCACGCACCGCATCAGGGGAGAAATCGGCCGTGCTGGCCGAGCCCTTGCGCTGCCCGAGATACACCGTGATTCCCATGCTACGGTCGCGCTGGTGCTCGAGAGTCTCGACCTCGCCCAGGCGTACGCTCACCGATAGGCCGGTATTGAGGCTCACGGCGGCTTCCGCCTGAGTGGCCCCGCGCGAGCGCGCCTCCTCGAGGGCTCGCTCGATGATCGATTCCAAGTCCACTCGAGTGAGGCGTAATGCGTTGGCGGGCGCAATGGCCATCGTCATCTCCGTCTTCGGCTCCATGCATCCATGGCGGGGTGGTTCCTAATTCTACCGGCCTTAAGTGGTAGCATGGGAATATGAGCACCCCCAAGGAGGCCGGCGACGCGCAGGCCCCGCGCCCCAGCAAGAGCGCGCGCAAGCGCCATGCCGCCTCTTTGCAGGAGCTCGGTGTGGAGCTCTCTTCCCTGCCCGATCGCGAGCTCGACGCTCTGGACTTGCCCGAGAGGCTCCTTCTCGCGCTGCGCGATTTGAAGCGCATACCCTCGCGGGGGGCCTCACTCAGGCAACGCCAATATATCGGCAAATTGATGCGCGCAATCGACCCACAGCCGATACAAGCCAGGCTCGCCGAGACCAAGCAGCGCCATACCCTCGAAATCAGGCGCTTTCAGCACATCGAGCGATGGCGCGACCGGCTGCTGTCGGAGCCGGCGGCGCTGGCCGAATTCGTCGTCGAATATCCGCACGCGGATCGAGCGATTTTGTCGAGACTCTTGCAAAAAGCGACGCGAGAGCGCTGCGAACAGCGCTCTCAGGGCGGCGCGCGCGAGCTTTTCGCGTTCCTGCGCCAGTCGCTAGGGGTAGACTAGCGCGTCATGAAGGCTCGGGTCGGAATCATCATGGGGTCCTCGTCCGACTGGGAGACGATGCAGGCGGCTGCCGACACCTTGGACTCGCTCGCAATTGCCAACGAGGTGCGGGTCATCAGCGCACACCGAACCCCGGACTTGCTGTTCGAGTACGCCGCTTCGGCGCGCGAACGCGGCCTCAAGGCCATCATCGCCGGAGCGGGAGGCGCAGCCCATCTTCCCGGCATGACCGCTGCCAAGACCTCGGTCCCAGTGCTCGGTGTACCGGTGCCGACCAAAGCCCTCGGCGGCATCGACTCGCTGCTGTCGATCGCGCAGATGCCGAGCGGAATCCCCGTCGCGACTTTCGCCATTGGTGCTGCCGGGGCCAGGAACGCGGCACTGTTCGCCGCTGCGATCATCGCCAATGAATTCGCCGAGGTGCGTCTCGCTCTGGATGCGTTTCGCGCGGCCCAGACCGCCGCGGTGCTCAACAAGCCCGATCCACGGCAGTCTTGAAAGAATTACGGGTCGGGATCGTCGGTGCGGGACAGTTGGGGTGCATGATGGCGCTCGCCGGCGTGCCGTTGGGCGTACGTTCGACGTTCCTCGACTCGAGCCCCGCCGCGCCGGGCGTTCGGGTCGCGCCGATCCTCGTGGGTCCTCTCGAGGATGCTGCATTGCTCGCGCAGCTCGCTGCGAGCAGCGACGTCGTGACGTTCGACTGGGAGAACATCTGCGGAAGCGCACTCGCCCCCTTGGAGAAGCTGACGAGGATCCGTCCGCCGCGCGCCGCCCTCGAGGTGTCACAGGACCGGCTGCACGAGAAAGCCCTGTTCCGACGCCTGCGTATCCCGGTCGCTCAGCATGCCCCGGTCGACAGCCGCGAGCAGCTCCTGCGCGTCGCCACGCAGATCGGCGTGCCCGGCGTTTTGAAGACGCGGCGCATGGGCTACGACGGCAAGGGACAGCGGCTGATCGAGGCTGCGGCCGACATCGGCCCCGCCTGGGATTCGATGGGCGCGGAAGGGCTGATTTACGAGAGATTCCAGGACTTTTCGCGGGAGATCTCGATCGTCGGCGCGCGCTCCGCGGCGGGTGTCATCGTTTATTACCCACTATCGGCCAACCGCCACTCGGGCGGCATCCTGCGCTTCGGTGTCGCGCCGTTTGCCGATAAGGCTCTCGAGCGCAACGCGCGGGCCTATCTCAGGCGCCTCATGCATGCGCTCGATTACATCGGCGTGCTGGCCGTCGAGTTCTTCGTGGTGAAGGGCCGCTTGATCGCCAACGAGATGGCGCCGCGCGTTCACAACTCGGCTCACTGGACGATCGAGGGCTGCGTCACCAGCCAATTCGAGAATCACATACGCGCCATCTGCGATCTGCCGCTCGGTAGCACGCGAGCGCTCGGGCATACCGCCATGATCAATTTTCTCGGTGAGTTACCCGACCGCGAGGCGCTTCTGAGAATCGACGGGCTCGCTTACCATGATTATGGCAAGGAGCCGCGTCCAGGCCGCAAATTGGGCCACTGCACCATCCTCAAGGCGCGTGCGAGGGATCGCGACCGGGCCCTCGCGAATGCACTAAAATTGATACGCTGGTCCTGAAGACGGCGGTTTCCAACGCGATGTACCTCGAACTCTTCAAGCTGCACGAGCTGCCATTCCGCCTGAGCCCGGACCCGCAGTTTCTGTATCTCAGCAAGCAACATGCGCGCGCCAAGGCGTACATGGAGTCGACGATCTGGTTCACGGACGGATTCGTGGTGATTACCGGCGAGATCGGCGCGGGAAAGACCACGCTCATCGAGACCTTCCTGCACGAGCTGCAGGCGGACGTGATCGTGGCCCAGATCAGCCAGACCCAGCTGTCGCCGACCGCGTTTCTGCAAACCGTGCTGGTGCAGTTCGGCTTCACTCCGTTCGACATGAAGAAGCCGGAAGTGCTGGCGACGCTGAACCAGTTCCTGGCTGAGCAGCATCTCAAGGGGCGCAAAGTCCTATTGGTGATCGACGAGGCGCAGAACTTGAGCTACCGCGTGCTCGAGGAGCTGCGGATGCTGTCGGGGATCGAGAGCACCAAGGAGAAGGTGCTGCGCATCATCCTGTGCGGACAGCCCGAGCTCAACGACAAGCTCAATTCCAAGGATCTCGTTCAGCTGGCGCAACGCGTGCGCCTGCGATTCCATTTGTTGGCGCTCTCGAGCTCGGAAACCGCCTCCTACATCGACCACCGGCTCGAGGTTGCAGGCTCGCAGGGGCGGCGAATTTTTGCCGAGGACACCTACGCCCCCATCTACAAATACTCCGGCGGCGTGCCACGGCTCATCAACACGCTGTGCGACACCTGCATGATGGCCGCCTTCGGTCGCGATAGCGACGTGGTCACCATGGAGGACCTCAATGTCGCGATTCGAGAGCTGCAGTGGGTCGAGTTCGATGCGCGGACCAATCGCCTGCACGCCATCAAGGAAGCGCCTGCGCCGCCTCCCGCAGAAACGGGAGGCGCTCCTCAGCCCCCGGTCGGAAGGATCCTGCTCGCATACGGCGGAAAGACCGTCCTCGAGCGCGAGCTGCGGCCCGGCCGGTTGGTCATCGGCCGCACGCCCGACAACGACCTGCAAATCGACAGCAAATTCATCAGTCGGCACCACTGCCAGATCGTGACGCGGGCGGACTCTTGCCTCATCGAGGACCTGAACAGCACGAACGGCATCTACGTGAAGTCGAAGCGCGTGCGCCGGCACAATCTGAATGACGGCGACGTCGTCCTGATCGGGCGGCACGAGATCATGTACATGGACGAGCGGCTCCCGCGGGTTCGCACGGCGGAGTCTGTCGAGCCCGAAGCGCGGGAGCGATCGAACGCCGGTGGCTGATCGAGAGAGCGCCGCGATCAGCCTTTGAGCCTGGACGGGGCGTCGAGGGATGCGTGCGAATACTCGCGGCTTTGCGCGCGATAATCCTGGCGATGCAAGAACACCGTGAGCGCTGCGGTGGCGGAGAGCAGCCCGATTCCGAATGCAATGCGCGCGCGCGGACCGTCGGGATCCAGGTACGCTACCAGGATCGCCAGGGCCGCAATCACCACATAGAGCAGCGGCAGGGACTCGTAAAGGGGTCGCACCAGACGCATGAACGCATGTCTCCGCGTGCGACATAGTACGGCGGCGGCAAGCCGATGGGCAGCGCAATTTTACTTAAGACGCCCGGGAAATCGTCGCGGGAAGAGCCGCGGCGGCTCGATCTCCCTGCGGCAAATCGATGCGGCTCGCGCAATGCCCGCCGCCGGGACGATCGAGCGCCACGCCTGCGCCCGACCCCGCTTGCGACCTGGACTACTCCTTACCGACCAGTAATTCGGAGACTCGTGACAGCCACGACGTGCGCCAGCCCTCGACCTTCAGTTGCTCCTTCTTCGGTTTCGGTTGGCGTCGCGACTCGGACAGCAGCTCCTTGGGCAGGTTGAGCTGAAACGTACCTGTCATGGATTCGTCGGTCATGGGTCCTCCGGCAGATGAACTGACGAGCAGCCTATCGAGCGCGAGGCATCGCGAGATGCGACCCGCTCCACGCTATTGAAGTGCATCGGCGGCGTTCGGAAAAGTCGTCGCCATGAAGCGACGGGGCGACCTTGCCATAATCCGCAACAGGCATAATCCGATCGATCGGGAGAAAATTTCACGTGATTTCCTCGACGCATCGCTCAGGTCTCGTGCTGGTGAGTGCCGCCGCCGCCGCTTGGAGCTTGGGCGGACTGTTCACTCGGCTCGTCGATGTGGATAGCTGGACATTGATCGCGTGGCGCGGCGTTTTCGTCTTTGCCGCCGTTCTCGTTCACCTACTGGTTCGCGAGTCCGAGCTCCGTGCAGCGTCTGCTCGGCCCGCTGCATCAGTGGGCCCCGAAACGCTCTCCCCGCAGAGCGCCGCCGACGCGGCCGATCACATCCATTGAGGTTTTTGGGGCAGGTCGTCGTGGATCTCGTAGTAGTCGGACTTGTCTGCGACGAAGATGTGCTCGATCAAGCGCAGCTTCGTCGGCGTATCGAGGGTGCCGGCGGTGATCGCGATCCGATCCTCGGCGTGGGGCTTCCAGAACAGATTGCCTCCGCAAATGCGGCAAAAACCGCGCTCGGCACGCTCCGATGACTGGTACCAGGTGAGGCTATTCGCGCTCAGCAACGTGAGATTGGCGGTCGGCGCGCTGGTCATGGCGACGTGATGACCGCTCGTACGGCGGCACTGCGAGCAATGGCAGGCGACTACGTCGCGCAGCTCGCCCCGAACCTGATATCGAACGCCGCCGCATAGGCAGCCACCGGTGTGCATCGTTTCAGCGGATGTCACGTCGCGCCTCCCCTCGGATCCATCGTTGGCCTCACGCCGGCCGGAAAGTATGCCCCGGCGGGACCGCCTGCGCCATCTTGCCCATCCTTGTCGGTCTCCTCGTGCGGGCGCTACCATGACCGCTTAGATTCAGGTAAACCGCAGGAAGCCCTTCTCATGAAATTGAGCGCTCGAAATGTTCTTCCAGCCAAGGTCAAGTCGGTCACGCCCGGCGCGGTCGATAGTGAGGTGGTCGTGGAGCTTGCGCCGGGAATCGAGATGGTTGCGATCATCACCAAGCACTCGGCGCAGCAACTGGGCCTCAAACCCGGCGCCAAGGCCTACGCCATCATCAAAGCATCCAATGTCATGATCGGCGTCGACTGAGCGCGGCTCATAGACTCTTCGCGGGAGGACCTTCGCCTACTACCTCTCGACCGGCCCTCCCGCGTCGATCCAATCCTTGAATGCACCCAGGTTGTAGACCTGGCTGTAGCCCATGTCTTTGAGCACCTTACCTGCGAGGGCGGAGCGAGCGCCGGATCCGCAGTACACGATGACGGTCTTGTCCTTGGTGAAACTCCTGTCGTGATATGGCGACTCGGGATCGGCGCGGAATTCGAGCATGCCGCGGGAGACATTCAACGCGCCGGCGACCTTACCGCTCTTTTCCACTTCCGGTGCATCGCGCACGTCCACCACCAGCGCGCTGCCTTTTGCCAACCTCTCGCGAGCCTCGGCGGGCGTGATGCGCGGCACGGAGGCATTGGCGGCTTCGAGTAGTTGTTTGACGCTGATGGCCATGACGACTCCCCTGGGGTCAGCGCCGATTATCTCACGGCGCGGCAGTCGGCAGAGTGAATGCGAAACGTGCTCCGCCTTCGGGACGCTGCATGGCGTAGATTCGCCCGCCGTGCGCGTTGATGATTGCCCGGCAGATGGAGAGCCCGAGCCCCGCGCCGCCGGCCTGCGGTTCGGTGCCGCCGCGCTGAAACTTCGCAAACAGGCGTTCCGGGTCACCCGGCGGAAGTCCGGGCCCGCTATCGTCGATCGCGACGCGTACGCTATCGCCCTCGAGCTCGGCCGAGACGCTGATGCCCGTGCCCGGCGGGGTGTGCTTGAAGGCGTTTTCCAGAAGATTCACCACTACCCGTGTGATGAGAGCGGCATCGACATTCACGGGCGGTAGATCCGCGGGCAGCGTCACGCCAATCGGGCGCAGATCGAACCGTCCCTCGAGCCCCTCGAGCGCCGCACCGACCAGGGCGTCGATCGTGTGCCAATCGCGCTTCAAGTGCACCACGCCGACCTCGAAGGTCATCAAATCGAGCACGTTCGAGATGAGCTCGGAGATCTCCTGCGCCTTGGCCTCGATCGCCCGGGCGAGCTCGGCGCGCTTCTTTGCCTCGGGCGGGGACTTTTGATCGTTGAGCGCGCGGCTCGCCTCCATGATTTGCGCGAGCGGGGAGCGCAGGTCGTGCGATATGGAGGCGAGCAGGGTACTGCGCAGACTCTCGGTCTCCACGGCGACACGCGTCGCCTCGGCGTCCTCGGCCCGCTGCGCGCGCTCGATGGCAAGCGCAATCTGCCCGGCGAAGGTCTCCAGGAGGTGGCGCTGCTCGGGCAGCAGGAGCCTGCGCCGCTGAGTGGGCTCGACGGCCAGCACGCCGAGCGTCTGCTTGGTGGCCGTGAGGGGCAGGTACTGCCCTGCGGCGGCCGGGAGCGTGTCGGTGCCGAGCCCCGCTGGCCTGCCGTGGTCGAATACCCATTGCGCCACCGACAGATCGGCATTCTCCAGAAGCGCCGGAAGACGCACGTCCTTGATCAGATGCACGCGCCGCTGCGCGTCCGGCAGCAACACCGCGGCACGTCCCGAGAAGGTTTCCGCGACGTGCCTGATCGCGACGCGCGCGAGATTATTGAAGCTGCGGGTCGCGGCGAGCTCGCGGCTCATGGCATAGAGGAGGGAGGTGCGGCGCTCGCGTGCGCCGGCAACGCGTGTCTGAGCGCGCACGTTCGCGACCAGATTGGCGATGACGAGCGCGAGCGCCAGCATCACGGCGAACGTCAACAGGTACTGCAGGTTCCCCAGCGCAAAGGTGAACCGCGGCGGCACGAAGCAGTAATCGAGCGTGATCACGTTGAGAACTGCGGTACAGCTCGCCGGGCCGCGCCCGAGCCGCAGCGCCGCCACCGTCGCTCCCAACAGGTAGACCATGACCAGATTGGTGAGCTCGAAATACGGATACATGATCGCGGCAATCCCGGTGCAGCAGGCGGAGATCCCGAGCGCCGCCCAGTACCTCTCCCAGCGGACGATCTGCGGGCTGCCGCTGCGGGCCATTTCCGGCCGATCGGGCTCGCGTGTGTCGCGGCGCGCGATGACCGAGATGTCGAAGCCTCGGCCCCGGCGCACGAGCTCGGTCGTCGTCGAGCGGCGGAGCAGCGCTCTCAAGCCGGTGCGCCTCGCCTCGCCGATCACGATGCGAGTGACGTTACGCAATCGGGCGTACTCGAGCAATGCGTCGGCGGCGGTTGCGCCGTCGATCGTCACGGTTTCGGCGCCCAGCGATTCGGCGAGGCGCAGCACATCGATGCGCCGGTTGCGCTGGCTTTCGGAGGCCTTGAGAAGCTGCGGCGTCTCGACCGAGACGACCAGCCATTCCGCATCGAGCGCATCCGCGAAGCGCTTGCCGATGCGCACCAGCGGCTCGGCCTGATCGTCGGGCGTGATGGCGATCATGAACCGATCCCGGGCGAGCCAGGGTCGCGAGGTCGGAGTCTGGACCGCAAACTCGAGCGCCGCCGCGTCCACCCGGTCCGCCGTTCGACGCAGCGCCAGCTCGCGCAGTGCCAGAAGGTTCGCCTTGCGGAAGAACCCCTCGGTGGCCCTGCCCACCTGAGAGGAGATGTACACCTTGCCCGCCTTCAAGCGCGCGAGCAAGTCATCCGGCGGCAGATCGATGAGCTCGACATCGTCGGCTTCATCGAAGATCCGATCGGGGACCGTCTCCTGCTGGCGCACGCCGGTGATCCCGGCAACGACATCGTTCAAGCTCTCGAGGTGCTGGACGTTGAGCGTCGTCCACACGCTGATGCCGGCGTCGAGCAGCTCCTCGACGTCCTGCCAACGCTTGGCGTGCCGCGGGAGCGGCTCTCCCTCGGTGAGGTTGGAGTGCGCCAGCTCGTCGACCAGCACGATGGCGGGCGCGCGCTTGAGCGCGGCGTCCAGATCGAACTCGTGGCGCACGATGCCACGGTAGCGCACCTCGAGGCGCGGCAGCTGCGGCAGTCCCTCGAGCAGCCGCTCGGTCTCACTGCGCCCATGGGACTCGACGTAGCCCACGACGACATCCGCGCCGCCGGCGCGGGCTGTGCGCGCCGCTTCCAGCATCGAGTAGGTCTTGCCGACCCCGGCCGAGGCACCGAAGAAGATGTGTAGCCGTCCGCGACGCGCCCGAGCTTCTTCCCGCTGAACGTCGGCTAACAGCTCATCCGGATCTCGCCGCTCGGTCTCGGCCATTGCATGGTCGCACTATCGGCACGCGTGAGGCGCGCGCACTCATGTGAGCACGAAGTCGCCGGTTCGTCAAACTCGCCTCAGCCGATCAGAACTTCACCAGTACACCGCCCCCGAAGCTCGCCTGGTGCTTGCTCAAGTCCGGACTCCAGACCCCGCCCTGTCCCGCGCAGGCGGCCGAAGTGGCCGCGGCAATCAACGCAGCCGATCGAGGGCGAGATTCAGCTCGAGCACATTGACCCGTCGCTCGCCGACGAAGCCGAGGAGCCGGCCCCGCCGGTGCGACCTGATCAACTCCTCGACCTGCGCGAGCGGCAGAGAGCGCGCCTTGGCAACGCGGTGTGCCTGATAGCGGGCGGCCGCGAGGCTGATCTCCGGATCGAGGCCGCTCGCCGATGCGGTGACGAGATCGACCGGAATCGGCTGTCGATTCTCGGGATCGGCGTCACGTAACGCCTTCGCGTTCGCTTTCACCTGATCGATCAAGGCCGGATTGAGGGGGCCCAGGTTCGATCCCGTCGAGCCCACGCCGTTATAGGGTTGAGGGGTCGTGGCCGAGGGTCGCCCCCAGAAGTACCTGGGGTCCGAGAAATTCTGGCCGATCAGCGCCGATCCGACCAGCTTGCCGTCCCGGTAGAGGAGGCTTCCCGCCGCCTGGCGCGGAAAGGCCACTTTGGCCACGGCCGTGATCACGAGCGGATAGACGTTGCCCACCAGGATCGTCATCAGGAGGAGAAGCGAGACTGCCGGTCGAATGTGGCGCACGATCGTCTCTCTCACATCCAGCCCAAGATCACGTCGATCAGCTTGATTCCCGGAAACGGCACGACGATGCCGCCGAGTCCGTAGATGAGAAGATTCCGCCGCAGCAAGGGACCTGCGCCGAGCGGCCGATACCTCACGCCCTTGATGGCGAGCGGAATCAACGCGACGATGATGAGCGCGTTGAAGATCACCGCCGAGAGAATGGCCGAGCTCGTTCCGAGGTGCATGATGTTGAGCGCACCCAGCTGCGGATACGTGCTCGCGAATGCGGCCGGGATGATGGCGAAGTACTTGGCGACGTCGTTTGCGATGGAGAATGTCGTCAACGCGCCTCGCGTCATCAGCATTTGCTTGCCGGTCTCCACGATCTCGATCAACTTCGTCGGATTCGAATCGAGATCGACCATGTTGCCGGCTTCCTTGGCCGCCTGCGTTCCGGTGTTCATCGCCACCGCAACGTCCGACTGTGCGAGCGCCGGCGCATCGTTGGTGCCGTCACCCGTCATCGCGACGAGTCGCCCCTGCGCCTGATGCTCGCGGATGAGCTTGAGCTTGGCCTCGGGCGTCGCTTCGGCGAGAAAGTCATCGACGCCGGCCTCGGCCGCGATCGCCGCGGCCGTCAGCCGATTGTCGCCGGTGATCATGATCGTCTTGATCCCCATGTGCCTCAAGTCGGCGAAGCGTTCCTTGATCCCGCCCTTGACGATGTCCTTGAGCTCGATGGTGCCGAGCACCCGGCCGCCGTCCGCGACGACCAGCGGTGTGCTGCCTTGCCGCGCGACGCGCTGAACGGTCTCCTCGACCGAGGGCGGGCATTGCTTGCCCAGGGTCTCGACATACTTCGCGATGGCGGTGGGTGCGCCCTTGCGGATCTCGCGATCGCCGATGTCGACGCCGCTCATTCTCGTTACCGCCGAGAAGGGCACGAATCGCGCGCCGAGCGCACCCAGGTCACGCTCACGCATGTTGAAGCGCTGCTTGGCGAGCACCACGATGCTGCGCCCCTCCGGCGTTTCATCGGCCAGCGAGGCGAGCTGAGCGGCATCGGCCAGTTGCTGCTCGGTCACCCCGGGCGCCGGCAGGAAGAGCGCGGCCTGTCGATTGCCGAGCGTGATGGTGCCGGTCTTGTCGAGCAGCAGCACATCGACGTCGCCCGCCGCCTCCACCGCACGCCCCGAGGTCGCGATCACGTTCGCCTGCATCATCCGGCTCATGCCGGCGACTCCGATCGCCGACAGCAGGCCTCCGATCGTCGTCGGGATCAGGCACACGAGGAGCGCGATCAGCGCGGTGAGCGTCACCGGGGTTCCCACCTTGCTGACCTCGACGGCATAGAGCGAGTAGGGCAGCAGCGTCACGATCACGACCAGGAAGACGAGGGTCAGCGCCACCAACAGAATGGTCAAGGCGATCTCGTTCGGTGTCTTTTGTCGCTTCGCCGCTTCGAC
>Ga0187784_10001116_pt1 | contig 21006 bp, 28 predicted proteins | sample 1015_SJ02_MP15_2_FD_132964 | JGI IMG/M metagenome (GOLD analysis project Ga0187784, IMG submission 132964) | Tropical peat soil microbial communities from peatlands in Department of Meta, Colombia - 1015_SJ02_MP15_20_MG | ecosystem: Environmental > Terrestrial > Soil > Wetlands > Peat | place...
ATAATTAGCGGTTATCCCTATCAATACTTACGGTAATCTTCGGGAATGCCCTCATCCTTGTCTTGCTATGAATATGCTGTTTGTGTCGGGCACTTAATATTTGTCTTCCTCCACCGTGGCCCTCCCGAGCTCCGGACCCAACAACCCCAATACAACGGCAGTCTTTAAGTGACTTCTTTATCACCAGTTGTGTTAGGCTGCCCGCCCATTCCGGGAAGACAACTCACTATTCGGGAGGACAACTGTGCAGGTGGGGCAAGCCGTGGAAACATTTTTCGGCGGATACTTTTCGACATGCAGACGCAGCGACAAGACTATCGCAGCGTATAGAATAGATCTCGCTCAACTCCAGAGTCGCTTCGGACGCGACAGTGACCTCATAGCCCTTCAGGCCGAACAGTTCGAATCATGGGCCACAGAATTACGGAGGCTTGGTTACGCCCCAGTTTCAATTCGGCGGAAATTCGCTACGGCACGGGTCTTCTTCTCCTACTGGGTCCGAAAAGGGCAGTTGGATTCGTCGCCGTTATGGAAAATCCGTCTTGATCTAGGACCACAGCGATTCCTGCCGCGCGCGGTCTCGGCTTCGGATGCCACGCGATTGATCGAACAGGCTTGGCGTCGGATCGATCACAACGATGACTCAATGCGGTCAGCGCGAGACGGTCGTTTTTTGGCTGTTCGAAATCTTGCGGCGTTAGAGCTTTTGTTCGCGACTGGAATGCGCGTTGGCGAACTCGTGAGTCTGAGGTGCAACGACTGGAGGGAAGACGACTCCGCCTTCCTTGTGAAAGGAAAGGGGCTGCGCGAAAGACTTGCCATACTTCCCGACCAACGCTCACGAACGGCCTTGCAGTTGTATGTCCGGAGTCGGGCCCGCTTGAATCTCGGCCACGATTGGCTCCTTGTCAACGCATCAGGTAAGCGCATTTCGACTCAAGGCATTGCCAGGGTAGTTGCGATAACGGCCAAGGACTCAGAACTGCCGATGCGAGTTACCCCACACATGATCCGACATACCGTTGCTACGTTGCTGTTGCGTTGCGGCGCAGACATTAGAGTCGTGCAAGAGGTGTTAGGACATGCCTCCATCGCAACTACTCAACGCTATACACACGTTTCAAAGGAACATCTTCTATCGACGCTACGAACCCAACATCCTAACTTTCACCTCAAAGTAGATTTCTCGAGGACGTCGGCAAACCAGCTCAATCTTCCCTTTCAACGAGGGAATTGAACTAAACGCCTTAATGATATGCCGTGCAGAAGCGCAAATGCTGCAATTTACCTAGAGCGGCGTTAACTTCCTGTTGCGGTCTCGCTACAAAACTGTCGGCGGGTCGCCGGCACGAGAACTTTCAAGCCGCCCAAAATTCGTGAAGCTGCTAGAAGTTATGCCCCAGCTAGGGTTCCAGCTTCGGAAGCTCATTCAATGAAGAGTAGCAACGGAGTACTGCGCCGGTCTCGACGAAGTAACTGTCCCAAAATTGTTTGACCCGATTCCACCGCCTGACTTGGACTCCAGCCGCATCGGCACCTAACACAAAAGTAACGACACCACGGAGATTCGGAACCAGGCCCTGCCTATCGAGCGTTCTCAGGGAGGCCTGCATATTCGGGGCGGTTTCCAATTCCAGATTCAGATCATTGGTAGTATTTCGCATATCTGAGTAGAGTACGAGCACCCTCTTCTCCGGGCCCTCTCGCCGAAACAGTTCGCTCGCCAGAAGCAGAGCCCCAAGGATGTCGGTATGCTTGGCAGTTGCCCCAATCCGCGAAGCCTGCTTTCGCCATGCAAGTACAACCTGCCTTCGTGCCGAGGCGAGGCGCTCGCCGAAATACCCTGGGTCGTCGGAAATCGTCGCCGAGAGCAATATGTAAGGGCGGCCGAGACTATCGTCGGTAATCCCTATCACAGTGACTTTCGAGTCGGCTGGCAGGGAACCAAGAAGCTTTTCGACCGCCGCCGTGTTGTTCTCGAACTGCGATCTCCCGTCGTGACCTTTTATCCCCTCAGACGCCGTAAGATCCAAAGCCACGACGAGATTCAATTTCTCCGCTCCGAATGCGCGCGCACCGGAGAGCAAGATGAGGCACAGCGAAATGCCGAGAATCTTGGAAACAGCTCTTTTCTTCGACTGCGTGAGCATCGCCCGGTAGAAGTCGCGCCAGAAGCGTGCCTCGAACTGCGCCGGGCCATTCGTACGAGACGTCAATTCAGCGACGATTTCCCTCAACCCCTCGTTTACGGCGTCCAGTTCCGCTTGAATCTGACGGAAATCCTGGCCTGAATTGTCTGCCAGCTCGACTGCGCGATGAATTGCGACGCCGGCACCCAAGTCGATGGCGAGGGCCAAAAGGACCATGAGCAGGCGCATCGCGTCTCGGGTCTCTTCGTAGAAGGACTCATGAGGTTGGTCGGTTGCGGAGTTCTCCCCATCGATCACCACTGCTGGGGAGATGTCCTGAACTTGACGCGCGAGCAGGTCGGCCCGAATTCCCGCGAGAAGCGCGCCTCCCGACACTGCGGCGAGGAAAACGATTGTGATGATGCCCTTCAGAAGATGCTCGCCATTCCAGGCCTCCAAGAGCTCGTGAACGGCGTAGGGAGTGATGAGAGCGATCCCAATGCAGACGAGTCTTGCGGTCCAGCCGAGCCGAAACGGCTCGAAGGAGAGCAGGGAAAACCAGAATGCGACGAAGGTGAGAAGTAGTCCTATCACCGCGCAGATGGCCGCCCGCATTCGCCTGTTTCGCCCGTCGCCGGGACGCGGAGTTCGTCGCAGCAATTCCTCCCATTCGCGCTTGCGCCCCACGAGCTCTCGCCCCTCGACATGCAGTTCGTTGATCCGGGGCTCGTTTTCAAGTTCGATGAATCGCCGCTCGTGCGCGCAATACTCGTCCGCGATCCTCGCGATGTGCTCCGCAGCCTCGTGCCCGAGGTGCTCGCCATGCCCGAGCGTTTCCTGGTACCAGTTCATTGCAGTTCTCCTCTTAAGCATGCCTGCTCGTCACCAACAAAAGGAGCCTGCTTGTGAGGCAAGGCTCCGGGTTGAAAGAGCTATTTGGACTCGAGGACCTTCTTGGCCTCTTCGAGCTTTTGGAGTTCGCGGCGCGCGGCCTTCAGGTCTTCTTCTTGTTGGGCCACGTTCTCGCGAGCTCGTTCGATTTGCGCAAGTACGAATTCAATCGGGGTTTTCTTTCTCCACGGCTTCCGGCCTGTCGGCAGCTTCGCCTGTGCCGGATCGGGTTGTTTCTGAGCGGTCATTTGCTATGCCTCCTTTGGAAACGCGGTTTTGGGATGAGGCCTGAGGATCGGCCGACGGCGCGTCGACACGCCCTGCAGACCTGTGGATCGGGTGTTCGGTGTGTGGATTGTTGATCGACCGTGAGCGCGAAGAGCAACTTCGCCTTGCACGCGGCGACCTGTTTCTCAGCCTCTTCAGGCGTGAGATTGTGGTCGCAGACGGTGTAGACGTTGTGCCTCGCGTCGTAGAGGATCACGAGTTGTAAGGTGCTAGGCATCGTACGGTTCACTCCTTTCGTTGCGGTTCAGTGAGAAATTCACCACCTTTCCAGGCGGGACGCGCGAGTCCTCCCCGCCTTCGGGTTGAACTTGGTTTTGCGCGGCCATCCAGGCTTCGAGCTTGCGGATGGCCTCGCGCTTTACGGGCAGCTCGACGTGCGTGTAGATGGAATTCACGTCCTGGCCGGTCGAGTGGCCCATGAGCGTTCGGCGGACATCCTGAATGACGCCCGCTTCCATGAGCCGCGTGTTGAAGGTGTGGCGGAGGTCGTGAAAGCGGTAGTACCGGATGCTCGCGCGGCGGATGGCAGCCTTCCACGCCGTCTTGATCGTGGTGATCGAGCGGCCGTGGAAGGTGAAGACCAATCCTTCCGGTTGCCGGCGCGAGAGGAGGAGCGAATGAACGCGCTCGGTGAGCGGAATCTCCCGGCCCTCGCCTCCGGCGATTTTGGAACGAGTGACAAAGAGCAGTTTGCGGTTGAAGTCGACGTGTTCCCATCGTTGATGGAGGATCTCGCCGCGGCGCATGCCGGTGTCGAGGCTCACGATGGCCATTTCCCGGAGGTGCGGTGCGGCGGCGGCGAGGAGCTTCCGTTCTTCGTCGAAGCTCAGCACTGACCGCGGCTTTCTGCGTTCCGGCACGAGCCGCAGGTGAGTGAGTGGGTTCGCTGCGAGGAAACCCTCATCCACGGCCCAAAACAGGATGTGGCGGAGGGCTTCGAGATCACGGTTGATGGTGGTGTCGGTGACTTGCTTCTGCGCGTGGCGGCGACGACGATAGTCGGCGGCCATCGACTTGTGGATATGCCCGATGGGTATCTCGCCCCAGTACGGCAGGACTTGATTCAGTCGGTCGAGAACCCATGCGGCGGGATCGCCCTCCGCAATGAATCGGGCGGAAAGCTCGCCCACCGTCATGTCGGGATTGAACTCGACGACGTGATGGCGCTTCAGATTGAGTTCGTCCCTGAAGCGCTGGTCAATGAGCTTCGCCTGGCGGAGGTTCCCGGTGCCGGTGGATTTGGCATGCCGTATTCCGTCGAGCCAGTGATAGCTCCAAAATGTGTTGCCGCGCTTCCAGAGACTCACGTTCTTGGTCCTCCTTTCCGCTGCCTTTCGAGCAGCCACCGAATGACTTGGTTTCTGTAGAACATCAGCTTTCCGTTCGGGCCGGACCTCAGATGCGGAAGGCCTAACGGCACATACTTCTGGCGCACGGTCCAGGCCGAGCAGCCGATGAGCTGGCCGACTTCGCGGAGGCCGAGCGGCTCGCCGAGCACGCTTTCGCCTGTTTCCGGCGACTCGGGAGGTGCGGGCAATGCTGCGGGCAGTTCTGCCCTAGTCGGGTGCGCGAAATCCTCATGATTTGCAAGCGTCCGGAGAAAACTTGGAACACTTACTTCCCCATTTTTTGCGTGGCGCGGATCTCCGTCCTTCACGGCCTCCGCTCCTTTCCGCGCTCAAGCAGTTGCTTGCGGATGAACCGCCGAAGGGCGAGGGGCAGTCGTGTCCACATCGCCCAGAGCACCGTGAGGGCAAGAGCGAGAAACACGAAGGCGACAAGCATCCGGGGGTTCACAAACAGCGTATGGAAGAGCGCTATGACGAAAAGCAAAGAGACGAGAGCAAGCAGGAAGCCGGGGACGAGGCTCACGAGCACGGCGGCGAGGGCGATCCAGGCGGGGGCTTTGGGCGCGGGCGTCGAGAGGTCCCGGCTCCCACACTCCGCGCACGCCGTCGCGTTCCTGGGATTCCTGTGCAGCCGGGGGCAGAGCTTCACGTTGTAGCTGCGCCCGCAGAAATTGCAGAAGAGCGGCTCGCCATGGGTGATCTTGTTGCACTCATAACAATACTTCATGCGAGGCTCCGGTATTCGTCATTCGCGGGCCGCTGCCAGACGCGTTTCCAGAAACCCTGCCTCTGGAGTACGCCGAGCGTCGAGAACCAAAAGATTTTTTCGGTGAACGTTCGCACGATCTGGCGGAGTCTCTGCGTGCGACTCTCGTCTTTAGCGGCCACGAGCACGCGAAATCGCGGGAGGGCAAACCGTTTCTCGAATTGCCCCGAAGCAGCGTATTGGAGGTAGTGGCGAACCTTCGCTGTCCAAATGGCAGGGCCTTCGCTCGCGAGGTCAACCTCGACGAAAGAACCCAAGGTTCCCTCCGGGGTCGTGATCTCGAAATAGCCGTCAGGCGTGAGCGATGGGGCCACAGGCTCGGGGAAGCTCACCCAGCGGAGAAACGACACGCCCGGTGTCGGGCACGCCGTGTATCTCGCCCAGCAGTACACCGAGTTCACCCACGAGGCGTGCGCGAGGAATACCGTACTCACGACGAGTTCATCGTTGCGGTATCGCAGACGCGTATAGGGTGCGCCCACGAGCTGAGCGCCTTTCTCAGTGCAGGCATAGAACGCTTTCTGTCCTCCCGCGGACGTGCCTTGGAAGAACCGCCGCAGAAGGCCTGCGCGACAAAGGGCGAGGAGCCGCGTGTTGGCGCGTGTCGTCGAGCCGAACCCGGCCGCGAGCTTTGCCTGCTCGCGATCAATGAACCGCAACGCGGCGACTTCGCGAAGCAGATGCTCGTCGCGCGGTTGGACCACGATCCCATGCCCGTTATTCCCATTCATTGAGGTTGTCCTTTCTCGCCTGACCGCTGCCGGCGTGCCGCGCGGCGATTTCGGCTTCGATGGCCGCGCGCGGACGGGCCCAGCGACCGCGACTCCGCGCGTAGAGGTCGCGCCAATCGGCCTTTGGTTCGCGGATTTCGGGGACTGCGACTTCGACGAGCGGATCGCTGCCGGATTTCACGACGACGTGGCGGAACGGAAGGTTCTTCAGTCGCTCGGCGAGCGACTTTCCGCCGTCCAGCGCCGCCGCAACAAACTGGGCATCAGGAGGTGAAAGCTGGAAGCACACCTGCGTGCCGATCGCAAGGATCGCGGCACGGACTTCCTGCGGCAGTTGTTCCAGGTATTGATTGGCGGTGCAGATTGCGATGCCGAACTTCCGGGATTCCGCGAGCATCGTTTCGAGCTCCGCGCCGTAGCCGATGAAGTTCTGTACCTCGTCGGCGAATACACTGAAGAGTTCTCGATTCATGCGTTCGAAGACGGAGTGCTTGACGAGGGTGAGGAGCAACGCCCCGAGCGTTATGGCCTCCGCGCCAAGTTTCCCTTTCGCGAGGTTCACGAGGACCCATTTGCCTTCGTCCATCGCTCGGGATACCGAGAACGCCGACTGCTGCTGGCCCACGATGAAGCGGAAGTGCGGATCGGCGGTGAACGCCGACGTCTTGTTGAGGATCGGCTCGCGCATGACAGCCTGCATGGCGTCGGTTGCCGTGCCATAGCGGGCTCCGAAGTAATCGCGGATTTCCGTGTTCGCGACGTTTTCGAGACACGCGCCCCGGAACAGCGGGTCGGTGAGAAGAGGGCTCAGTTCCAGAAGCGTGAGGCCGTTCTCGGCAAGAACGAGCAGGGAATTGCGGAGCAGTTCGTCGGTGCGCGCGCCGAAGGCGTGCAGTCCCCAGCGCTGCTTGAGCACTTCGGCGAACTGCGAAACGCGAACGAAGGCGTCCTGCCCCTGACGTGCTTCAAGCGGGTTGAGTCCCACGGCGAACGCCGTATCGGCGGGATCGATCACAATCACGCGATCACTCAAGTCAGCATTCAGTCGCCGCTCTTGAGCGGCGATAAGAGACAGGATTGAGGGAGTGAGTTCCCCGTGAATGTCGAGGACGAAGAATCCCCGGCCCGCCTGGGTGTCCTGCTCGCAAAACCAGCGAATGAGGGACGATTTTCCCGTGCCCGTGCGTCCCAGGAGCGCCAGGTGCGTTGCCCGACGCCAGTGCGGAATCGTGACCTTCGACTGCGTCACCGTTTCATCCACCACGCGATTGCCAAGAAGCAAGCCCGTCGTACGGCCGAGTCGTTGGCCGCGAGAAGCCACCCGGTTCCACAAACGTGCGATGATTTTTTCAAGGAGCCGTTTCATGGTTTGACCTCGGAACGAACCGGGCGAGGCTTGTAATTGGTGATCAGGAGTTCGCGGAAACGCTTGCCGGCCGTTTGCTGGGCCGTATAGGCGAGCTCGATTTCGCGGATGTGAAACTGACTGAAAATCCGGCGCACTTCCGGCACGTCGTTGAGCGAGAGGACGAACTTCCCGTGAAGCTCTCCCAGCCGTTTTGCCAACTCGACGAAATCGTTTTCGGCAAAGTTGAAGTTGTAGAGCTTGCGCCCGAAGTAGGGCGGATCGAGGTAGAAGACGGTCGTCGGCCTGTCGTAGCGTTCAAGAATTTGCTCGTAGGGGAGGTGCTCGATCTGCACGCGCGCGAGGCGCTTGTGCGTGTCGTGAATGAGCTCGGGAAGGTTTTCTGGATTGAATCGCGATGGCTCCGTGACCGAGTACCCGAATTTCCGTTTGCGAACGAGTCCGGCATACGCGTTCTTCTGCAAATAGAAGAATCGTGCCGCGCGCTGGATGTCCGTCAAGTCCTTCGGGTCTTGTGCTTGCAATCGGTCGAACCATTCGCGGCTTGTGACCGTGAACTTCAGGTAGCGGACGAGTTCGTCGTGATGCGACTGACACACGCGGAACAACGTCACAACGTCTGAGTCGAGGTCGTTGAGGATTTCAACGGTGGACGGCTCCTTGTGAAACAGCACTTGCGCACCGCCCGCGAATGGCTCGGCGTACGTGACGTGCTGCGGGAAAGTCTCGATGATTTGTTTGGCGATACGATTTTTTCCGCCTATGTAAGCGAGGGGACCCTTCACGAAGAGAATGAGAGAGATAATTTGCGAGGAGAACGCGGGATTAAGAATCGCCCCGATATCGACCTGATCGAAGCGTGCGTTCAGGTTAGCAGGGCAGGCGAATCCATAAAGGCGGACCAATTTGCGCGGTACGCAACCCGCGGCTTCGCTCTGCCGGATCTCGATCACCGCGAGCCTCCGCACGGATTTGCATTCGCAGCTTTGGCAAGCGCGCCCCTGCTCCTTCTTGGCACTTGTTGCCATCGCTTGCCTCGGGCGCGCGCCGTCACCCAGGCTCGATAGAATTGCCGGGCAGAAGGCGTCAACTCTTCAAAGGGAAGGTGCAGGAGCGAGCCTGTGCGGCGGAGTCGGATCGACAACAGGAAGCCTCGGCGCGTCGTCCAGGCATCGCGAATGAAAGGCATTTGTTCCGGGATCGAGTACAGCCGTCGGACCGCACTGTTCTTCAAGGAATACAGTGTTGCGGCATGGAGCGGTTGGATTTTGGCAAGCCGCGAGAAGGTCCGCGCCTTCACCTCCAATTCCCGCGCGATCCGCGGGGCTTCGTCTCGAAGGATTGTCTGAAATGTCTTTCGTTGTGGCTTGGCCATCGCGTCCTCCTCAGAGTTGGCTTCGAAAACGACGCGATGATAGGGATCAGGAAAGCAACTGTCGGCTAAGACTGAGTGTCGAAATGAACTTTCGAAATGAACGTTCAATATGAACGTTCTCAGCGCACGTTCCGGATTCCTTCGATTTGGGAACAGTAAATACTTGCGGAGTTATCAGAGGTATCGCACAATTGGCCACTTTCCAGGGATTACATTCGGAGGACTTCAACATGCCCGAGGTCCCAGACCCCGAAAGAGAGCCGTTTCTTCTGGCGCTTGATCGCGTAGTGCGACGCCGCGCTAAAGAGAAGCAAAAGTCCCTGCATGAACTTGCGCAAACACTGGGACCGAACTATCGAATGTTTTCGTACTGGCTGAACGGCCAGCGGAAATTTCCGGCGGACATCCTCCCGCATCTATGCAACGAGCTCGAAGATTACGAATTGCTGGATGTCCTTGAGCAACAAGCCGGCCGGGTCGCCTACTCGGTCCCCAAAATCGATGTCCTCCCCAAAATCGAAGACGTAAGGGCGGTCCAACGCCTGGTAAAGGAAGTGGGCGAAGCGCTCAATTCCCTGGCGAAAACGCTGGAAGACGGCGTCGTCGAAAAAAGAGAACTAGACGAAACGATTCCAGAGCTCGACGATGTGATCCGTGAATGCGCGCACCTGAAGCACTGGCTCCAAGAGCATTATCGAGCAGACCACAGCGTGAAACTCAGAGAGCAACCCGGCGAGCGTCGGCCTAGCGCCCCCAACCCGCGGACTGTAGATAATCCTCCACGGCAACCCGGAGCGCCGCGGAATCGAGCGTGAGGGCCTTTTGCGTTGCGAGTGCGTGCACGTCGCGAGCCATTTCTTCAAGTTCCGGAGCCGAAACGCGCCTTTTTCCAAAATCGGCCGAGCGCACCATCAGAATCTCGGGTTTCCCCAGTTCTTCTCCAGAGCGTGACAGCTCACTAATCAGGATGCTGAAGCCCGCGGTATCCTCTGGATCGTGCAACTGATTTTCTCCGTCTCGGTCGATGGCCTCAGTCGCGTTGTAGGTCTCTATCACTTCACGCCGGGTTTCATCATAGTGGGCTCGCCGATCGACACGGAATCGTTCATACACTTTCTTCCCTTCATCCATACGGATATAGCCGGAGTACTCGCCGCCGGCGTTCTCTATGAACATTCGCTCCGCACGGTTGATGAGGGGAAGATGTGGTTCCCGTTCGGCAGCGCTCGTTGATCTGAACTCAAAGTTTTCCATTCTGCGGTGTTGCTAATCTCTTATTTCTAAGCGTACGACAGTAAGCACGACCGTCAAGCTCGCGATGTGGATAACTCTGTTAGGCCTGCAGAATTTCTGCGACGGACTGAACGAGGTAGATATCGATCACTGCCTGGAAAACTCCGTCCCGCTTGAGCCGCTTTGATGGCCCCTCAGCGAAAACCCAGCGGACCCCGTTCGGTCTTTACGCCGGTGCGAGAGGCCATCGAAGCGGCCTAGGGGCGCGCTTCGATAGGTTGTTCACTGCGTCGCAGGGGGCGACCTATTGAGGAACGTCAGCGCCGTCGCCATCGCATCGAAGATGACCATGCGATGGTCCTCGCTCTTCCAGGCCTTGCGCTTCGGCGGCAGCTTCCATGAGAGCTCCGGGAACCATCGGACCACAAGCGTGGCGATTTGGTGCTTCGAAGTACATTGATACCGCGCAAAGAATTGACGGACGGCCTTGCGGGAGATGGTTTGAAATTCGATTGAGCGCCTCCGCGCTTCCCGCCGCAGGACGCTCAGGATCAGCGCGATTCTGCGCTGTGCATTAGCTGTGCGGACGCTCCTAGATCGCACGGCAATGATGTCCGGAAGATGGAGCGCTAGAAGCGCCGAGATTTTTCTCCCGACTACGTCCGGGAGTTCGTCGGTCTTGACCCGGTGCTTACGTCTTCCGTATTCAAGCAAATGGGCGGGCGTTTCAAGCGCAGCAAAACCGAGGTCGCGGGAGCCCACTTCGAGAGAAAGTATCCGGTTCTTCGTGTCCGCATTCTCAACCTGCATCCGTCGTTTCGAGATTCCTCTCCCTGCGCTCCATCATCCACATCAGCGTGCGGGCGATCTCTTCCGCCTTGGCCCCTCTCGCGGTTTGACCGTGCAAATTGCTTTCAAGTTCTCGGAGCCGCGCCTCGATTGATTCCCTGACGTCCTCATAGATTCCCGGGAACAAGGAATGCACCGGCACGCGAAAGATCACCTGATATCCAAATGCGCTTACGAGAAGCGGCAACCTCTTGGAACTTTCGTGGCGCGAGACCTGCGCGGCCTTCTGATACCCAAGCAACCCTCCTACTTGACGCTGGCTCAATCCGGACTTCTTCCGATGCGTGCGGAGATCGCTTCGCGATTTTCGATTCTTCATGTTGGTGGATCGCTTTCTTTCTTGTGTTGTTCGACCTTTCTTCAAAACTAACAGGCGTACGGATCGCCCATAGCGATACCTATTTGCGCGGTGCGCAAACAAATCAGGTCATTTCGAAAGGTTATCCACACCGAGCGGCGGGAAAAACGCAGCAAAAATCGAATGACCAGCGCTCCCCCCTGTGAATTGCGCATGGAAATCGTGTGGGCAACCTCAGCGGGTGCCAGACAACGAAGGCTTCTTGCCTCGTGAATGAGAGTTCTGCCGCGTGGACGCGCCTCTCCGGGACCGCTGGCGCTGGTTGCCGTGCCTGCGCCGGAACACTCCGGCAAAGAAATCTTTGGTTCGCTCACCTAGAATCTCGATTACAAGGTCCTGGCACCAGTCAGCTACCGCCCGGAAAAGAATCTGCAGGAAAAACATGGTGGCATGGTGGCAGTGGGGTAGAGCGAGTGAAAGACGGACCCAGCTGGTAGTAAATGCTCAACCATTTCTGATCGCGATGTTTGAGCTCTTCAAATTCTCTGTCCCGCTTTTCCTTTTCAAAAGCTTCGTGATGCATGTGAAGGAAATCATGGTTTGGTCGACCTTCCGACTTCTCATCACACGATACTTTCCAAACTGATTGCAGTTGCGCTATTTGCAAGGATTCTTCTGCCGTGGTATGGGTTAAGTGGCTCCAACCCATTCATTTCCGCCGCGTATAGTCCCTTGTACCAGACTTGATGATTAGCCCGCAGCCATGCCTCAGCGCATTCCACTGGCACACGGCTGCGGACTCGTCAAACAACCGCAGCGGAAAGGAAGAGGGATGATCCGCTACCTGCAGTTCGTTGTTGGGCCCTCGGCATGCTGGGCAGTTTTCGTGAGTTCTGCGTTCGTCGGCATCGGCGGCATGAGCATCATGGGCGCAGGTGCGTCCGATGCCGAGATCAACTGCCTGTGGAAACTTGCGGCCGTGCTCACACTAGTGGTGTTTGTGATCGCGCTCGCGTTGCGCATGCGGCGGTTGCAGCATTGGGATGGAACGTAAGTCCGCTCACATGTCTTCGGTTGCACGGCCGAGCAATCCGTATTGCTCGGCTTTTTATCGAAATCCGATTTTGAATAATGCGATCCTTACCCCGATATCAATCACGGGAAACGCAAAGTACAGGGCGTACGCCCAACGGCCCGCATGCTGGATGGGCAAATCCGTCACACCGGATTCTCTGCACTCGCTCAGTTGGCTCTTATAATGCCGATACTGCGTCAAAACACGCGCCGTCAATTTAGACAATACGAGCGCCAGGAAAATAAGAAAAACCGTGCCGATGATGTAACGGCCCATCGGCAATTCTGACCCTTTCGGTAACTTGTTGGCATCTATGTCGGCGGCCACAATCTCGTGACGCACGAAAAAGAGTGCCGTCTGCACGCTAATCATTAGCGTTACGCCCCACTGAAGTGTCCGTGTGGCAAGCTCCGCATACGTTCGCACTTCTTCCGACAACAGCTCTTCTTTGGATTTCATTGCGCCTCCCTTCCCGTGCGGTGAACATACCATTACTGTACCTACATGTTATATACATCCTTCCTGGCTGCTCGTAATGAGCTGCACCGACGACGGTAGTGATCATCCAAAGCCCATCGAGGGCTCAGGCTGATGCCTCAAAGAGCTCTCATGAGACTATTTATCGGCCGTCCGGAGAAAAGCCCATTGGCCGCGATGATGTGTGGGGCGCAGGTAGCTGCCCTCGCAGCTCACACTCGCTTTAGAACCACATCGAATTTGCCTGTTACTTCATACTTCCAAGGAGGAATAAACCAAACGACCACTGGCGTACCGATTGCCATGAATCGAAACCTACGTGTATGGGAACGCGTTGACTCGAATGGGACCAATGGAATTTCAGCACTGAGTCTCATCCCCGATGCGGCGGCATGAAGTCCCTCGTTACCGAGGTATCGGAAATAAACTCCGCGCTGATCTACATAACCTATTGCATCGCCGCTCAAATGCGTTCCTTGAAGAAACCAGGGCTCCAGAGAAATAGCCCCGCGGACGATTAACTCATAACCGATCCCTCGGCCGAGTGCGACCTTCGTCATCATTGCCTGCCACCCCGGATAGATCGTAAATCGATCAACTAAAGGGGCATCCCGAGGTGGTCGTTCAACGTTCCTCGCTGTATTAAGTGTCGGCTTGACAAGAGGTTGGCAATATTGATACTGAGAGGCAGCAGGTTTGGGCCGGTCTTTCATCGTCGTTTCTCCTCCAAAGAGTTGGCGATGGCAGAAGGACTCGCCTGTCATGGGGTGCGTTTGCTTCCTGGTAGGGGCTACGCACCCCGTTGCTTTTGAAATTTTTTTGGTCTCCGGGTTGCTCTACCTGTTTTTTACTCCTACTAAGTCTAATATTTTCAATATCACTGCATTCAGAGGGCACCTACCCTGTTGCGCTGAGTCTCTTTCGCCGCAACTCAACCGCGACCTAGTTTTGTCTAGCTCGTATCTTGGAAAAGCCTAGGACAGCTTGGGTAACTCGACTACTTTTGGGAACAACAGGTCGTTCCTAAAGGACGCTCCTCTGAAGAATCAATATCACTAATTTAAGAAAAGTCAAATCCAATTCTCGGATTGTTCAAATGAGGCCCGTTCACCTCGGACATGGATGCGATTTACTACCCGACAGTTAGATGCTCAGTTGCAGCCATGAGTTTTTCGCGCAATAGCGAGCTCAGGACACTGCGTCGAGCCCGATGGCACATCAACATTCGTAATCGTTTGTATGATTTCGCGGTTCGCATCTGGGGATTGACGAAACTATGCCTGTTTTACCCGTTTTTGCAGATCCTTCATCCAGTTGTAATAGGTATGCAGTCTGTCCCTATGGGCTGAGTAATCGTTCCCTGCGTGATGGGCATCGTCGACAGTTTCGAACATCGAAACCAACTTATTCGCGAAATCGACGGGGACGCTCCCGGCCAAGAGAAGTTCCCTCGTCTTCGCTGCATTGAGGTTATTGGTGCTTTTCTTGATACCGGTGGCCTTCAAATATAGTTGGGCAGCAAGTTGAGTAAGTACTTGACGGACTTCTTCTTCTCCCTGTTGAATGAGGATCTTGTCCGCTTGCGGGTTCTCCATTATCCCCTTGATAGTCGAAAATCGTTGCTCAACCTCAGCCCAGGGCGTCGGACTAATGTGTGGACCTGTTTCCGTAAATGAGGTGATTTCGTATGCGGCTCCATTTAGTTCGGCACATGCGGCTCTCACTTGCTTTATCCACTGGTCGTTGTGAGAAAGCAGGATCAGTTGCTTGTTCCGGGCAACCAGGTCCTTGATAACTTCGATAAACTTGGTTTCGTGCTCAGCATCCCAAGATTGGATGGGGTCATCGATGATCAGGAAGTCGAAGATTCCGGGTGTCTTGGTGTTAATCGCAATGCTAATGCAGAGTCCTAGGGCGTTTAGTTTGGACTCGCTCAAGGAAGACACGGCGCTCACGAGATCCTTGCCGTAGGAATGTGCTTTGATTTGAACGCGTCCTCCCTGAGCCGTTTTCTTGATATCGAAACCTGCAAAGTGCACGTCCGGGTCTCCAGTCGTCCGTATCTTCCCATACCACTCCATCACCTCTGCGCCGAACTCGCCGGAAATTGCGTCGAGCATGATTTGTGAGACAAATCTATCTACCCTTTGCCTCAAATCCTTTAGTTCCTCTACGACCCCATCGACCAAGAACCGCTTTCGAATCGCGTCTCGCTTTTCCAGAAGATCGATTAAGATACTCACGTCTTGAGTGCCAGCAAGGGAATCTAGTTCATGTTTGAGAATCTGCGCAGCCTCTGTGACTGGTGCAGAGTGTGATTTCAACACCCGTTTGAAATCACCGGCCGAAGCGAGGTATGCAGATATCGCTGTACTAAGGCTGTTGATTTTCTCCGTCCCTTCCTCTGAGTCGCGCATAGAGGTTCGGATCGTTTCTATTTCACCTTGCACGGCCTGGTACTTGTCATCCAGCGTTGTCTTTGCGGCCTTCAGTTCCACGATCGCTTGAGAGATTGCTTCGTAGTGGATCTGATGTTTGGGCACGAGCAGAGATCGCAGAGATTCCAAGGAGGTCTCAAGAGCAATCAATGGACCGACCTTACGAGAACCGCGTCCGTGGTGATGCTGGAGGCGGGTTTCGAGGTCAGTGAGAACTCTTTCGACTTGGACGCGATCTTTATCGAGTTCGCCGTATTCCCGCTTCTGTTCAACGAGCGCACTGTGCCTTTTGTGAATGTGCTCGTGCATTTCCTCTTCAAGGGGGCGCTCACAAAGCGGGCAAATTGACGGGTCGGTCTCAAGTAAACGTTCACCCGCGCCATACAATTCAACGAGGTCGTTAACATGTTTGATAGCCTTCAATTTGATCAGGGATGTGTATTTCGCGATAAGTTCTGCCGTAAGGGCTTTCGCGATAAATTGCTCATCCGATGCATTTGCGGTCTCCTCTTCGGGAGAAAAGGGACGAAGATCAATGGTGCCTGAGAAAATCTTCTTTACGGCCTCGTCACGTGCGGCCAATAGTTGCGGCAATAAAGAAGCGCGGGGCGTCCCCGGTGTGACGAACTCGTTGCACCTTTTCTCGATCAATTCGTAGGCGCCATCCATTCCGTCGAGCCCCTTCCGGAGGGCCTTCGTGATCTGCGCAAACTGCTGGCGACTTGCGACCCGTTCTTCGAGAGCGCTTACATCCCCCAGGAGTGATTTCACTCTTGGCGGCATGGGCGGCTTCGTACAAAGTGATATGAGATCCTTGTGGATCTGCCCAAGCTCGGAAAACCCCAATAAGCGTGCAAAGCTGTCGAAGCGCTCTCCCGGCGTTACTAAGAGCAAGTCCTTCAGCGCATGCTGCAGGATGAATGGATTCGGTGACTTAGCGAGTGCCGCTTGAAACGGCCACTCGGCGACTTCGACTCCGCCATGAAACCTTTTCGTGACATCGCCGACAAGTTCTGCCCTTAGTTCGAAGTCTTTTGCGCCGTCGTTCATGACGAGTGTGACCGTGGGGTTTTGCCCTGAAGGAAGGTGAATATTGCGGTAGGACCCCTTGTATTCGTCCTTGGAGTCAGCTTGTTCAACCTTAGAAGTTATGCCATTGATGACCCACTCGAGGGCCTCAGAGATGCTGGTCTTGCCGTAGCTATTCGGTGCAGAAATAAGGGTTAGTCTTGGATCAAAGACTATGTCCTGAGCGTCGTTGAATCCTCGAAAACCGCGAATTGTTATGTGACTAATCCTCATGGTCCAGGATTTCTGTCAATATGTCGCCAAGTTCCGCCTCCATTGCTTTAACAGGATCACTCTTCTTTTGATAGGTGCCGACAAGCCGCTTCTGCACCGGAGAAGTGAGCTGGTCGAGCAGCAAATTCAAATACTTCACTCGATGCGAAGGTGATTCGAGACTGGACTCAGCATTTTGCATGTTCTTATCGGGGTTCATAATTGCAATGGGAGGGATAGTTTTGGCGACACTCCGACTCTAGCTGCACGGTTTCGGTCTTTTGTTAAATGCTACTGTAAATTACCAGTGAGTTAAAGAGCTGATCGATCCGCGGCAGCCGCAGGAATGTCGAAACATCCAAAGAAGCAGACCGGGGCCAATGCCAGGGCCAGCTCTGGCCCCGGTCATTGATCCAGAAAACCAAGTATTGTTTGGCGATCTTGACTTGGAGAAAACTCGACATTCGACCATAACGGACCGTGAGCGATCGGGCCTCTCCAGTCTTGAGTGCTGCCACAGCTGTGGGTACAGGCAATGCTTAGGGTCCTTCTGCTCTGGGTGGACGCTAAATATCCCCAAGAATCAAAAACATTAGCTTTTGCGCGGCACTGGACAGGCCCTCTCCCTCGTGACGATGCACCGGACGCAACTTGGCCCGTCTTGCACTCTGGTCCCAGTCCGTTACGATGGTTGGTCCTATGGACCAAGACGCACTCAGAGCGCTCGCAAAACTGTATCCCACCCTCACCCCTCAGGAGCTCGTGGAGGCCAAGGAGAATTGGGATCGGTATCTCCTTTTGGTGTGGGAAATCTGGGAGCCGGAGCTTGAGAAGAAACTGCCCACTTTGACCAAGAGTGAGTCCAGCTCTACGATCAAAGCAAAGGTCGATTCCCCTAAATAAATCCACACACAAATCTTTTGGAACAGTATTTCGGCTACATCAGAGTCTCTACGGCGAAACAGGGAGAGCGCAGCGTTTCACTGCCGGAGCAGAGAGACGCGATCCTGAGATATGCGATGAGAGCCAATCTCCAAATCGCTGACTGGTTCGAAGAGCGTCAGACGGCCGCGAAAAAAGGAAGACCTGTCTGGGCGCTGATGCTCAATGCCCTCCGACTCGACAAAGCCAAAGGCGTGGTCATTCACAAGATCGACCGAAGCGCGAGGAACCTCAAAGACTGGGCCGACCTCGGTGAACTCATCGACCAAGGGATCGAAGTGCACTTTGCGAATGAGTCTTTGGACCTCCATTCACGAGGCGGACGGCTCTCTGCCGACATCCAAGCCGTTGTCGCCGCTGACTATATCAGGAACCTTAGGGAAGAAGCCAAGAAAGGCATCTACGGACGCCTGAAGCAAGGCTTCTATCCTCTCCGAGCTCCTTTGGGCTACCAGGACAACGGCGCCGGCAAGGCAAAGACGATTGATCCTGTTGCAGGTCCCTTGATGCGGCAAGCCTTCGAGCTCTACGCGACGGGGAAGTTCACACTCCATACGCTGAGAGATGAACTGTATCGCCTGGGACTCCGAAACCGAGGCGGTGCAGGCATCTCCGTAAATGGCCTCTCCAAGATGCTCAACAACAGCTTTTACATGGGCATTATCACGATCAAACGGAACGGCGAGGTCTTCCAGGGCAATCATCAGCCGCTGATCTCAAGGCATACTTTCGATACCGTGCAGGATGTCCTCAACGGACGCTTCCACACGAGAGCGCTCAAACACGAGTTCTTGTTCAGACGCTTGGTCACCTGCCAATCCTGCGGCCAGACGCTCATCGGAGAGCGCCAGAAAGGAAACGTGTACTACCGCTGCCACACGAGGACGTGTCCGACGACTGGCATCCGGGAAGAAGTGATCGAGACTGCGGTTACGGAACGGTTGGGTGCGCTGGAATTGAGTCAGGACGAGCGAAGCTACTTGGCCTCAGCGATTCAGAAGCTCAAAGCACGCTGGATAGCTGACAGGGAGCAATCCTTGAAGAATCTCGAGGCACGACGTGAACAATTGACAGAGAGGCTGACCAGGCTCACGGATGCCTATCTGGACGGCACCATTGAGAAGGAACTCTTTGAGGAACGGAAAGCTACGATTCTCTTTGATCGGCAAGCCATCCAGGGAAGCATTACGTCCTTGGGGACCAATCGGGTCTCGGTGCCTGCGCTCGTTGAGCAGTTTCTCGAACGCGCAGCGAGCTTGTATTTCTCGTACCAGAAGGCATCCGTTGAACAGAAGCGCCGGATGGTGAACATCGTGACTTCGAACTTGGCCTTGCGCGAGAAAACGATTGAATTCGCTTTATCGGTTCCGTTTGCCGTGCTCGCCCACCGCGAAAAAGGTACTTACTGTAGCCCTCCTCGTGACCTTGGTCGAACTTGGGAACCAATTCTCGCAGCGCTGATCGGGCACTTCGAGAGCAACCCAGTCGCGATCGATTGAGTTTTTCTCCATCCTATTTCTCAGAATCCATCTCCGCAAGGTGGACTATTTTGCGTGGCGCGCAAATTTGACAGATCGCGCTCGTTTCTTAGACTTAAGCCAGTCCTAGGAAAGGAGAACAACCATCAGGAACACAGCGAGATATGGTTCTCACCGTCCCGTGCATCCCAGGCGGAGAACTCCGGTGCGAAGGATGGGAGAAGTTCGATCCATCCTCAAGAGGATAGAAGAAGACATTGATCCCAACACGTGGGGCTATCCCTCCTTCAATCGGCGTCGCACCCTTCGCCGCATCCGGCGTTGCATCACGATCTGCACGCCATAACGTTTTTTCAACGAGCCGCTCGACAATGGCGGCTCGTTTCATTGACGGAGGTTCCGCTTGAAAAGGTGGATCTCTTTGCGTAGGAGGCTAGCTTCTGTTTTGCATGGTCTAAGAATTGGTAATGTGATGCGTTTGACGAGTTCCGAAACGCATCTTATAAAGAGAGCGTTCCTTCACAATCGCATTCGAGGTTGCCTTAAGGAAGGGGGCCTATATGGATTACTGTCCGTGCTGTAGTCGTTCGGGAGACAACTGTAGATGTACATACGGCCCGCCCATTACTCTCGGCGTTTTGGTCGTTGCCGGCCTTTGTCTCTTTCTGAAAGCCATAGGGGTGAGTGACTCTCAGATGCTTAAGGGGTGGTTCATCTACTGTGCTCTTTTTCTTGCGGTGGTGTTGGTGACGGGAGTTATCCACTTCGCAAAACGTCGAGACTCCACGGCGATTGCGATCGGCGCTGGATTGGTTGTCTTCTGTGGTGGTCTTTGGGTCTTAGTTCGATGGGCTAGTGGGTTAGATCCGTTTCAACCGCACCCCATATTGGAGCACGGTTTTGGCCTGATGGTGTTCGTGCCTGTTGCGATCTTGGGAGCTTTCTTGGTTGTCGTTTGCCTTTGGATCGCCGTTGGCTGGGGGATCATCCTTATGAAAGGGCTCATCGATCTTGCAAGGCGCCTCGTCCGTTCATGAAAAAAATCGCCTCAACCCGCCCGACATTCACTTGTCGAGGCGGGTTTCTCTTTTTTCATACACGGCTTCCGCAGACGAACTTGCAAACCAATCCTACAGCACCTAGTTGAGTTCGCAAGAGAGCCTCTCCTCGAGCACTTCACGAGAGAACTGTTTGCATCGAGCTAAGTGAATTCGGTCAGGGCAGAGAGCCATGCTTGTGAAGCTTGGTAACCTCCAGGACGTCGATCCTCACGGAATTGACCAGACCTATCTCGGTAACTCCGGCCGGCAACGGATCGATGAGACGCCAGTACACCACAAATCCGTCGATAAACTCATGGGCGAACCGGCCCTTCTCAGTCTCGAACTCACTCATGTCGTCAGGATTGTCTTGCAATCGAGCAAGAAAAGACAAGAGTGCCTCTCGGACCGCGTCGGGCAGGCTCTGTATCTCGTTGTCCAAGAAACCAGGATAGAATTTGACCGTTACCTTACGGTGTTTCTGCATGCGCGGTGCGCGCCCTCGCAGCGCGTCTCTTCGAAAGCGTTGTTAGGTCGCTGATCTCCTCACCATGGCCCGCTTCAAACTGTTTCTCGCGCTCATCTAGTTTCGCCCGAATTTCTGGGGAGAATAGGCTGACTGCGTTCCCCCTCTGCAGCCGAACCTCGATTATTTTGCTCGCCGTCGCGATGATCTTAATGAAATCGCCCTCGCTCAATTTCAATAGCTCAAGTAAGGGCTTCGGCAGAGTTGCATTCCCTTCCGCCGTTATCCGTATGCAAAATGTGTGCTCTTGCTGCGCCATGTTATTGCCCTTTCTGCTTAGGCTTCCAAGCAATTAGATGAATTGCACTCTGGTCAACGCAGCGGCTTCTCCCCGCGATTCTTCTTTTCGCTCTAGAAGTTATCTCATAAACACACGCAAGCGATTCGGTGGTTGTGAGTTATGCGAAACAGCGTAAATCGAATGCATGGACCTCACCGACGCCCAGTGGGCGGTGCTGGAGCGGTTGTTTCGTC
>Ga0187784_10001117_pt1 | contig 20994 bp, 20 predicted proteins | sample 1015_SJ02_MP15_2_FD_132964 | JGI IMG/M metagenome (GOLD analysis project Ga0187784, IMG submission 132964) | Tropical peat soil microbial communities from peatlands in Department of Meta, Colombia - 1015_SJ02_MP15_20_MG | ecosystem: Environmental > Terrestrial > Soil > Wetlands > Peat | place...
CCACCGGCTTTGGGCGCCATGATCTGCCAGAACATGGAATGGTTAATATGGCCGCCGCCATTGTTGCGCACGGCTGTGCGGATATTCTCCGGAACGATCGCGCAGCCATTGGCCAGTAGTTCCTCGATGGTCTTACCGGCCAGGTTGGGCGCCGACTCGAGCGCCTTATTCAAGTTCGTAACGTAAGTTCCATGATGCTTGTCATGGTGAATCTCCATGGTCATCTTATCGATGTAGGGTTCCAGCGCGTCGAAAGCGTAGGGCAGCGGCGGAAGTGTGAACGGCATACAAGCTCCTTTTTTGAGTTTGATTGAAAATACCTTGTCCCCAATGGATTTGATGCATGGAGGCGGACGAATGACTCAAGAACAGGAGTCAGTAGAAAAACCCACAGACGATCGCATCGCGATACTGTTGGCTATCCGTAAGAGCCATAAACAAAACTTAAAAGGCAATTGGAATAACATGGGAGCCACGATTCTGAACCCTGACTCCTGACTCCTGCTTTCTGACTCCTGCTTTTGTGGCATAATTCCAAGTCTCTTAGGAGGCATTCATGGCCGCGCTCGACATCGCCTGGGTCCGGAGCCAGTTTCCCGCCCTGGCCGTTCAGGTGAAAGGCAGGCCGGCGGTTTACTTCGACGGGCCGGGCGGCACGCAGGTCCCTCAGCGCGTAATCGATGCGATGCGTGACTACTTGATGAACTGCAACGCCAACACCCACGGCGCGTTCTTGACCAGCAAAAAGAGCGACGAGATTATCGCGGAGGCGCACGCCGCAGTGGCCGATTTGCTGGGCTGTGACGCCGACGAAGTGATTTTCGGCCCCAACATGACGACTCTGACTTTCAGCCTCAGCCGTGCCTTGGGACGAGAATTGGGGCTGGGCGACGAATTGGTGGTCACACGTCTGGACCACGACGGTAATGTGGCGCCTTGGTGCGCGCTCGAGGAGCGCGGCTGTCGGGTGCGCTTTGCCGATATCGATCCCTCGGACTGTAGTTTGGACATGGCCGACCTCAAACGGCAAATTACCCCGCGGACTCGGGTCGTGGCGGCGGGCTATGCCTCCAATGCTGTGGGAACCATCAACAATGTGCAGGAAATCACTCGCCTGGCACATGCAGCCGGCGCGCTGGTTTACATCGACGCCGTCCATTACGCCCCCCACGGCCCTATCGACGTCCGCCGCCTCGAGTGCGATTTCCTGGTCTGCTCTCCCTATAAGTTCTTTGGGCCCCATTCCGGAGCTCTCTACGGCAAGCGCGAACATCTTGCCCGTTTAGGACCGTACAAAGTCCGCCCTGCCGCGGAGGAGAATCCCTTCCGGTGGGAAACCGGCACGCAGAACCACGAAGGACAGGCAGGCATTCTTGCTGCCGTCGACTACCTTGCCGAACTCGGCCGCCGCGCCTCGCCTACCGTCACTTCGCGGCGAGCTGCCCTCCTGGCCGCTTACGAGGTTATTCGCCCCTATGAGCGCGGCCTTGCGGAGCAGCTTGTTAAAGGACTGCTGGCTATTCCCGGCCTTACCTTCTACGGAATCAAAGAGGCTGCGCGGGGCGCTGAGCGCGTGCCGACGGTGGCGATTCGTATCGCGGGCCACACTCCGCGCGAGCTGGCAAGCTACCTTGGTGAGCGAGGAATATTCACCTGGGACGGGAACTACTACGCACTTAATCTGAGCGAGCGGTTGGGAGTCGAACCTACGGGCGGAATGTTGCGCATCGGCCTCGTGCATTACAACACGTCGGAAGAAGTTGACAGGGTTCTTGAGGCGCTCAACGAGCTGCGCTAGGCAGGTGGGCAGATGGGCAGGTCGGCAGATGGGTAGGTCGGGGATCGGGCGATTATTGGGCGCGGCGCAAAGAACGAATCAGCCGGTGTTCAGTCAGCGCAAGCTTTTCCCTAACTGACCACCTCCCGCTCTGCCGACCTGCCCATCTGCCTATCCTGCCCACGAAAGAGGTGACTATGAATCGACAATGCATTCCCTTGTTTGTTATTACCGCAATTGGTCTGATTTCTACAGCGACTCTGGCCGCAGAACACTACGACGTGATGCTCGATCGCGGCGTCGCGGCCAAGATGCGAGATAGTGTCGTGCTGCGCGCTGACATTTACCGGCCCAAAGCCGACGGAAAGTTTCCGGTTATTCTGCAACGGACGCCTTACGACAAGCGTGAGGAAGTCGATTTCGGTCTTCGCGCCGCCTCGCAGGGATACGTCGTGATCATTCAGGACGTGCGTGGCCGTTACAGTTCGGACGGCGAATGGGATCCGTTCAGGCACGAGTCGGCGGACGGTTACGATAGCGTGGAGTGGGCGGCTTCGCTCCCCTGGTCGAACGGTAAAGTAGGGATGTATGGCGGATCATACGTGGGCGCTACGCAGATGCTCGCCGCGATGGCTTCCCCGCCCCACCTGGTGGGGATTCACCCGTTTGTTACGGCGTCCAACTACCACGAAGGGTGGACGTACCAGGGCGGGGCTTTCGAGCAGTGGTTTAACGAATCGTGGACTTCCGGCCTAGCCCAAGACACGCTGAACCGGCGCGCGCGGGCGCGAACCAACGCCATGCACCGCGTCTTGAAGTTGCCACTGGCGTCCTATCCGCTGTTTGATTCAGACCTGGCCGGCAAATCCACGAAATCTCCCGAGGAGCTGGCCCCTTATTTCGTCGATTGGTTGTCCCATCCAAGCTTCGACGATTACTGGAAACAACTGTCGATCGAGGACCATTTCTCGTACATCACAATCCCCATTTTTCACGTTGGGGCTTGGTACGACATCTTTCTCGGCGGCACCCTCAGAAATTATCTCGGAATCAAAGCGCGCGGCGGCAGCGAGGAGGCACGGCGAGGACAGCGCCTGATGGTGATCACCGGCGGGCACGCGGGAGAAGGCCCCCGGATCGGCGAGGTGGACTTCGGGCGCGACTCGGTGGTCAACGACGACGATTCGGTCCTGCGTTGGTACGACTACCTACTGAAGGGCGAGAAAAACGGCCTGGAGAGCGAAAAGCCTGTGAAACTTTTCCTTTTGGGCAAGAACGTTTGGCGGGAGGAAGATGATTGGCCGCTGGCCCGCGCCCGCGCCACGCGCTTCTATCTTCATTCGCAGGGCAAGGCGAACTCGCTCAGCGGCGACGGAACGCTTAGTAGCACGGCGCCAGCCGGCGAGCACTCCGATCAGTACGTCTATGACCCTGCCGATCCTGTGCCTACTCGCGGCGGCCCCTTTGCTGCGACGCCGAGCACCTCGCCCCGGGCGCGTTTGACCAGCGCACCGTCGAGTCCCGGGGCGATGTGCTGGTTTATTCTACAGCGCCCTTCAACGAAGACTTCGAAGTCACCGGCCCTGTCAGCGTTGAATTCTATGCCGGCTCATCCGCCGTGGATACCGACTTCACAGGGAAGCTAGTGGACGTTTGGCCGAACGGTTTTGCACAGAATCTCACGGAGGGAATTCTGCGCGCTCGTTACCGCAACTCCCCTGAGAAAGTCGAGTTCATGAATCCGGGTGAGGTTTACAAACTCACCCTCGACCTCTGGGCCACAGCGAATATCTTTCTGAAGGGGCACAGGCTGCGTTTGGAAATCTCCAGCAGCAATTTTCCGCGCTTTGACCGCAACCTCAACACGGGTGAAGATCAGGGCCACGGTACTCGCTGGGTGAAGGCTACGAATACGATTTTCCATGACCGCGAGCATCCCTCGGCGGTCGTGCTGCCCGTGATTCCGTAGCCAGATAGGCAGGTCGGCAGATGGGCAGAGGGGCAGATAGGCAGATAGGCAGATGGGCAGAGGGGCAGGTCGGCAGATAGCCAGGTAGGCGGATGGGCAGTTAGGGAAAAGCTCGCGCTGACTGAACACCCTTGTCGAAGGGCTGACTCGTTCTTTGCGCCGTGCCTAATCACCGCCCAATCCCCGACCTACCCTTCCGGGCATTTGGCCATCTGCCGATCTGCTCATCTGCCTATCTGCCCATCTGCCTATCTGCCTATCTGCCGACCTGCCCCTCTGCCCATCTTCAACTTGACGGCAATTCCCGAGCTCGTCCATAATTTTCCTTTCCTCAGGTCCATTCACTCCTCAAGGGGGCTTCTTCATGCCGGATATTTATCGCAACTACGTGGCAGGTCAATGGGTCGAATGCAAGACAACGCAAACCTTCCCCAACATCAACCCTGCCGACACAAGTGAGACGGTGGGGCTGTTTCAGGCCTCGGGTCCGGAAGACATTCAGGAAGCGTGTGAGGCCGCCGCAAAAGCGCAGCCGGCTTGGGGGACGATGCCCGCTCCTTTGCGCGGCGAATTCCTTTACAAGGCCGCGGAAATTATGGAGAGCCGCCTCCAGAAACTATCCGAGGAGATGACGCGGGAGGAAGGCAAGACGCTGCCGGAAGCGAAGGGAGAAGTGAAGCGGGCCATCAATATTTTGCGCTACTTCGGAGGCGAGGGGCCACGCCAGTTCAGCTACCAGATTCCGTCGGAGCGCGAAAACGTTTTTTGTTACACCTTGCGCAAGCCGCTGGGAGTCGGGGCCCTGATCACACCCTGGAATTTTCCGAGCGCCATTCCGGCTTGGAAGATGGCTCCCGCGCTCGTGGCGGGAAACACCGTGGTGATCAAGCCTGCTTCGCTCGCGCCGCTCAGCGCCTATCGCATTGTGGAGGCGCTTCACGAAGCCGGCATACCTGCCGGAGTTCTTAATTATGTGACGGGAAGCGGCGGCTCGGTTGGCAACGCGCTGGTTGAACACCCTGCCGTCCGTGCCGTCTCCTTCACCGGATCCTGCGACGTGGGCAACGCCTTGTACGAGAAGGTGACCAAGCGAAGGATCCGCGTTCAGCTTGAAATGGGCGGCAAGAACCCCACCATCGTGCTCAAGGATGCGGACCTGGATTATGCCGCAGGAGTCCTGGTCAATGGCGCGTTCTTTTCGACCGGCCAGAAATGCACCGCTTGCAGCCGCGCCATTATCGAGAAACCCATTTACGAGGCTTTGGTCGAAAAACTGGTAGCTAGGACTAAGAAGCTCAAGGTGGGAAACGGCCTTGAGCCCGGCATCGAGATCGGGCCTGCGGTGGATGTGAATCAGCTCGAGACGGACTTGAAATACATCGAAATCGCCAAGCGAGAAGGCGCTCAGTTGCTGTGCGGCGGGAATCGCCTTACGGGCGGAGCGTATGATTTAGGTTATTTTGTAGAGCCCACCATTTTCGCCGGCGTCACGACGGAAATGCGCATTGCCCAGGAAGAGGTCTTTGGCCCCGTACTGGCACTGATGGTCGCCAGTGATTTCGAAGATGCTTTGCGGCTCGCCAACGGCGTGCGCTTCGGCCTTTCGGCTTCCATCGTTTCGCGCGACATTACGCGCGTTCACCAATTCATCAATCGCATCGAAGCCGGCTTGATTACTGTAAACTTACCGACCGCGGGCGTCGAGTATCAACTTCCCTTCGGTGGCACCAAGGATTCGAGCTTCGGCATGCGCGAGCAGGGGCCGGCGGCGCTGGATTTCTACACCGAGACGAGGACGGTTTATTTGAAGTATACGCAGTAGTCAGTTGTCCGTCGTCAGTTGTCCGTGGTCCGTTGTCCGTTGCACGTCGTCCATGGTTACGCGTTGGTTGCAAACATAGCCCTCTCCCTTGGGGAGAGGGGAAAGATTCAATTCCTTGCCACCCTCCAGAGGGCAATGCTGTGAATGAATCAGAGAAGCTGTGCAACAGCTACCGACCCCGGCACGTTACCGTTTTGTTCGTTGGTGAGTCACCGCCGAACAAAGGGACATTCTTTTACAAGGGCAATAGCCGGCTCTACCACGCGATGAAGAGAGCCTTCGGGGATAGCGCGAGCTTCCTCTCAGAGTTCAAAGCCAATGGCTTCTTCCTTGACGATCTTGTCATAGACCCGATCAACCAGATGGAAGGCCCCGAGCGGAGCGAGCATCGTAAAGAGGGAGTGCCATCGCTTGCGCAACGAATGAAGAGGTACCAGCCATCCGCAGTTGTAGCGCTAATGTGCGCCAATAAGCCGATGGTCGTGGAAGCGATGCGCAGGGCCGGGCTTTCCCATGTCCCGCTGCACGTGACGCCGTTTCCCACCTACGGTAACCAGGGGCGCTTCAGGGCAAAGATGGCTGAGATCATGCCAAAAATCCTCAATAGGGAGTAACTGATGAAGAAGACCCAACAATTACTTGCCAAGCTAAAGCTACCTGTGGAAGACAATCACGCGCTCGAGCCCAGCGGGAAGCGGTTCAAGGATGGAGGGGATTATCGTTTTGAAATCCCCAGCGTGGAGGGGCCGCGCGTTTTTGGCGAAGTGCTGGAGGCTGCGAAGGAGCTCAAGGTACCGATCCATCGCGTCAGCCAGGGAAGCGGCATCATGCTGCTGACCAAGGACGAGATTCGCGAGATGGCGCGCATCGGCGCCGCCGAACGCATCGAGGTCTGCTTGTTTGTCGGCCCGCGTGCGCCGTTCGAGACCGGGGCCCAAACAGTATCTTCGGCAGGGAAAGTGATCGGCTTGCAGCACCGCGGCGCGGACCAACTGGTCTATGCCATCGAGGATGTCCGCAAGGCGTGCGACCTCGGCATCCGCAGCGTGTTGCCGGCGGATCTGGGCCTCATTTGGGTGCTCAACGAAATGAAGAAGAGCGGCGACCTGCCTCAGGATTTGATCATCAAGAGTTCCGTCACGCTTCCAGCCTCTAATCCGGCCACCGCAAGACTGTTTGAAGGCGCCGGAGTCAGCACGCTGAATCTACCCACCGACCTGACCCCGGCCCAGATTGGCTCCATCCGGCAAGCCGTGGATATCCCCATCGATCTCTACATCGAAGTGCCCGATAATTTCGGGGGATTCGTGCGTTATTACGAAATGCCTCAGATCCTGCGCGTGGCCGCGCCTGTCTACTTCAAGTTCGGACTGCGCAACGCGCCGGACATTTACCCCTCTGGCAAGCACATCGAGGACTTGGCTGCGAAAATGGGCCGCGAGCGCGTGCACCGGGCGCGCATTGCCCTGGACATGATCGAGCAATACGCGCCAGAGGCTAAGATGTCGCCGCTGGGCAGCAATGACTTGGGGATTCCGGTCAAGTAACGTACATCTTTTCACTGCTGATGCAAGGGTAGCATCAATCCGAGCGGCCTTTACAGTCTGCCGTTTTCGGGTTAGCTTATGTTCATGGATATTGAAGATGCCATGCGGTTCATTCTGGATACCCAAGCTAGGCTAGAGGCCTCAGTGCAAATCCACGATGAGCGCTTTGCGCGGTTAGAAGGCCTGGTTGAGTCCAATTCCTCCCGCATTGGCCAGCTTGTGGATGTCTGCCTTTCGTTGGCCCGCCACGCAGAGGACACTGACCGACGTATGGCCGCCGGCTTCAAGGAGTTGCGAGAGCTTCAAGCCGCTTCTGAATGCAGACTAAACGCGTTAATTGACACGGTAGACAAGCTTGTCCGCCGCAACGGGAGCCAAGCCGGGTTGACATAAGCGGTCCCACCACCTACACCTTGAAATTTCGCATTCTTTCGCCCCGTATTTGCGTATTAGTCTGGTGAGCGGGCAAGACCCGGAGGCGGAAAGGTAACTTGACCACCTCAACTCTCGACCGATGCGAAGAAGCACTGGGCCGCCTGGCCCGGGGAGACGTGTCGGCCTTTGAGGAGATCGTCAAGGAATATCAATCTATGGTGTTCAGCATCGCCTATCACTTCTTGCATGACCGGAGCCTGGCGGATGAGGCCGCTCAGGACGTCTTCCTGCGACTGTACCAAAACCTGGCTTCCATCGTGTCGCCGCAGCATCTGGTTTTCTGGTTACGCAAGGTGGCTTGCCGCCGCGCCCTGGATGTGGCCAGGAAGTTGCCCAAGGCGCCACCGATGAGCCTTCAAGATATTGCAGAGCCCAGAGCGGAGTCACCGGATGCCGATCCGCTGCTCTCCGAAGGATTACGCCGGATGGTAGCGTCGCTTCCGAAGGACGCTCGCGCCGTGATCATTCTCCGCTACCAGGAAGAACTTGACCTCGCCGAGATCGCCCAAATTCTCGATGTGCCGGTCAACACCGTGAAAAGCCGGCTCGAGAGGTCGCTGGGAATCCTGCGAGAGAAACTACACCGCTGGGCAGGAGGGATTGCACGATGAATCCGTGGGAAGAAAGTCTCCGCGAGGCGCTGCGTCGCAAGGCCGCCCCAGAGGGCTTCACAGACCGTGTGCTGGCGCGGATCCGCGAGCTGCCTGGGCGTGAGAAGAGACCCTGGTTCCAGTTCCGAGCCTTCATCGCCAGGCCTGCCCTCCGCTGGGCGGCAGCCGTGCTGTTCCTGGCCATTGCAAGCAGTGTGGCATTTCGGGAGCAGCAGGAACGCCAGCGCCGGCAAGGCGAAATAGCCAGGATGCAAGTGAAGCAAGCATTGCGTATTGCCAGCGTAAAACTTAACGCGGCTCGGAGAATGGTCCAGGAGGTAAATCCGGGAACCGCTCAGAGCCGTTTGTGAAAAATCTTGCAAGTACAAATCGGGAGCTAATCCTATGAACGCAAGGAGAAAGAAAATCCGCATCAACGCATGGGCGAAATTCTTCGGGGCGATGCTGCTCGGCACCTTAAGCCTGCCGGCCTTCGGGCAGAATCCCAGGCTGGATATCAAGAACCTGGAGGCGCTTGCGAAGAAAGCCTCCGAAGTTGTGGACGTCAACCTGGACGGGTCGCTGCTGAAGCTCGCCTCCAAATTCATGACCGATGAAGATGATCAGGAGGCACTGGACGTCATTAAGAACCTCAAGGGAGTTTACGTAAAGAGCTTCACTTTCGAGAAGCCAGGCGACTACTCCCCTGCCGACGTGGATGCGATTCGCAGTCAATTGCAAGCGCCCGCATGGTCGCGCATCGTATCGGCGCGAAGCAAGCACGACGGCGAGAACGCCGAGATTTATCTGATGACGGCGGCGGACGGGGGAAAGGTCCTGGGAATGGCTATCATCTGTGCCGAGCCCACAGAATTTACCGTGGTGAACATTGTGGGACCTGTTGACATTGACAAACTGAGTCAACTGGAAGGCAAGATGGGCATTCCACGGCTTGGAGAGCAAGACAACGAGCCAAGTCAGAAGCCGGAGGGTCACCGTGCGAAACCGTAGGCTGTTACTGGTGCCAGCTATCTTGGGCGTGGCGCTGCTCCCGGTGCTTCCGGCTGCGGCACGAGCGGGGGACGGGGAGTTTCACTCACTCGTAGAGCGGATGTCCGACTACTACCAGAAGCGCCCGATGCGTTTCATGGGATGGTTGAATTTCTTCGCCAACCAATTTACACCCGGCGGTGTCAGCCACTTCCAGATGGCGATATTTGACGACGTTGATGCCTTCCACACGCACGGGACCGAGGACCTCGAGTCTTCCCTGGCAAACCTCGTGGGACCATCCTACCAGCCCTTTGTGCGCGCTCACGATGTTCGCAGCGGGGAATGGACCTGCATTTACACGCGCGAGTCCGGGAAAGCGCGAATCGAAATGTTGATAATTTCAATCGACTCTAGCGATGCGGTGTTGATGAAGATGCAGCTCAGCCCTGAGGCGATGCGTGAGTGGGTTGATGTTCCCTTGGAAAGAGGTCGAGACGCCCGGCGCGGGGCTCAGGACGCTCAACGTGACCGATGGTAGATTCCACGACGATGGCCCGGGCAGGAATTTCCCTCGCGGAAGGCGCTAAGGTTTCCGTTTCCTCGGCATATACATGTAAACGTAGATGCCGCCCACGACCGTGAGTAACCCTCCCCACCACAGAGCGGGATGCAGATTGGCGAGCACGGTCGAAGGCGGGTGCGAGAGTTCGTAGATTCCTGCAGCCAGGACGATCACACCGTAAATCAGCAGAATTATCCCGACAAAAAACCAGACGGGAATCATGCGAGGACCTTCGCTCATGGATAACCTCACGTAGCTCTCACTTCGCAACAGTCAGCTTTCGGCAATCCAACCTCCAAGTGCCATGCCGAGCAGAGCGAGGAATCTCACACTGCGCACTGGTTTAGACGGACCGGAGCAAGATTCCTCGCTCCGCTGGGGGTGACAGGCTGATCATACCGGCCTAATCCAAAATCGAAAATCCAAAATTACCAGAAGATCCACTGCAGGACCAAGAAGACCACCAGGGAAACTCCGGCCCAGAAGATCGGGCGTTTCCAAAGGGGCAGATGTCCTTCGCTCGGTAGTTCCGTGCATCCATAGACCAAGCCGGTCAATTCCTCCACCGGCTTGGGTCGAGTGAGCAAGCTGACGACGACGGTGACGACCGCGCACACAATCCACGACCACAGCGCCCGATACATGTTCTCGGCCATGGGTTTAGCATTACTGGAGAGAGCAATATACGACAACATATGAGGGTCCGCCCTGACCAGAGCCCACATGGCGATGGAGGAGAGAGTGCCACAGAGTAGTCCCCAGAAACCGCCGGCGGGGCTTGCCCGCTTCCACAACATGCCCAGCACCACCGTGCCGAATAGCGGCGCAATGAAAAAGCTGAAAAGCGCCTGCACGTAGTCCATGATGCTGGCGAACTGCATGACGAGATAGGCGGTGCCAATGCTGATCAGCACGCCCAGAATCGTGCACCAGCGGCCCATCTTCACGTAATGATCGTCGGAAGCATTCCGCTTGAAGAAGCTTCGATAAAGGTCGTAGGTCCAGACCGTGGCGAAGGCGCTCACGTTTCCGGCCATGCCGGACATGAAGCCGGCGATGAGAGCGGTGATGCCCAATCCCAGCAACCCCGGGCCACAGTAACGCGCCAGCATAAGGGGAAGAACCTCGTTGTAAGTATGTGCGCCTTCCTTGGCCGCTTGGGAGGAAGCGGCGACGAGACGTACCAGGTTCCCGGAGTGATCGGTTAGAACCGCCAAGCCGAGCAGCCCCGGCAATATCACGATAACGGGCACGGCCGTTTTGAAGAATGACCCGATGATGGGGGCCATCTTGGCCGCGCGGAGATCCTTGGCCGCCAGGATTCTTTGCACTACGAGAAAATCCGTGGTCCAGTAGCCGAAAGAAATCACAAAGCCCAGGCCGAAAACAATTCCCGTCCAATGAATGCCCATGGGGTTGTCGGCAAAGCTGCCCAGCGTGCGCCAAAGGTGGGTGTAATCGCCTTGAGGAAAATTCTGATGAATGCGCGCCACCAAACCGGACCAGCCCCCCGTCTCGATCAGGCCCAGAATGGGAATCAACAACGCGCCCAGCCAGATCAGGAAGAACTGAAGCACCTCGTTGAAAATGGCGGAGAACAAGCCGCCCAGGGCTACATAGGCCGCCACGGTAAGTGACGATACCCAGATGCTGAAGTGTATGTTCCACCCCAACACCACGCGGAGGACCAGGGCCATGGCGAACATGTCGATGCCGGCCATGAACAGCGTCATGAAGGTGAACATGGTGGCGGCGAGGGCGCGCGAGGATTCGCCATAACGGAGGCGCAAGAAACCCGGAACCGAGTGGGCCTTTGAAATATAATAGAAGGGCATCATCACAATGCCCAGAAAGACCATGGCGGGAATCGCCCCGATCCAATACCAGTGCGCCGCCAGGATGCCGTACTGATAAGTGGCCGCGGCCCACCCCATTAACTCCAGCGCGCCGAGATTGGCGGAAACAAAACTCAGCCCCGCCACCCAGGCGGTCATTTCCCGGCCGGCGAGGAAGAAGTCTTCGCCCCGCTTGGTAAACCGGCGAAGGTAGAAGCCAATTCCCAGAACCACGGCGAAATAGATAGCGATGATGGCGATGTCCGGCGAATGAAGAGAGATGAGGCGGCCGGCGCTCTGTGGTTCCACAGCCAGCAGGGCGAGCAAGCAAGCAGAGAACGGAAGGCTCATGCGAATACCTCGTTTTGCCCAGCGTCCTGAGTCGGACGTTTCTAGTTAACCCTAAGACTTATGAGATCTGGTTTCCTGAGTCAGCAGTCCGTCAAGAAAGTCTTTCGCATGCGCGCCGGTTTTTCGGAGCCCCGTTAGGGGCGGCATAGAGTAGCCCAGGGTGTGAGCCCTGGGTTAGATGCCCCTCATCCCGCCTTCGGCACCGCTCTCTCGCCGGGCGGGAGAGGGGACGGGGTGAGGGTGGTCTGGCGATCCCGACAGGTCGGGACTACACGCTGTCGCCCGCTCCGCGGGCTCAGTTCCTCGATGAACTTCCGACGCATGACACCAGGTTCCAAACAGTAATATCACTTTTCGCCAGCCTTGCCGGGCTGGCCGTAGGTGGTGTGGTAGCGGTCCCACCACTTCTTGATTTCGCCCGCAGGCAAGGGTTTCGGCCTGCCCAGCAGCAAGGCCAGATGACACGTCTTGGCAACGTCTTCGACCATCACAGCGGCTTTCAGTGCTGCGCGGGGCGTGGCTCCGAAAGCAAACACCCCGTGGTGCGCCAGGAGCACAGCGGGGGCTTTCTTGCCCATGTGTTTAACGATGGCTTTGCCGATATGATCCCCACGATTATCCACGTAAGGAAGGCAGGGTATCTCTTCGCCGAACTCATCCGCAATGGCGGTCAGATAAACGGGAAGGGGCTTTCCCAGCAGCGCGAAGCTCGTGGCATAATTGGAGTGCGTGTGGATGACACCCCCAATCTGCGGGCTGTGCTTGTAGATGTAAAGGTGGTCGGGGAGGTCCACGGAGGGGTTCCACTTACCCTTGAGCTTGCGGCCCTCGAGGTCGGTCAGGACCATATCCTGCGGCCGCATGCAGTCGTAATCCATACCGCTGGGCTTGATCAGTACAACACCTCGTTCCCGATCAATTCCACTCGCGTTGCCGCTGTGCATGGTGACAAGCCCGGCGCGATAGATCCCAAGGTTTGCCTTACAGACTTCCTCACGCAACTGTTCGATCGTCGACATAGAAAAGAGATGTCAGTCGTCAGAAGCCAGTAATCAGCGATCAGTAAGCGGCCGCAGCCTGTCGACTGAGTATCGCGGTTTTAGTCCTAACTCCTGACTCCTGAATTCTGACTCCCTAGGCGGCGAGGATATCTCGCCGGAGCGCTTTGAGCCGTTTCATCACGTCATTCTGGCCGCGGCCGAAGTAATCGTGCAGAGTCCGAAATTCCTCAAAAAGGCGATTATAAATCCTTTGGTTTTCGGGACGCGGTCGGTAAATTTCACTCTGCAAGTGCGCCATATGCAAGGCGGCTTCGGGAATGGAGTCGTACCCTCCAGCCTGACGACCTGCCGCGGCGGCAGCATGGATGGCCGCGCCCAGGGCGGAGCAGGTTTGGGGATGTCCCGCCACTTTAATCTCGCGCCCTAGAACCTCAGCATAGATCTGCATCAAAAGCTTGTTCTTCGCCGGCAGGCCCCCGCAGGCCACAACGTCCTTGGTGTGCAGACCCTCTTTATCGAAGGCTTCGAGAATCTGGCGGGTGCCGAAGGCTGCAGCTTCCATCAGAGCGCGGAAGATCGCTTCCGGCGGTGTGGCAAGCGTTGCACCCACCAGCAGGCCGCTCAAGTCGGTATCCACGAGCACGCACCGATTGCCATTCCACCAATCGAGCGCCAGCAGCCCCGATTCGCCCGGACGCAGCGCAGCAGCTTGCTTTTCGAGCCACGCTGTGAAGGGAAGCCTCAGCTTCCTGGCTTGGCTCCTGGCGTAAGCCGGCACAACGTTGTGGAAGAACCAGGCAAACATATCCCCGCCCGCATATTGGCCTGCTTCGTATCCCCAGTATCCCGGCACAATGCCATCTTCGACCACTCCACAGATCCCCTCCACCATCCGTCGCTCCTGACCCATGAGCATTTGGACGAACGACGTACCCATGACCATGGAAAGGGAACCGGGCTGGGTCACAGTCGTCGCAGGAATCGACGCATGGCCGTCAGCAACGCCCATCGAAACGGGAGTCCCCTCGCGCAGTCCCGTGGCTCGAGCCCAGCGCGCTGTCAGTCCGCCGGCCCGTGTGCCGAGAGGATAGAACTCCCTTCCCACCTTTTCCTCAATCACATTCTCAAGGCGGGGGTGAACGGCCCGGAAAAAATCCCGCCCTGGAAAGCCTTTGCCTTTCACCCACATGGCCTTGTAACCGGCCGTGGAGTTGTTGCGTTTTTCTTGGCCCGTCAGTTGCCAGACGATCCAATCCGTGCCTTCAATCAATCTGTCTGCGGCTTCATAGAGCTCCGGACTGTCATTGAGAATCTGCAGAACCTTAGCAAAAAACCATTCGGAGGAGTATTTGCCGCCGTAAATTCGAACGAATTCTTCGTCTCGTTCGCGACCGATTTCATTAATGCGGTCGGCTTCCGGTTGTGCCGCGTGATGTTTCCAGAGGATTGCCCAAGCCAGCGGCTTGCGACGGTACTTGGGGAGCAAACAAAGCGGCGTTCCATCCTGGGCGGTGGCGAACAGGGTGCAGGAAGTGAAGTCCGTGCCAAGGGCGATCACGTCATTCGCCTGAACACCAGCTTCTTTGAGCGCCTTGGGGACACCTTTCTCGAGCACCAAAAAGTGGTCGCGGGGGTTTTGCAGCGCGGAATCCGGCTCGAGCTTCGAACCACCCGGCAGTCTTTCGTCGAGCACGCCGTCCGGATAAGGCACAACCACCGCAGCCACTTCCTCACCGTCGCGAACCCGAACCACCACCACGCGGCCCGATTCCGTGCCAAAATCGATTCCGATGACGTACTTATCCGCAGGCATTGGAAATTAGAAGCTCTCAGCAGTCAGCTGTCCGTAGTCAGTCGTCCATTGGACGTTGCATTCGAGTTCTTGCTTCTGACTCCTGCTCGTCACTTGTCACTCGTCACTGCTCTTCCACGATTTCGCGCTTCAGCGCCTTCAGGCGTTTCATCACGTCATTGCCCCCGCGGCCGAAATAGTCGTGCAGCGCCTGATATTCCTTGAAGAGCCGATTGTACGCGGCGTGGTTTTGGGCCTTCGGCCGGTAACTCAGCTTCTGCACCTGCGCCATATGTCGCGCTGCCTCCGCGATGGTGTCGTAGCCGCCTCCCGCGCGCCCGGCGGCGACCGCACCGTGCATGGCGGCGCCTAAGGCCGAGCAGGTCTGAAGCTGCTCGGCAAGCTTGATCTCACGTCCGGTCACATCGGCGTAGATTTGCATGAGCAGTCTGTTCTTCTCCGGCAAGCCTCCGCAGGCCACCAGGTTTTTCACTTCCACGCCTTTCGACTCAAAAGCCTCGATGATGGTGCGTGTGCCAAAGGCCGTGGCTTCGATCAAGGCGCGGTAAATTTCTTCAGCCTTGGTAGCCAGCGTCATTCCGACCAGGACCCCGGTCAGGTCAACGTCCACCAGCACGGACCGGTTGCCATTCCACCAATCGAGTGCGAGCAGTCCCGGCTCCCCCGGTTTGAGAGCAGCAGCGCGCTTCTCGAGCACGGCGGCGAAGGGGATCTTCAGCTTGCGCGCGTCCTCGTGGATATAATCGGGCACGCCGCGCTCAAAGAACCAAGCGAAGATATCCCCCACGGCTGACTGCCCGGCTTCGTAGCCCCACAGGCCGGGAACAATTCCATCCTCGACCGTGCCGCACATGCCCTCTACCATCTGGCGTCCCGTGCCCAGTACCATGTGGCAGATGGAGGTCCCCATGATCATTACCAGAGTGCCAGGTTGAGTTACCGTACAAGCGGGCACTGCGACATGCGCATCCACGTTACCTACCGAGACCGGGGTTCCCTCTTTGAGCCCTGTCTTGCGTGCCCAGAATGCGGTAAGCCCTCCCGCCTTCTGGCCGAGGGGATAAAAGTCCGTCCCCACCTTCGTCTCGATGACGTTTTCTAAGCGCGGGTGTAGAGTGCCGAAGAACTCATCGGATGGAAATCCCTTACCATTGATCCACATCCCCTTGTAGCCGGCCGTGCACGTGTTCCTCTTCTCTTCCCCTGTCAACTGCCAGACAATCCAGTCCGCGCCTTCGATGAACCGCTCCGCGGCATCATAGATCTCTTCGTCCTCATTGAGGACTTGCAACACTTTGGAGAAAAACCACTCGGAAGAGTACTTCCCGCCGTAGATTTGGATGAAGTCTTCGTTTCGTTCCCTCCCCACTTCGTTAATCTGGTTCGCCTCCGGTTGCGCGGCATGATGCTTCCACAGTTTCACCCAGGCATGGGGGCGCTTGCGGTATTGTGAAATAAAGCTGAGCGGTGTGCCGTCCCGCTTGACGGGCAGCGGCGTTGAGGCCGTGAAGTCCGTACCAATTCCGATCACATCTTCGCCCTTGACCGCTGCTGCCTTCAGGGCCTTAGGAACTCCCTTCTCAATTACCAGGAGGTAATCTTTGGGGTTTTGCAAGGCCCAATCGGGCCCCAGGCGCGGTCCCCCCGGCAACTTTTCGTCGATCACTCCGTCGGGGTAGGGGATCACCGCTGAGGCGCTCTCCTCGCCATCTCGGACTCTGATCACCACGATGCGGCCCGATTCTGTTCCGTAATCGATTCCCAGCGCGAATTTTTCATTGGACATTGAAGCCTCGCTTTGTAACTCCACGGGCGCCGCCGGCAATCTGCCTGCACTCGTACTATCAGCACCGGCGACCGCGTCCCCCAGATGTCTCCATGGGAAAAAAGGAGCAAATACAAGCGCCTACCGTAAGGGATTCTGTCTCCTCTGTCAAGCGTCTGTAAGATGTGGTGCAGGTGTCACGGTGTAGGGGCAGCGCTTGGGCTGCCATAAGGGCTCTGCCTGCTATGGGCTGGCAAGTCATTCATTCGTATCGGTCTGGGGATACCGGTACAGTCGCCGGGGGGAACTGGCATGGCGGCCGGTGAGCAACCACAAGGCTTGCCGATACTGTATACTGCCCGCCTTACATAGGCGCAAGGCCCAGTTGATCTGCGATGCTGCTCATGGCTTCAATGCAGAAGCTGATGTGTTCATCAAGAGGCACTCCCAGTTCCTGAGCGCTCTTGATAATATCTTCGCGGCTCACGGAGCGGGCGAAGGCTTTGTCTTTCATGCGCTTGCGAACCGATTTGGCCTCGAGGGTGGCAATCCTGTCGGGCCGCACCAAGCAGCACGCGGTAATGAATCCCGCCAGTTCGTCACACGCGAACAACACTTTGGCCAGAACCGTATCGCGCGGTACGCCCGTATAATCGGCGTGTCCGAGAATGGCACGCCGGATTTCCTCGGAAACACCCTTCTCTTTCAGAATCTCGCTTCCTTTCAGCGGGTGATCCGGCGCGTTCGGATAGACCTCGTAATCGAAGTCGTGGATCAAGCCCACGACGCTCCATTTTCCCTCATCCTCAGCGAACTTCCGAGCATAGGCGCGAACGCAAGCCTCCACCGCTAGCGCATGCTTCCGCAAGTTCTCATTCTTGGTATACTCGCAGAGAAGATTCCAGGCTTCCTGGCGATCCATCTGGTATCGCTCCCATTGCACTCACCTGTCATTCCGAGCATAGCGAGGAATCTCGCTTTGCTGTCTGGGCAAAAAACTCGAGGCGAGATTCCTCGCTACGCTCGGAATGACATGCGGCCACAGGGGCGTATACACATGAACTGATGCGAGCGCCCCCTGGTCCGCCGCTCTTACTGCGGGCTGTGAACTGTCGACTGTCAACTTCTCAGAATATGTACTTCAGCCCCAGCTGAATCTGCCTAGGCGGCTTATTGCCGTATTCATTTGCCGACTGCACGATGCCAAGCGCTGACGTGTCAAAGGTTCGCCCGGGAATATCAAAATGCGGGATGTTGAATATGTTAAAGAACTCGAACCGAAGTTCCAGCCGCCGACCCTCGTGCTTGAACGGAATATTCTTGAGCATTGAAAAGTCGAGGTTGTCAAGCCCCGGTCCAATCAAAATGTTCCGCCCGGCGGTCCCCAGGAAGGGGTTTTGGGGACTAGCGAAGGCGCAAGGGTTGAACCAGCTATTCGGCGTATGAACCTGAATTGGGGCCGAGCATCCTGGGTTTGCCGCCACGGAGCCGCCTTTAGTGGGGTCGCCCACCAGGTCCGGCCGGTAGGGGACGCCGAAGGAAGTAATCGAGGTCCCTGCCTGCGAAGCCGGCATGTTAACCGTAAAAGGACTGCCAGTTTGCATAGTGGCAATTCCTGCGGTTTGCCAGGAGCCAAAGACATGGCTGAAAAAGCCGGGACTACTCAGCCACTTTCGCCCCGGCCCAAACGGGATGTCATAGAGATAACTGAGGACAAAGCGCTGCTCGACCTGGAAGTCGGAAAGCCCACGGTCAAGACGAAAGTCATACGAGTCCTGCGGCACGCCCGAACCGACGCTGCCGCTGAAGACGGCGGAATCGTCGTCGATGGATCGCGACCAGGTGTAAGCGGCGAGGAAAGCCATGCCCTCTCTTATGCGCTTCTCGGATCGGAACTGCAAGGCATTATAAATGCTGTTGGCACGGGGCTCCACCACCAGGATGGAATTAAACGGCGGGTAAGGAGTGGCCTGGGTGAAAGGATTCTCTTCATTCATGTCCCGAGTGGCGGGCAGATGCGTCCCCTTGGTGCCCACGTAAGCCAGGTCAATCATCCAGTTCGGTTGTACTTCGTACTGAAGGTCAGCGTTCCAGTCGAGCATCGAAGCATCGTGGAAGTTTGGGGAAACAAAATTAGCCTGAGGCTCGGAATATCCCGACTGGTTCAAGATGTGCTGAATGTCCAGCATTCCCGTCGAGTTCTGGAGGAGGGCGGAAATATCCACAAAGGGAGGGTTGAAGCGCGGCAGTATGTTGAGATTGAGGATGTTCTCGTCGTAGAAAATGCCGAAGGCGGAGCGCACAACAAAGCGCTCGGTCTTCAAGGGCCGCCACGCAAAGCCGATGCGCGGGGCGAAATCGTGCAGGTTCTTGCCATAGGTAGCCCGCGGAATCCCATCCGTGCCAGCTTGAATGAACGCGCAGTTCGGGTAACCTGGAAGCTGGGCGTTGCAGGATTCCGGATTAACGGTCAGATCGGGGACGCTGAAGCGGTTATGGATCTCGAACGGTGGGCTGTTGAATTCCCATCGCAGACCGACGTTCAAGGTGAAGCGCGGCAGGACGCGAATATCGTCTTGCACGTAGACGCCCAGGCCGGTGGTGCGCAACCCGTTGTTGGTGTTGCCCGTCTCGGTCACAACGTAATCGGGAATTCCCGCCATGAGTTGCGCCAAGGCCCCAACTTGCGGTGGGCAGTTGGCGATTCCGCCCGGGCAGATATCCGCTGCTTGGGGCGGCAACACGGGCGCCAAAGTCTGCGCCAAGCCCAGCGCGGTTTGTCCCTCAAAGAACCAATCCCCGCGGGAAATGAAGTCCAGGTAGGAATTCAACTGGAAACGGCGAATGTCGGTTCCAAACTTGAATTGGTGGCGGCCGGTGTTCCAGGCAAGATTATCGGCAACTTCATAGGTATTGTCATGCCGGTCCTGGGGGTAGTTCACCGGCTCGCCAATCCCGTCGAAACCATAGATATTCACGTTCGGGTATCCCCAGTCCACAGGGTTTGAGGACGTCGTCGGGAATCCCAATTGCTCGCTCACGTTGATGCCGGAGTCCTGCTGAAAATCGGCAGCCCGCAGGCGGTTGAAACCCAAACGAGCTTCGTTGATCCAATGGGGGTTGAAGACGTGGGTCCAGGTAAAGCCGACATTCTGCCCCCGGTTGATGGCGGTGGCGCCATATCCAGGCAGAGCCGTGAAGGCATTGACGGGATCGAAGGGATTGAAATTGTTCTCGTTAAACAACGAGTAGTGAGCAGAAAAGGTGTTATGCGCGCCCGCCTGGCGGTCCAGCTTGATGGTCGCCAGGTCGACGGTGTTCTGGATCACCGGAGCGGAAACGTAGGTGTTGGAATCGGTCAGGTCCGGCACGGCGACGTTGGCTGGCGGAATGAGGTTGAGTACGGCCATGCCCGCGGCATTCGCCTGGTATCCGACACTCTGCATGATGCCGAAGAAGGCCTCAGCCTCCGCCAAGTCTTGGGCTTGCGATGGTACAGTGGCCTCCCGAGTGGTGGCTTGGCGCAGTCTCAGCCCTTCGTAGGAGAGGAAGAAGAAGGTCTTATCCTTTTGGATCGGGCCGCCCAGCGTTCCGCCAAACTGGTTGCGATCGAGACGAGGTATGGGCGCGCAGGTTCCTTCAGCCGACTCAGCCGTGCAGTCGGGCTTGTCGAAGAAATTCTTGGCGTCCAGGTGGCGGTTACGGACAAAATCAAACCCGCTTCCGTGGAACTGATTTGTGCCACTCTTCAGTATCACATTGATTTGGGCGCCGCTGCTGCGCCCGAATTCAGCCGAGTAGTCGCTGGATTGCACCTTGAATTCCTGGATAGCATCAATGGACGGTAACACGCTGTATTGGTTGATGTACAAGTCGTTGTTGTCAACACCATCCAGCAAGAAATCGTTCGACTGCTCGCGCGCACCATTGACGCTTATGGCGCCACCTTGGGTAGAATTCTGCGAGCCTTGCACCGGCAATTGGCCGCCTGGGACAAGCAGAGCAAAGGTAAGGAAATTCCGTTCGTTCAGGGGCAACTCGCTCACCTGTTTGCGCTCGATGACTTGGCCGAGCGTCGAAGTGTCGGTCTGCACTAGCGGTACGGTTTCGCTGACCACGACCTGTTCGTTTGGCTGGCCGATTTGCAGCACAAAATCAGCACGCACAGTCTGGTCGACGTTGAGGTTAATGTCGCTATGGACACTGAGCCGGAAGCCCGCTTTCTCCGCTGTGACCTCGTACACCCCCGGAGGCAGAAGGGGGACGCTGAAGTCTCCGTCACCGTTGGTCAACACTACGCGCGTAGCGTTTGTCCCCTGGTTGCGAACTGTGACCTGCGCTTTCGGAATTACAGCTTCGCTGGGGTCAGTGACCGTCCCAACGATTGACCCAGTAGGCCCAACGGCAAGCGCCGGCCCCGATACCAGGCATGCCAGGCAAAGGGCAAGGACCAGACCTCTAAGACACATAATTCCGCTCCTCATGATTAATTCGCAATGCAAACAACCACTTAACCTCAATCCGGTTGGATGCC
>Ga0187784_10001118_pt1 | contig 20986 bp, 16 predicted proteins | sample 1015_SJ02_MP15_2_FD_132964 | JGI IMG/M metagenome (GOLD analysis project Ga0187784, IMG submission 132964) | Tropical peat soil microbial communities from peatlands in Department of Meta, Colombia - 1015_SJ02_MP15_20_MG | ecosystem: Environmental > Terrestrial > Soil > Wetlands > Peat | place...
CATGCGGTCGATGCGGATCACATTGCCGCCATCGACAACGTGACGCGCAAGTTGATGCAGCAAGGCAAGCGGCCCGTCGCCGTCGGCCTCATGTTCTCTCTGGGACATTCCACCGTGGTGATTGCGGGCGCGCTGGCCATCGCTGCCACGGCCCTCGCCCTCCAGCATCGCATCGATGCGGTGCGATCGATCGGCGAGCTCATCGGCACGCTGGTGTCAGCCCTGTTTCTGTTCGCCATCGCCATCGTCAACCTGATCGTCCTACAAGCGGTTTATCGCAGCTTTCTGCGCGTGCGGCGCGGCGAGCCCTACGTGGAAGAGGACTTCGATCTGCTGCTCGGCAGCCGCGGCTTTCTTTCACGGCTGTTTCGCCCCATGTTCAACCTGATTCGATCCAGTTGGCACATGTATCCGCTGGGCTTTCTGTTCGGCCTCGGCTTCGATACGGCCACCGAGATCGGGTTGCTCGGCATTTCCGCGGCCGAGGCTTCCAAAGGGCTATCGCTAGGGTCGATCCTCGTGTTCCCGGTGCTGTTTGCCGCGGGTATGTCGCTGATCGATTCCACCGACAACATTCTCATGCTGGGCGCCTACGGCTGGGCTTTCGTGAAACCGATCCGGAAGCTCTACTACAACATCACCATTACCTCCGTCTCCGTTGTCGTCGCGTTCGCCGTGGGCGGAATTGAGGCGCTGGGTTTGCTCGCCGGGCAGTTTCACCTGACGGGTGGGCTATGGAGCGCAGTGAGCAAACTCAACGACAATTTCGGCTTGCTGGGGTACTGCATCATCGCCCTCTTTGCTGCAAGCTGGGCCCTGTCGATCGCCATTTATAAATGGCGCCGGTTCGACGAGATCGAGTTTGGGGTGGAAGACGCGGCGTAGCGAGTGGGTAGCGCCGGCCTCCTGGCCGGCTGTCGTGCGGGTCTCCCGACCCGCACATTCTGCAGGCGGTGTGGGCGGAGACAGAAAAGCGAGGGAAGCTCTGAACAAGTGGCCGTAGAGCAAGAAAACCATCCCTCAGGGGCTAAAGCCCGCGCTCATTTTGCGGCAGTTACGGCACGAATAAAGTCGTGCCCTTTCAAAACAGGGCTTTCAGAGAGCGCTGTTCAGGGCAGGCTTGAGGTTTCAGCGGAGATCTGTTTCTCGTGGGGCAGGTCCTTCGGGAACCGGTAGACTTCCATCATTTTCGCGATGAGGGCAATGGCTTCGCTTTCAGCAATGCCGACGAAGAAATTCTCGGGCTCGGAATCCAGGTTGAACTGCAGCTCCGACTGGTGATCCCGGTTGACGAGCTCGTAGCCTCTGTCTTTAGGCACGAAGCGAAGTTTGCTCATCAGCCGGGTTTCGTATGAGTGTCTCCTTAGCACAAGCCAAGGTCGCGATTGGATCACGAGCGAGTCCTCCGTCAGTTGAAGCGTCTTGCCGACGGTGAGAACCTTGCTGAGTTCCCCCAGCACCATGCCGGCTGTCACGCAGAGGGGCATTACCCAGTCCCTCTCAGAGTGGTGATGGCCAGTGATGCCATCGAGCAGAAGCCAGAGGAGGAAAAGGAGGGGATACATCCATAGAACCGACGCGAGCGCGGACATGATGGACCGCCTGACCGCAGCCCTGCTATTCGTGGTGCGGAAATCGACGGTAATCCCGTCGGGCGTTGGCTCCCATTTCAGCCGGCCTTCTAACGGTTGCAGCATCGCCCACCTGTTGGCAAACTGACGTCGCCGCGAGTCTCTCAACGAAAACCCTCTTTGACCCGGAAATGCCAACATTGTACGACCGGGCAGTCGATTCTTAGATCCCACTAATGAGCTAGACCTTCGACCGCTCGATCTCGCACCATCGTTGCGTGCCCCAGGTCCCGATTTTGGGACCTGGGATAGCACAAAACCCCTTTGACACGATGCTAGGCACCCGGGAACGCGCAAGGCCCCTAACTGAACTCATTCCAGCACATGAAACCCGCCACAGATGCCCGTGACTGCGGTCACGGTTTACCGGAACCCCCGCCCCGTACAACAATGGTAGATGTCTGTTTGACCCGCGTCGGAAGCAGGTGCCGAAAGCTTTGCGGGGGTCAGGAGACCCCCGCTACAGCCGGTCAGGAGACCGGCGCTACGAATTACCGGCGCTCGAGAGAAATGCGGGTCAAGCGCCAATTTCGATGGAGGAATTGTGGCCGTATTCACCCCCCCGCCCCTACCCAGCGAAGACAAGCGATGGAAGATCGTAAACGGCACCATGCGCAAGAACGGCTTTGCCCGTTATGCGCTGATTGAAACGCTGCACACGGTGCAGTCCTCCTTCGGCTATCTCGACGACGAGGCGATTCGCTTTGTGGCCCAGTCCCTGCGCGTTCCCCTCAGCCAGGCCTATGGCGTAGTCACCTTCTATCACTACTTCACTCTGAAGCCGCCGGGGAAGCACACGGTGACGGTGTGCGCGGGAACCGCTTGCTACATCAAGGGCGCCGACAAGCTGATCGGCGCGGCGGAGAAGAAACTCTGCATCAAGCAGGGCCAAACCACCGCCGACGGCCAGGTGAGCCTGATGGTGGCTCGCTGCGTGGGCGCGTGCAGCCGCGCGCCAGTGGCCTTGTGCGACGGCGAAGTGGTGGGTGAGATGACCCAGAATCAAATGCTCGAGCACCTGGAAAGGTGGACTACGGAATGACAATCGAGGAGCTCGAACAGATCGCCAAAGCAGCCCAGCAGGAGCATGGCAAGTACGACTACGAAGTGAATGTGTGCATGGATCTGGCCTGCGCCAGCCAAGGCGCCGGCGCGCTGAAGGATGCTCTTGAGACGGCGGTGCAGTCCTGCGGCAAAAGGGTCTGCGTGCGGCGCACCGGCTGCATGGGCCCCTGCTCGCATGGTCCGCTGGTGCGCGTCGATCCCGAAGAAACGCTGTACAGCAAAGTGAATGCGAAGAACGCCGAGGCGATCGTCAGCAGCCTGGGCGGCGCGCCGGTGCAGGAAATAGAGTGCGACCTGAGCGACCACTTCGACCGGCAGGTGCGCGTGGTGCTCGAGAATGCCGGCTACATCGATCCGGAAAAAATTGAGGATTACATCGCCCGCGATGGTTACAAGGCTCTGCTGACTGTGCTCACGGAAATGACGCCCAACGGCGTCATTCACCGCGTCACCGAGAGCGGCTTGCGCGGCCGGGGCGGAAGCGGCTATCCCACCGGACTGAAGTGGGGCACCGTGGCCAAGGCTATCGGCGACCTGAAGTACGTCGTCTGCAACGGCGACGAAGGCGACCCTGGCGCGTTCATGGACCGCAGCGTGATGGAAGGCGATCCGCATCGCGTCATCGAAGGCATGGCCATCGCCGCGTACGCCGTGGGCGCGAGCAAGGGATTCATCTACGTCCGCGCCGAGTATCCGGTCGCTGTCTCGCGCCTCACCACCGCGCTGCGCGACGCCCGCCGTCTCGGTCTGCTCGGCAATGGCATCTGCAACACGGCGTTCAATTTCGACGTGGAGATCCGGCTCGGCGGCGGCGCCTTTGTCTGCGGCGAGGAAACGGCGCTGATCGCCTCCATTGAGGGCAAGCGCGGCACGCCCAGGCCGCGTCCTCCCTATCCGGCGGCGAGCGGCCTGTGGGGCAAGCCCACGCTCATCAACAACGTCGAGACCTTCGCCAATATCCCGCCCATCGTCCGCAACGGCGGCAAATGGTTCTTCAACATGGGCTCGGAGCGCAGCAAAGGCACCAAGGTCTTCGCACTGACCGGCAGAATCGCCAATACCGGCCTGATCGAAGTGCCGCTGGGCATCAAGCTGCGCGAGATCATCGAGGTGATCGGCGGCGGCGTGCCGGGCGGCCACACCTTCAAGGCCGTGCAAACCGGCGGCCCGTCGGGCGGTTGCATCCCGGCGGAGATGCTCGACGTCGGCGTCAGTTACGACGCGCTCCTCAAGATGGGCTCGATCATGGGCTCGGGCGGCATGATCGTCATGGACGACACCTCCTGCATGGTCAACGTGGCGCGCTTCTTCGTCGAGTTCTGCATGACCGAGTCGTGCGGAAAGTGCATTCCCTGCCGCGCGGGAACGGCGCAGATGTACACGCTGTTGTCGCGCATTTGCACCGGCGTGGGCACTATGGACGACCTGGAACTGCTCGAGGAGCTTTGCTCCACGGTGAAGGAGGCCAGCCTCTGCGGGCTGGGGCAGACGGCGCCCAATCCCGTGCTGAGCACGCTGAAGTATTTCCGCAACGAGTACACCGAGCACATCCTCGACAAGCGCTGCCGGGCCGGCGTCTGCAACATGGCGGCCTTAGAGGTGACAGTATGAGCGTGGTGGAAAGCGACGTCAAAACCCTGGTCATCGACGAGCAGGAAGTCAGCGGGCGCCGCGGCCAGACCATATTGGAAGTGGCGCAGGAGAACGAGATTCCCATTCCCACCCTTTGCCACCTCGAAGGCCTCAGCGACTTGGGCGCATGCCGGCTTTGCATGGTCGAAATCAAAGGCAGCAACAAGCTGCAGCCCGCCTGCGTGACGACCATCTTCGAAGGCATGGAAGTGACCACGCAAAGCGAGCGCCTCAAGGGGCATCGCCGCATGATTCTCGAGCTGCTGTACGCGGAGCGCAACCACATTTGCTCGGTGTGCGTCTCCAACGGTTACTGCGAGCTACAGACCCTGGGCCAGGAGCAGGGACTGACGCACGTCCGCCTGCCCTATCGCAATCCCGAGCTGCGCGTCGATGCGTCGCACGACCGCTTCACCGTGGACCACAACCGCTGCATCCTCTTCATCCGCTGCGTACGCGTCTGCTCGGGGATCGAGGGCGCGCACGTGGGGGATGTCTTGGCCCGCGGCATCGACTGCATCGTGATTACCGACCTGCACGAGGAGTGGGGCAAGTCCACGTGCACGCGCTGCGGCAAGTGCGTGCAGGTATGTCCGACGGGAGCCTTGTTCGACAAGAGCAAGATCGGCTCCGATCACCCCAAGGATCCCGATTTTCTGCCTTATCTGAACCTGATGAGGGAGGCGCGATGAGCAAACTGAAACTGGCGACAGTCTGGCTCGACGGATGTTCCGGCTGCCACATGTCGTTTCTTGACATGGACGAGCGGCTCCTCGAGCTCGCGGAAGTAGTTGACGTGGTCTACAGCCCCATCGTCGACGCCAAAGAGTTTCCCGACGAGGTGGACATTGCACTGGTCGAGGGAGCCGTGGCCTCGGTCGACGACGAGAAGAAGATCAGGAAGATTCGCGACCACTCGAAGACCCTGGTGGCGATGGGCGACTGCGCGATCACGGGCAATGTTCCGTCGATGCGCAATCCCATCGGCCCGGAGGCGATAATGGACCGCGCGTTCATCCAGAACGCCAGCGCACAGGCGCAGATTCCCTGCATCGTAGTGCCCAAGCTGCTACGGGTGGTGCGTCCCATTCATGAGTTCGTGAAGGTGGACGTATTTCTGCCGGGTTGCCCGCCTTCGGCCGGCACATTTCACACCGCGCTCACCGCGCTGGTCAACGGCGGACCGCTGGACATTCCGGCGCTCACCCGCTTTGGAGCTTAACTTTTCGGAGCGAGCTTTATGAGCCAAACCATCACCATCGAACCGGTAACGCGCCTGGAAGGCCACGGCAAGATCACCATTCACCTGAACGGCAAGGGCGAAGTCGAGGACGCGCACTTCCACGTCACGCAGGTGCGTGGCTTCGAGCGCTTCAGCGAGGGCCGCCCGTTTTACGAGATGCCGAGCCTGATGGCGCGCGTCTGCGGCATCTGCCCGGTCTCGCATCTCATCGCCTCCGCTAAGGCCTGCGAGGCCATCATGTCGGTGCGCATTCCGCACACTGCCGCGCAATTGCGGCGCATGCTGAACCTGGCGCAGATGGTACAATCGCACGCCCTGAGTTTTTTCTACCTGGCTTCTCCCGACCTGCTGCTGGGCATGGAAGCCGATCCCGCGATCCGCAACGTTCTGGGCGTGGCCGCCGCCCATCCGGAACTGGGACGCGCCGGCGTGGCTCTGCGCCGTTTCGGCCAGAGCATCATCGAGATTCTCGGCGGCAAGCGAGTTCATCCCGGATGGGTCGTACCCGGCGGCGTCACCGAGCCGCTCGAGAGCGCCAAGCGCGACAAAATCCTGGCCATGATTCCCGAGGCCTACGCGAATCTCGCTCTGGCTCTCGGCGCCTACAAAAAAATTGCCGGGCAATTCAAGCCGGAGATCGGCGTATTCGCCAACTTCCCGTCGAATTACCTGAGCCTGATCAACGAAGACGAGTCCATTGAGTTTACCGACGGGGCGCTGCGCATCATCGATCCCACGGGCACGATCATCGAGGACGGCATGACGGCGGCTCGCTACACCGAGGCGATCGGCGAGGCCGTTGAGCCTTACAGCTACACGAAGTTTGCCTACTACAAGCCGCTCGGCTACCCGGCGGGCAGCTACCGCGTGGGCCCGCTGGCGCGGCTCAACATCGTGAAAACCATGGGCACGCCCAAGGCCGATGCGGAGCTCGCCGAATTCAAGCAGTTGGCTTCCGGTCCGGTGGAGAGCTCCTTCTACTATCACCACGCGCGCCTGGTTGAAATGCTCTACGGCCTCGAAAAGATCGAGCAGATTCTCGCCGATCCGCGCATCCTCGAGAAACACGTTCGCGCCACGGCCGGCGTCAATCGCCTGGAAGGCGCGGGCCAAGCCGAGGCGCCGCGCGGCACCCTGAATCATTTCTACAAAGTCGACGAAAACGGCAAGATGCTCTGGGCCAACCTGGTCATCGCCACCGGCCAGAACAACAAGGCGATGAACCTGGGCGTGCTCCAGGTCGCGCAAAGCTACATAAGAAAAGGCAAATTCACCGAGGGCATTTTGAATCGCGTCGAAGCCGTAGTACGCACCTTCGACCCATGTCTGAGCTGCTCCTCGCACGCTGCCGGCCAAATGCCGCTGGAGATTTCGCTCGTCTCGGCCGAGGGCGAGGTACTCGACCGCGTCACCCGTTGACGACCGGTATGCCAATGGACCAACGCAAAGCTCGTTGCCTTGTCCTCGCTTGCGGAAACACTCTGCGCAGCGACGACGGCATAGGCCCCAAGCTCGCCGAATGGGCTACGGAACGGTTTCAGGAAAACCGCGACGTACGCGTCATTGCGCGCCAGCAATGGACTGCCGACTTGGCCGCCGAAATTGCCGCCGCCGATTCCATCCTCTTTGTCGATTCCGCGATCGATTCCGTTCCGGGCCGCGTCAGCCTCATCCCTGTTGCGCCGAGAAACCCGAATGGCTTCGCGTCCTCGCACCACCTCGATGCCCCCGAACTTCTTGGCCTGACGCGCTCGCTCTACAGCGCCATGTCGGCGCACGCCATGCTTCTGACCGTCGGCGCCGGCTCGACGGAACTGGGCGAGGACCTTAGCGAGCCTGTTGAGGCCGCCCTGCCCCGTGCTCGCGGCATCCTCGAAAAAGCCGTCCTGCGGTTCCTCGAGAATTAGCCGACCTACAAAACCTACGCGCACTTTAGGCTTGTCATCCTGAGCGGAGTTTGCCGCGTTCTTTGCGGCAAACGGAGTCGAAGGATCTGCGGTTGCCCTTCCGTTGCGCGCTGACGAGTCGGATCTGTTTCTACCTCCGAACCTGTATTGCCGCCACGGACTGCGTCATCTCCGCCAACTCGCTAGCCGACTTTTCATTGCATTTAACGACGATGAGGAACTTGCCAATCGTTGTGATCACTCCGGAGGAATATCCTCCATTTTGCATATAGTCCACTTCATCAAAAACCAACCCATTTGCGCTTGTGAAATGTTTCTTCGAAATGCTAGTCACTTGTTCGTCAGGGCGAAAGCGCATGAACCTGTCAAGGAAATCCGTACTGTCTCGAATTCCCTTTGGCAAATGGGGAGTTGGGTAATTCAACCTCTCAGCAAGCATAACTATCCCATAAGGCTCGTCGCCTTCACGCGCCGCGAAAAGCATGAATTCGTTTCTGTAGGGAAACCCCGGACCGAGCCCGAGAGCGCTTGTATCGTATGGCTGCAAGATACTTGGCCAAGCGTAAGTGAAATGGAAGTAGGAATTCACGTAGACATGGGCTTTGGTACATCCGTCGGTCGGCGACTGCGCCTGTGCAGCTGCAAAATTAAAAGCGAAGAGCAAAAGCGCGTAGGCCAACATTCTGCTCATTGGATGATCCCCTCCAAGTCTTTCAATGTGGCATCCAGAAAGCTCATTGCACTGGCTGGCGGTCTCACCCACAGATCTTCGACTCCGCGAGCCGCAAAATGGCGGCTCGCTTCGCTCAAGATGACATAGCGATACGGGAACGAGCTTCCGGGACATGAAGCCAGTGGGGCGCGTCACAGATTTCCAACGTTATGCCACGGCTGCCACGGAGCCCGCGAAGCGGGCGCGAGACGGTAGCCCCAGGCGTGAGCCTGGGGAAAGCAATCGAATTCGCCGGGCCCAGCCCGCTTCAGCGGGCGGAAGAAGCAAATGCGATTCTCCCGGCAGCGCAGAAGATAATCGGGAGTCTACATGACGCACTACGCTAGAACGCCGCCACCGTCTGCCGCAGGCTGTAAGAGCTGAGCGTCTTGATGTAGTTGCCGCGGTCATACGGCGAGGTATCCGGCACCGAGCGCCGGCTCAGGCAGCCGCGCGTTTCCGCCAGCGAGGCGTATTCGCGCTTTTCCAGCCAGTAGCGCAAATCGGCCAGCACGCGCGCGATCTGGTCGATGCCGTGAATGTGCAGCGCCGAAGCCATCATGGCCACGCTGCCACCCGCCATGATCGCCTTCAAAACATCTTCGGCAGAATGCACGCCGCCGGTGATCGCGATATCGCCCTGGAAATTGCCGTAGAGAATCGCCGCCCAGTGCAGCCGCGGCAGCAGCTCCGACGGCGTCGAGAAATGCAGCGTGGGCCGCACCTCCAGCGCCTCAATGTCGAAGTCCGGCTGATAAAACCGGTTGAACAGCACCACCGCCTTGGCGCCCGCCCGCTCCAGACGCGCGCAGAGATTCGGCAGGCTGGTGAACGCTTGCGATAGCTTCACGGCGACGGGAATCTTGACCGCCTGGCACACGCCTTCCACCAGTTCCAGCAATTGCTGCTCGATGGCAGCCGAAGTCTGGTTGCGGTCCGTAGCCAGCGCAAACGTGTTCAATTCGATGGCGCTGGCCCCGGCCTGTTCCATTTCCTTGGCAAGGCGCACCCATCCGCCAAGGGTCGCGCCGTTGAGGCTGGCCAGGATGGGAATGCCCACCGCCTCGCGGGCGCGCCGCAGATACTGGAGATATCCATCATGCGTCATGCGGTAATCGCCAAGCTCGGGCAAGTAGCCGAGCGATTCGGCAAAGGAATCGGTGCCGCGCGACAAGTCTTCGTCGAGGGCGCGCGACTCCAGCGCCAGCTGCTCCTCAAAGAGCGACGTGAGCACGATGGCCGAAGCGCCCGCCTCTTCCATGCGGCGCACGTTATCGATCGACTCGGAAAGCGGCGTGGAGGCGACCACGATCGGGCCGCTCAATTTCATGCCGAGATACTGCATGGATAAATCCGTCATTCTTCACCTCCGGCAGTCGTGGCTGCCATCTTCTCTTCGGGCTTTGCTTCCTTTACTTCCGGTGGGGCGATGTGCGGTGTCTCTCCACGTCCCGGCATCGCCGCCCGCGCCGAGTAAACGCGCCACTGCCGCTCCACGTCATCCTGCGCTTCCTTCAGCAATTCCGCGGCCAGCTCGGGATTGCTCCTCGCCAGCATGGTATAGCGCGCCTCGCGATAGGCGTAGTCCTTCAGCCGGATCGAAGGCGCCTTCGAGTCGAGCTGGAACGGGTTCTTGCCCTCCTCGCGCAGCGCGGGATTGTAGCGCATCAACGGCCAATACCCCGATTGCACGGCCAGCTTTTGCTGTTCGAGGCCGTGAATCAAGTCGTAGCCGTGCGCGATGCAACTGGAGTAGGCAATGATGATCGACGGGCCCTCGTGCGCTTCGGCCTCCTGGAATGCCTTCACCACGTGCATGTCGTTGCCGCCCAGCGCCACCTGCGCCACGTAGACATATCCATAGCTCACGGCCTCCATGGCCAGGTCCTTGCGGCTGGTCCGCTTGCCGCTGGTGGCGAACTTGGCCACCGCGCCGCGCGGCGTGGACTTCGAGGCCTGGCCGCCGGTATTCGAGTAGACGCCGGTATCGAGCACGAGCACATTCACATTCGCGCCCGAACCAAGCACGTGGTCGAGCCCGCCAAAGCCGATGTCGTAGGCCCAGCCGTCGCCGCCGAGAATCCACACGCTCTTGCGAACCAGCGCATCGGCGATGGCCAGCAGGTTGCGTGCATCCGACGAGTCATTGCCCGCCAGCCGCTCGCGCAGCAGGCTCACGCGCTGGCGCTGCTTGTCGATATCCTCTTCCGATTTCTGCGTGGCGCCAACCAAGTCTGCGGCCAGCTCGGCGCCGATAGAATCGGTCAGGCGCGCCACCAGGGTTTCCGCGAACGCTTTCTGCTGATCGAGGGCCACGCGTATGCCGAAGCCGAACTCCGCGTTGTCTTCGAACAGCGAGTTCGACCACGTCGGTCCCCTGCCCTGCGCGTTGTTGGTGTAAGGCGTCGTGGGCAGATTCCCGCCGTAAATCGACGAGCAGCCGGTGGCGTTGGTAATGTAGAGCCGGTCGCCGAACAACTGGGTCAGCAGCTTGATATACGGCGTTTCGCCGCAGCCGGCGCAGGCGCCCGAGAACTCGAAAAGCGGCTCCAGAAGTTGAATGTCCTTGACCTGTGTGTGCGAGAGCTTTGCGCGGTCCACTTCGGGCAGCGAAAGGAAGAACTCCCAGTTTTCCCGCTCCGGCGCCCTTAGCGGCTCCTGCGGCGCCATGTTGATGGCTTTCTTGCTGGCATCGCTCTTGTTCTTCACCGGGCAGGTCTCCACGCACAGTGCGCAGCCGGTGCAATCCTCGGGAGCCACCTGCAGCGTGTAGCGCTGGTCTTCCATGCCGCGCCACTTGGGCTTGGCCCACTTGAAGGCCGCCGGAGCCTTGTCGCCTAGCTCGGGGGCGTAGATCTTGGCGCGAATCACCGCGTGTGGGCACACCATCACGCACTTGCCGCACTGGATGCAAAGATCCTTGTCCCACACGGGAATGAACTGCGCGATGTTGCGCTTCTCCCATTTCGCCGTCCCCGATGGGAACGCGCCGCCGGCAGGGATGGCGCTCACCGGAATCAGATCGCCCTTGCCCTCGGCGATCTTGCCCAGCACGTCGTGCACGAATTTCGGCGCCTTCGATGAAAACGCTCCCGCCAGATCGAAGCTCGACGTTGCCGCCGCCGGCAGCTCCACTCTTTTGAGATGCGCCAGCGCCGCGTCTACCGCCGCAAAGTTCTTTTGCACCACCGCCTCGCCGCGCTTGCCATAGGTCTTCTGGATCGACTTCTTGATCTGCGCGATGGCCTCTTCCCGCGGCAGCACGCCGCTGATGGCGAAGAAGCAGGTCTGCATGATGGTGTTGATGCGCGAGCCCATGCCCGCCTCGCGCGCCACTTTATAGCCGTCGATCACGTAGAACTCGATCTTCTTGCGCAGCATCTCTTCCTGCATGCTGCGCGGCAGCTTGTCCCAGACCTCGTCCCCAGAAAACGGCGAGTTCAACAGGAACACTGCGCCCGGCACCGCCGCTTCCAGCACGTTCATCTTTTCCAGGAAGCTGAAGTTATGACACGCAACGAAGCTCGCCTTCGTGATCAGGTATGTCGAGCGGATCGGCTTGGGCCCGAACCGCAGGTGCGAAACGGTCATCGACCCCGACTTCTTCGAGTCGTACACAAAGTAACCCTGCGCGTAGTTGTCCGTCTGTTCGCCGATGATCTTGATCGAATTCTTGTTGGCGCCCACGGTGCCGTCGGAACCTAAACCGTAAAACAGCGCCCGAACCGTCTTCGGATCCTCGGTCGAGAACTCCGGATCGTAATCGAGGCTGGTGTTGCTTACGTCGTCGGTGATGCCGATGGTGAAGTGGTTCCTCGGCGCGGGATCCTTTAAATTATCCAGGACGCCCTTCGCCATCGCCGGCGTAAATTCTTTCGACGACAGACCGTACCGCCCGCCGACCACCTTCGGCATCGCGAACGGCAGGCTGGCGGCGTTCTCCGCCAGAATCGTCACCACGTCCTGGTACAGCGGCTCGCCCGCCGCGCCCGGCTCCTTGCAACGGTCCAGCGCCGCGATCGATTTCACCGTCCTCGGCAGCGCGGCCACGAATGCCGAGCTGTCGAAGGGCCGGTAGAGCCGCACCTTCACCATGCCCACTCTTTCGCCCTGGCGCGTCAGCGCATCCACGGCCTCCTCGGCGGCTTCGGCGCCGGAACCCATGAGCATAATCACGCGCTCCGCATCGGGCGCGCCGTAGTAGTCGAACAGGTGATAGCTGCGGCCCGTGAGCACGGCCATCCGGTCCATCACCGATTGCACGATCCTCGGCACTGCAGCGTGGAACGGCGTGCAGGCCTCGCGCACTTGGAAGAACACATCGGGATTCTGCGCCGTGCCGCGAATGAACGGCCGGTCGGGCGTGAGCGCGTTTTGCCGGAACGCGATCAAGTATTGATCGTCGACCATGGCGCGAATCGTCTCGTCGGTGATCGGGAAAATCTTGCCCACCTCATGCGAAGTCCGGAATCCATCGAAGAAATGAATGAACGGAATGCGCGACTCGAGCGAAGCGATCTGCGCCACCAGCGCCAGATCGTGCGCTTCCTGGACGGAGTTCGAAGCCAGCATCGCCCAGCCGGTGGAGCGGCAGGCCATCACATCGGAGTGGTCGCCGAAGATCGACAGCGCATGCGTGGCCAGCGTGCGCGCCGAGACGTGCATCGTGGCCGGCGTCAGCTCGCCGGCGATCTTGAACATGTTGGGGATCATCAGCAGCAGGCCCTGCGAGGCCGTAAATGTGGTCCCGAACGCCCCGGCCTGCACCGCGCCGTGCAGCGCGCCCGCCGCACCGCCCTCGCTCTGCATCTCTTCCACGATGGGCAGCGCGCCCCAGATGTTCTTCTTTCCTTCCGACCGCCACTGGTCGGCCCACTCGGCCATGGGCGACGAGGGAGTGATGGGGTAGATAGCGACCACTTCAGAAAGCCGATAGGCAACCGAGGCCGCGGCCTCGTTCCCATCCAAAATCACAGTGTCTCGTTCAGTCATTCGCTTCGCTCCACAATGCGGCCCTGAGTGCGGTATCGAGGAGAATGGCCGCTATCGTGAGTGTCGGCGTTGGGCGCGCGAGGGGCAGTGACGAAGGGCACAAGGAAGGCGAAAAGTACCGCGTTATGAAACTGTGTTCATAACATGCAATGCGGTTTGAATGGAGCGTCATCCGGCTCCCGAAGGGAGCGGAAGATGGTAGCCCCAGGCGTGAGCCTGGGGAACACAACGACGACGACCGAGTCAGCCCGCTTTAGCGGGCGAAAGAACAACCTGCGAGCCGACAAGAGGTGTTTCGCCCTGTCGCTTCCTCACTCTCGTGCCGTCTTCCCATCTTCCGCGACGGGTGGATTACCCGGGTTCCAAAACAGTTCCGCGGCGATGCCGAGCGCGAACAGCAGCGCGACGAGCCTAATGTGCGCCCCGAGAACGCGCAACACAAGCCCAAACAGGATGCACGCCTCAAAGTACGCAAGGCCGAGAATGCCTTTCGTCATCCATCGCTTGAGCTGCGCCTCAGCCGAAGTGTTCTGAGCCTGGAGCAAGACACGCGGCAGAACGAAACCGCCCAGCAAGCATGCGAGCGCAGCGAAAGTGATTGCAATCTCAACCAATTGGCCCACAGACCGATGCGACTGCGCGGGGACCTTGATTGCAACGTAAATGAGCAAGAACCCAGACACTACAAAGGCATATTTCAGGACGCGCATCGTGAGCGCAGGCGATTTCGCTGAGCTTTCCACCAGGATTTCCCTCGACAAAGGTGTATCACAGCGGCGCCGCGGGTAGGCGCTTCAATTCGCACCGGAGAACGGGGCTTGCACCGAGCGTTATGGGACCGGGTGTCCAGCGGAAGAAGGCACCCCCAAAGAGCGTGACTGGGGAACACCGCCGCCCTCGAGTACCAGACCGCTTTAGCGGGCGAAAGATCGATCGCAGCGAATCGCGCACGGCCGGGATTACCATATTGGCAGTCCCCGCGAGGTCATCCTCTCGATGCTTCCGCCCCAGCGACGAGGCGGTGTGCTCCCGACCGGATCGCGGAGGAGACAATCGAGAAAGAAAGAGAGGACATCGTGGAAACCGAAGCGACCACAAAGCATCCGCAGAAGATCCACATCGAGCAGCACACCTTTATGGGCAGTCTGTGGTTCGCGGCCTGGCTCTTCACCATCGGTTATCTGCACCTGCACTTCTGGCGAGGCGTTCTGGCCATCATTTTATGGCCCTACTACATCGGCGCCCACATGAGCACACTGATCAAGTAGCGAATGTGCCCAGCCCACCCTTTGGTCGCCCAGGGCTGCACTCCAGCTAGTCGTCTGCTTGCGCGCAGGGTGGAGATTCGCTCGCTTGCTAGCCCGCCGACTTGCTAACTTGCTCCCTCGCTCCCTCGCTCCCTTGCTCCCTCACGCCGTCGCCCCCGCCGCCCGATAGATCTCCGCGATGTACCGCATGTCGCGCAAACCCTCCTCGCCGGGCGTCTTCGGCTCCAGGCCGTTCTGCACACAATGCGCGAAATGCTCGGCCTCTGCCTGGAACTGTAGGGATTGCGCGCCGTGCTGGGCAGGTCGAGGACGGTGGGGCTGGCGCCGGGAGCGCTGTAGTATTCGGCGCGCAGACGCAGGCCGTCGTAGTTGAATGCCGGGTTAAAGTCGATCCATCCTTTGCTGCCGTGAACCTTGTAAAAGCCACCCGTCGCCGCTCCGTATGAGGTGTTGCAGGCGGCCACAATGCCGGAGGGAAATCGCATCGTCCACGACAGGTTCTCCTCGACCTCCTTGAACCGCCCGTCTTTATCGATCGTCGAGGCGAAGGCAGCGAAGCTTACCGGCTCTTCGCCGGTCAGATAGCGGGTGGCGTTGAGCGAGTAGATGCCGACGTCGACCAGCGGGCCGCCGCCGGCGAGCTTCTTATCCAGGCGCCACTCGCCGGGCGCGATTCGGAACCCGAAGGCGCTTTCAATGGCCTGAACCTGGCCGATGGCGCCGGAGCGAATCAGGTCGATGGCCTTCAGATTGGTAGGCTCGTATTGGCAGCGGTAAGCGATCATCAGCTTTACGCCGGCGGACTTCGACGCGGCGATCATTTGCTCGCACTCGTCCACGCTGTTGGCCATCGGCTTCTCGCACAGCACATGCTTGCCGGCCTTGGCTGCGCGGATGCTGTACTCGGCGTGCATAGAGTTGGGCAGCGCTACGTAGACCGCATCGACGTTCTTGTTCGATACGATCGAATCGAAGTTCTCGTAGTTGTAGATCGAGCTCTCCGGCACGCCGTAGTCGGCGGCGATGCGCAGCGCCTTGTCGCGATGGCCGCTGACCAGCGCGGTGACCTTCGAATTGGCGCTGTTGCGGACGCCCGCCATGAAGATGGCGGCGATGCGGCCCAGGCCGATGATGGCGTAGCCGGTTTGCCGCTCGGCGGGTTGAGCTGCGAGCCTGGGTGCAAATCGCGCGCCAAGGCTCAGCGCGCTCAGTTTGGCAAATTCTCTGCGAGTGAATTCCCGGGGAAGCAAGGACATGGGGTCACTATACACGCCAGTACGCGACTCTGGCAGCCCCACGCCGCCGCTTTCCTCCGCTGCTGGCCCGCTGACTTGCTCCCTCGCTGACTTGCTGACTTGCTGTTTCAAAACCGCGCGCTCAAGCTGATGAATCCCGACCGACCCCTCCCTGTGACCGGCTCGATCGTGCCCATCTGCATCCCGGCCATGAAGTCGTCCAAGTTCACTCCGCCCAGCGGCAGCTCGTAGGCTTTGTTCAGCAAATTGTCGGCGCCGCCGCTGACCACGAATGCGCCTTTCCGGTAGCTGGCGTGCACATTGAAAAGCGTGTACCCCGGCGTTTGCGGTTCGAAGCGCCGCGGATCGACGTTTCGCTTGCGATCCACCGCTTCAACGCCCACTCCCGCAGCGAGGCCCTTCACCTGCTCGTCGAAGCTCACGCGCGCGTTGAGCGGCATCATCTGGTAAAGCGGGGTCGAGCTGTCCAGCCGTTCGCCGTGCAACCACGCGCCCACGCCGCTGAGCCTGCCCTGCTCAAATCGCCCGCTGTTCCACAGAACCGCGCTGCCGTCGAGATCACCGCCGTAGATCCGCGCATCGTGGTTTGCAAATTGAAGTTGCGCGAAGGTGCTCATGCCAACCATCGTCGTCGCCAGCGTATCCACGTCTACATAGTTCTCGATATACGTCAGGTACGGCGTCGCTCTCACCTCCCAAGCGTGCTCGCCGGCCCCGCGCCATCGCGCGGTGCCGCTCACGGTGTTTGCGGTCTCCGGCGTCAGCGCAAGGTTGCCCACGTAGTAGTTGCCGTCGCCGAACCATCCGATCATCCCGCTGGCCATCATGTTCGTCGACCACGCGTAGCGCTCATAGAGATTCGGCGCGCGGCTCTTGCGCGCGTAACCGAACTCGTAGGCGCTCGCTCGATTCGGTTCCCACCGCGCCAGCGCCGTCGCGTCCACATCCGGATCGGTGTGTGCGCGATTCGCGGCATTGAATGCATCGGCGTTCATCGAGTACATGCTGGAATAGCCCTCGACCGGCCCCGCATTGGTCCACACCGTGTCGTTGCGCACGCCGAAGAGCGTGGTCCACTGCGCATTCCACTTGCTTGCCACCTCCGCATACGTCCCCAGCCGCACCCGCTGCCCGTCGTCGATGCTCACAAAAGCGTCGGGGCCCATCATCGGCGCGGTTCCCGCCACCGGCGGCCAGACATCGTCGAAGCGGAAATGGTGCAGCTCGTTGCCCACACGCAGCGTCTGCCGCGCGCCCAGCGGCAGCTCCAGCTTCACGGTGTAGCCCACGTCGCGTCCGTGCGTGTTCATCGGCATCCACATCGGCATGGGAAACGTCGACTTATCCCTGCCGATATTCATCGAGTGCCAGGCGCCCTGCCAATACACATGCGCATCCACGGCGCCGCGCTCCAGCGCCCGGCGGTAGTGCAGGTTCAACCGCTCGGCATAATTGCGCACCAGGTCCATCTGCGCGTTCACAAAGCCCTCGTAGGGCGTGTGGTGCAGCCCCGCTTCCAGCGTCACCAGGTTTCCCGCGGCCTCGGCGGCCAGCGTCACTGTGTGGTCCGTGCTCTGCGCGTAGGTCGAAGTCACTTTGTGCCCGTTGCCGTCGGTGTAATCGTCGTTGGTGCTCCACGTGCCGATGTAGCCCAATGCAACATGGCGCCCGGCCACCCACTCCGTCACCGCCCCGCCGTAATACTCTCCATTCGATCGATAGAATCCCGTCGCGTCGCCCTCCTCGTGGATGCCTTCCTTCCCGCTCGCGAACACCGGCGCGCGTTCCTCCACTGCCACCGTCCCGCCCAGGCTGTCGCCGCCCAGGCTCACCGGCGTGATTCCGGCAAGAACGGTCACGGCGGCAGCCTGCGCGGGCGCCGCATAGCTGAGCGGCGGGTTCATGTGATTGGGGCACGTAGACTCGACCGTCGCGCCTTCGACCACCACCTTGGTGCGCTCGTCTCCCAGCCCGTGCAGCGCAGGCACGCCCGCCAACGCTCCGCTCTCGCGCAGGCTCACGCCCGGCGCGCCGGCCACCATCTCGCCCGAGTTGCGGCTGTGCGCTTGCTCGTCCACGGCGATCATCCGCCGCGTCGCCGCCGCGCTCTCGCCCTCCGCTTTCACTTCAACCTCGGCTTCCGCCGGAGCAATCCGCAGCGTCACATCGACCAACGCCGCCTTCCCGGCGTCGACGCGCACATCGCGCACCGCCGCCGCAGCAAATCCGGCGGCAGTCACCGTCGCCTGGTAGGTTCCCGACGCCAGGCCGTCAAACACGAATTGCCCCTCGCGGCTCGTCTCACGCGTCCACACCGCGCCCGGACCCGCGCCCTTCAACTCGACCTTCGCCCCCGCCACGACGGCGCCCTGCGGATCGCGCACCACACCCGTGACGCTTCCATTCGCTGCAACGTCGGCGGCCGCGCTCTGCGCCGCCGCTGCCTCGCTCATCCGCGTCTCCACCGGCCCCGTCTGGGCACACATCCGATTCGCGCCGCAATACAGGCACAAGGCCGACAGCAATGCCAGACCCATCTCGCGTTTCATGGTCTCTCCTTTCGCTGATTCCCGAAAAAAGAAAAGCGGCGGCGCGGGCGGGCATTCGCGCCCATCCCGTCCGTTTATCTCGGCGCAAGATCAGGCAACAGGAATTGGGGGTCCGCGCTTGGGATGGCTGTCAAAGGAGTCCGGCTGGCGCCACACCTCCCTCGGCTCGGGCGGCGCCGCGGATTCAACCACCTCAACGCTCGCTTGCCGCTCCGCCACGGGCCTCGACAGGCGGGAAGCTGCGGCTCCGCCGTGCCTCTGCCGGTACGGGCAGCTCTCCGAAGCGCGCGCGGGCCCGCCCGGCGCGCCAAGCGTCCTCTGCATCATGCAATGATGCTTGCCGTGCCTGCGGCAACAGGACGGAAGACTTGCTTCGGCATCCGGGGCAAGGAACGGCGCAATCAGCATCCAGCTGAACAGTGTGAGCAGCGAAAATGTGATTGCCCGGCGCATCGGTTCGCCGGAAGTATATAGGCGTTGTCAACCCAGCGATTAGGACGGCCATCACAGTATCGGCTGAATCATCGGAGTGGCTGACTCGGCGCGGAAACGATCAGCCGAACAGCCAGTCGAGCCGCGCCTCCCACTGGACCTCGAGCGCCGGCCGGCGGCACTTGCGCCGCGCGCGACAGAACCGGGAAAGGCCCCGATTCTGTCAGTGCAGGAATTGCAGCAAGGACGAAATGGCGCGATCCGCGGCCGGCAGCTTCGGCGAGACGCGGATCGTCACGCCAAATGCTTCCTTGAGCGGCGCAATGCTGTCTTTGATCCTCGCGGTTCGCACGCGAACTTCGGCCGGCAACGCCCGGGTGGATCGAACGGCGTCGAGGAAGGCCTTGGCCAGCGCTTCCCCGGCAGGGGTGCGGGAATCCGTCGCGTTGGGCGCGTAGACCATCCCCGAGCCCGCGTCGACCGCGAGCGAAAACACGGCGCAGCTTTTGCGCTCATTCTTTCCGCCGATCGGCATGCCGGTGAGAACGCAATCAAGCTCCATGATGCCGCGGACAGGATAATCCCGGCCGCGCACCTGCTTGAGCATCTCCTCATTCAGGCCCACCGGCACTACGGGGGGCTCCGGCGGCAGGGTCCATTTCACGATTTCGATCCGGTCCTCCGTTTCCCCCTGTTTGGCTGGCGACACCATCGGGAATGCGTCTTCCCGCTTCCAGAAGCTCTTTCCCTTCCCGTCGAGAACGGCCTGGCAAACCGCGATCGCAGCGCGCAAACACTCGGCGAGGGTCCGCGCTTCTTCGGCCGTCACGAACCAGGGATGAAATCCCGGCCGACAGGCGCGAAAGATAGGCGAGGCCGGGCCTTTCCCCTGCGGGTGATCGAGCCATGCCAGCAGCTCGCGGTCGCGCAGGAGCAGCTCTTTCCGCGGCACGAATTCCACATACACGCTGCGCTGGACGGCGAAATATTCGCCCGGCTCGATCTTCGCGCCTGACTGGATCTTCCGGTGCAGGCGGAAGCTTTCCGGCCCGATGTAGGCGTGCACGGCATAGACCTCGCCTGCCGCGCCCATCACGCAGCAATAACAGACCTCGCCGCCGGCGCCGTCCCGGAACATGATCAGATCGCTGTCGTTGAGCATCTCCCAAGGCCGCAATCCGTAGATTTGGCTAGCCAGATCGTACAGTTCCTTCATCGCGGAAAACGGCGGCGCATTCTCGCCGCGAAGCTCGGCGGCAAAGCAATCATTCGGAGGAATTGGTTGGGAAATCGATGTTATCTTGGGCACGCTATACGTCCATTCCACTCTTGTTCAAGATAACAGCCCCTCGAGCAGCGCCTCCCCTCGGCACGACCTCCTTCCCTTTTCTTCGCGGCCGGCCTACACTGTTGGACGGCAAAGGACGCCCCCTCATCGCGCAAGTCAATGCAGATGGGGGGCCGGCACTTGCTGCGACCGGAACCGTGAATCGGGGCACGGAATGACCGGCGCGTGCGGGCAATCACTGCCACACTGATCGGGAGGCGGCTTTGCGCGGCGCCCACCCGATCGCGCTCCGCCCGAATCGCTTTCACCCCTCTGCGACGTCTCGCAGAATTCCTTCTCCCACGGAAAGGAGACCTATGCCAAGAATAAAGTTGTCTGATTCTTCGTTCGCGAGGTTCGCTGGTTGGCTTCTCGCGCATGGATTCGCTGCAATCTTCCTGTTCGGGTCCAACCCGTCGCCCGCATCGGCCCAGGGCCTGCCGTTCGACTTCAGCCCCTATACCTTCCAGAATGTCGTCATCGGCGGGGGTGGCGGCTTCATCTCCGGAATCGTCTTCAGTGCGAAGCAGCCCGGCCTGGTCTACGCGCGCACCGACATCGGCGGCGCATACCGCTTCGATCCCAAGTCCGGGCGCTGGGTTCCTTTGCTCGACTGGATCGGCTACCCAAACTGGAACCTCAGCGGCGTGGAGAGCATCGCGATCGATCCGCAGAATCCGAATCGCGTATTCCTTGCCGTTGGCACGTACACCAACGACTGGACCACCGAAAACGGCGCGATCCTGCGCTCCGATGACCAGGGCTTCAACTTCCGGCAGTTCAATCTGCCGCTTAAGGTAGGCAGCAACATGCCGGGCCGCGGGATGGGCGAGCGGCTGGCGATCGATCCCAACAACCCGCGTGTGCTTTACCTGGGAACGCGCAGCGGAAACGGACTGTGGCGCAGCACGGATGCGGGCGAGACTTGGTCGAAGGTGGCCAACTTCCCCGACACCGGCCCGTACCACGAGC
>Ga0187784_10001119_pt1 | contig 20984 bp, 14 predicted proteins | sample 1015_SJ02_MP15_2_FD_132964 | JGI IMG/M metagenome (GOLD analysis project Ga0187784, IMG submission 132964) | Tropical peat soil microbial communities from peatlands in Department of Meta, Colombia - 1015_SJ02_MP15_20_MG | ecosystem: Environmental > Terrestrial > Soil > Wetlands > Peat | place...
AGGATAGAAGGCGAGGCAGGCCACCACCATGGTGAACAGACCTACGACGATTGCCTTTTTGTAACCGATCCAATCGATGATCTTGGACGCTGGGATCGAGAAAATAAAATAAGCGGAAAAAAACGCCGTTTGGATCAGCATGCTGGCGGCAAGCCTGATCTTGAAAACATGCTGAACATATGGAATCAAAACGTCATTCAGAGAGGTGAGCGAACCCCACATGAAGAACAGCGTGGTCACAATCGCCAGCGCGCCAACATAGCTTTTCGGTGTTTCTCCTGTTACCTTCGGGCTCTCCATGATTACGTTCGCCATCGTCCAGGTATCCCTTCTTTTCCCTCACGAACGGCAGCTAAATCGCCCTAGATAGTGCCACATCCGTTCCCGGAACCGAAAGGTTTCTCGTCACACGGCCCTGGGGGGGAAGGACCCGGGACCTTTGCCGGGACAAAAAAGGCGGCCCCGGAAGGCCGCCTCGATTTGAAAATTGCCGGCGTCAGGCGTGGGATGTCAGCGACTCCTTTTTCTCTGCCACGTGCGCCAGACCCGCTTCCAGCACATCCAGCGCTTCATCGAGTTGCGCGTCGCTGATCACCAGCGGCATGAGGATGCGCATGACGTTATTCAGAGTTCCGGCGGTAATGGTGAGGACGCCGTGCTCGTAGCAGTAGCGTGCGAGTTCCTTCGTCTCGGTACCGGCAGGTTCTCGCGTGTCGCGGTTGCGCACCAGTTCGATGGCGCACATACCGCCAAGGCCGCGCACGTCGCCAACCAGTGGCCATTTTTTCTGCCAGCCGTTGGCGCGGCCTTTAAAGCGTTTGCCGATAAGCATGGATCGCGCAAGCAATCCTTCCGTCTCGATGGTCTCCAGTGCCGCGAGCGCCGCCGCGCAGGAGGCCGGATTGCCGGCGAACGTACTTCCGAGGCCGCCGGGTTGCGGCGCATCCATGATTTCCGCGCGTCCTGTCATGGCAGCGATGGGCAAACCTCCACCAAGAGATTTCGCCGAGGTAATCAAGTCCGGCTCGACACCATAATGCTCGATCGCAAAATACTTACCCGTGCGTCCGATCCCGGATTGCACCTCGTCCGCGATGAACACAATGCCGTACTTCTTGCAAATATTCTGGAGGATGGGAAAGAACTCCTTCGGCGGCGCGATGAATCCGCCTTCGCCCAGGACGGGTTCCGCAATCACCGCGGCCACGGAGTCTGGCGACACCACGCGCTTGAATGTGTCTTCGAGATGATGCGCGCAAGCTGTTTCGCAGGACGGGTAGGTGAGGCCATACGAGCAGCGGTAGCAATAGGCATAGGGGATGCGGTAAATGTCGCTCACAAACGGCGCAAACCCCGCCTTGTACGGAATAGTCTTGCTGGTCAGAGACAACGTCAGCAGGGTGCGGCCGTGAAACGCATCCTCGAAACAAATCACTGCGGGCCGCTTGGTGTAGGCACGCGCAATCTTGACCGCGTTTTCCACCGCTTCGGCGCCGGTATTTACAAAAAACGTCTTCTTGGTAAACGTGCCCGGCGCCAGGGAGTTCAGTTTTTCCGCAAGAGCAATGTAGGACTCGTAGGGAGTTACGCCAAAACAGAGATGCAGAAATTTTCCGGCCTGCTCGCGCACCGCCGCTTCCACCTTGGGCGCGCGGTGCCCCACATTCAGGCAACCTATGCCGCCGGCAAAATCAATGTAGCGATTCCCATCAACGTCCTCGATCCACGCGCCTTCCGCCTTGGCCACAAAGATAGGCGTTACCAGGGACGGCCCCCGCGGAATGGCGGCTTCCCGCCGGGCCAGCAAGGCCTTGGATTGGGGGCCGGGGATTTCCGTGCGAATGTGAATCGTTTTCATGGTTCGTTGTTCCTTTGTCCAAATTTCAGGCGATCCCTGCAAACTTTTCAGTACCAACCAATCGGCGTTTCATCGAGATTGACGAAAACCTGTTTGGTCTCCAGATATTCCTCGAGGCCCCACGGCCCGAGTTCTCTTCCGAACCCGGACTGCTTGTATCCGCCCCAGGGCGCTTCCACGTAGGTGGGTTGCATGTGATTGACCCACACGATACCCGCGCGAATGGACTTCACCACGCGAAACGCTTTGTAAATATCGCGCGTCCATACCGCCGCCGCCAAGCCATACGGTGTGTCGTTGGAGATGCGGATAGCTTCTGCTTCATTTTCAAAGGGGATGACGCTGGCCACCGGGCCGAAAATCTCCTCGCGGGCGATGCGTGCGGAGTTTTGCACGTCATAGAAAATAGTCGGCTCAACGTAGTAGCCCTTGGCGAACGCTTCTGCCCTTCCCCCGCCAATCGCGGTCTTGGCCTCTTTCTTGCCGATTTCGAGATACGAGGTGACGCGGTCATACTGTTCTTTGCTGACCAACGGCCCCATTTTCGTGGCGCGATCTAGCGGCGGTCCCAGCTTAATGCGCTTGGCCTTTTCGGTCATGGCTTCCACGAACTTAGTGTAGATCTTCTTGTCCACCAGCACGCGGCTGCCCGCAGAACAGACTTCGCCCTGATTCACAAATACGCCAAATAGCGCGCCATCCACCGCCGCTTCCCAATCCGCGTCGGCAAGAAAGACGTTTGGCGATTTGCCGCCCAATTCCAGCGTCACGCGCTTCAGGGAATCGGCGGCGCTCTTCACAATGATCTTTCCGACCGCCGCGCTGCCGGTGAACGCCACCTTATCCACGTCTGGATGCACGACCAGTGCCGCGCCGGTAACCCCACCGACGCCGTTCACAATATTGACCACGCCCGGCGGCAACCCTACTTCCTCGAACCAGTTCGCCAATTCCATGGACGTCAGCGGCGTCTGCTCCGCCGGCTTCAACACGCACGTACATCCGGCCGCGATGGCCGGCGCCAGCTTCCACGCCGCCATCAGCAGCGGGAAATTCCACGGAATAATTTGGGCGGCGACACCCACCGGCTCGCGGAGCGTGAAGCTCAGCGCGTTCGCGGGCACCGGATTGACGTGGCCTGTCACCTTATTCGCCAGGCCGCCGTAATATTCAAAGCAGGTCGCCACGTCGGCCAGGTCGTATTCGGCTTCCACGATGGGCTTGCCGCAGTTGCGCGCTTCGAGCTCTGCCAGCATGGCAGTGTTTTGCCGGATCTTGTCAGCGATCTTGAAGAGGATGCGCCCGCGATCCTGCGCCGTGGTTTGCGCCCATGGCCCGGAGTCAAAGGCGGCGCGCGCCGCTTTCACTGCTTTGTCTACATCGGCGGCCGTTGCCGAGGCCACGTGGGCAATGACCTCTTCGGTCGAGGGGTCGTAAACCGGAAACGTCTCGCCGGAAGAGCTGGGAACCCCTCGCCCGTTGATATAGTTCTGGTAGGTTTTCACCGTTGCTTTTGCTGTAGTGGACATAAGCCGCCTCCCAAATTCCTTTACTTAGACTACTGGAGAACTCGCTGCCAGCTTGCGCGTGGCTTTGCGGCTTCCATACACATAAAAGAAAAATGCCGCCAGCCCGATGAAAAACAGCGTGCCGCCCCACATCCAGATCTCATACCGCGCGAGCGATTTGATCTGCTGGGCGGGAAAGAATGCTACCACCATCGCGATCGCCGTCGTCGCCAATCCGCTGACTCCCACACCTACCAGCGTCGCGCGCGAATACTGTTGCCGCTGAAATCCCTTGCTAAGGCCAATCTTCAAGATGGCCCCGAAAACGTACAAGAACGGAATCAGCTGCAGCACGACTGCCAACGACAGAAGGGACTGAAAACTAGCCTGCACGTTCCCGGTTGAAACAAAATTCACTACCACCAGGATCAGCGAAACCGTCGCGTGCACGATGAGCGCCGCATACGGCGTGGCGTATCTCGGATGAATCCGTCCCAGCCAGGCGGGCATGTAGGAATCCAAGCCCGCGACAAACGGTATGCGCGCCGACCCGCCCAGCCACGCCGAGCCAATCCCAGCGATGGACAAGCTGAGCAGAAAAGCGAATGGCGCCACGATCCAGGCGACGCCGACCCGCGAAGCCATGTGGCTGACGGCCTGCACGATGCCTTGCAGCACACTGATGCTGTTCTTGTCCACAGCCACCAGAAGCGTAAGGGTTGCACCAATATAAAGGGAACCGGACAGCACGCCTCCCCAGGCAACCGCGCCGGGCAAGGTCTTGCGCGGATTCTCGATTTCATCTCCCATGACGGAAGCGAGTTCCAAACCCACCAAACCAAAGCAAATGACCCCGAACGAATTCAAAACGAATCGCGGATTGGCGGGAATCTGAAAATCCGCCCAGTGGATGTTGGTGCCATACTTGAGGCACACGATGATGCCGAGGCCCATCAGCAAAAAAGCCGCGATGAATGTGCCCATCCCGCCGAGATTGTTGATCCACTTGCCTACGCCAAGTCCCATGATGTTGAGGATCACCAACAGGGCCAGCAACACCACGGAAGCCGCCAAGGCAAAATTCCTGTTGTCGGCAAGACCCGCGTGGCTCGGGCCCAGCACAAACACGGACACGCCGACGAAATACAACATCACCGTCGGCACGTACATCATGTTGTTCGTCCAGTAGCACCACCCCGACAGAAAGCCATGGAAATCGCCAAACACTTCTTTGGCCCACAGATAGACGCCGCCCTCGCCAGGATAGCGGTGGGCCAATTCGATGACGGCAATGCCCTGTGGCCAGAAAAACAGCAGAAGCGAGATCAACCAGAGCCAGACGGTGACGCCGCCATTGGCGGCAATGGAAGGCAAAACGTTGAGGTTAAATACAGCAACAACAAAGAGCAGCACGAGGTCACGCCGCCCAAGCACCCGCTTTAAGTGTGGCCGCTCGGTTTGCGAAGCCGGCGAAGCGGTTGGTGTTGTGGTGACTTCGTCGCTCAATGGTGTTGCCCCTTAGTCTCCCGCCACACCAACAGATTGCGCGCCGCGTTCCTGCTGCGTCCTGGCCAACCCGGGCGCGACTTCCTCAAACACCGCGAGGTGCTTGTCAATGTCCGCTTCGCTGTGCTGCACGGAGACGGTCCACTGTTCATCCCACCAGTACGGCATCGCCAAGACGCCGCGATTGACCATGCCGAACCAGAACTGCCGCCACATGTCAACGTCAATCTTCAGCCAGTCACGATAGTTGCGGATTTCCCGCGGGTACAGCATCAGTGCGCCGTTGACTCCTGCCTGTGCGACATACGCCTTCAGGCCGGTTTTTTTCAGAATTGCGCGATAGCCCTCCGCCAGTTTCTTGCTGAGCTTATTCGCGTGCGCATAATTTTCGCGGGTAAGAACTTCGCGGAAGACCGCCAGGCCCGCAGCCATCGCGAAGCGGTTCGTGTTGTAAGTGCCGCCGTGGAAAACCTTGTGCTGGACGATGAGGTCCATCACCTGACGGCCTGCGCCAAACGCCGCCAGCGGCACACCGCCGCCAATCGACTTCGCCAGCGCGATGATGTCGGGCTTCACCCCAAAGTATTCGCTGGCGCCGCCCCAACAGAGCTTCGCGCCGGTTTTCACTTCATCGAAGATCAACAACGCACCATTTTTGTTGCAGATTTCGCGCAAGCCTTCCAGGAAGCCCGGTTGCGGCATGCATATGCCGACGTTCATCATGATGGGTTCCAGAATGATAGCCGCGATCTGGCCGGGAAACTGCTTGAAGCGGTTTTCCACGCTGGGCAGATTGTTGAACGTGGCCACGGTCACGTTGTCAAGGACGGCTTTGATCACGCCCTGCCCGGCGGGAACAGAATTCGGCGCGTTGATATCGCCGATGTCCTCTTCCCTGGGCTTCACGCTGACGAGTGCGGTGTCGTGAAGGCCATGGTAGCAACCCTCAAACCGCAGAATTATGTCCCGGGCTGTGGCGGCGCGGGCGATGCGGCAGGCGTGCATGGTCGCTTCTGTGCCGCTGGAGCCGAAGCGCACCATCTCGACGGGATAGCGCGCGCAAATTTCCTCGGCCAGTTTGGCTTCCATGCCGTGGGGCATGCCGAAGGTGGTGCCATTCTGCAGCGCCCACTGGATAGCCTTGACCACTGCCGGATGCCCATGCCCGGCCATCAGCGCGCCGAAGCACAAGTTATAGTCGAGATATTCGTTCCCGTCCATGTCCACGATCTTGCTGCCATGGCCTTCGGCCACGAAGATCGGGTAGGGATCGTAGGCGCGGTAGTTGCTCGCCACGCCCAGGGGAATGCGCTTCTGGGCTTTCTTGTGAGCTTCCGCGGATTTGGGCGTGCGCTTCTCGTAAAGAGCGAGTTCCTTCTGCAGCGCTTCTTGCATTTGCATACTCCATCCAGGCTGGCCTTCCTAAGCGGTCACCTGTGGCAGGTCTGTTCCCTGCGGTCAGTTTGAGCGAGGTAAACTTCGCGGTTTCTGTGGGGCAAATTCCGCTTTCGATTTTACGCTTTTCCGTGCCTTTTCTGAACCCCGCGCGCTACGGCCCTTCGCGGCGTTCTCTCCATTCTTCGCGCGAGGGCGAGCCGACGTACGCGGGACGCCTCTTAGCAGGTGCAAAGCGAACCAGATGCCCTTAGAACATCACCTTCAGTGCAAACTGCATGACGCGGGGATCGCGCGTCTTCAGGACCTGCCCGAACGTCGAGTCGCTAAAATTGCCGTCAGGATTCTCAAACTCGGTATGGTTCCAGGCGTTATAAAACTCGGCGCGGAATTCCGTGGTCCAGCGTTCGTTGATGGGAGTTCTTTTGGCGATCACCAAGTCCGTATTGCTGAGAGCAGGGCCGCAGCAAAGTGAATGCGGCGTATTGCCAAAGGTCCCCAGTTGCTGCGGGCAGGCCGGTATCGCCGCAGTCGGCGCGCTGAAAGGGTCGCAGAAAGTGCTGGTATCAAACCAGAAGTGTTCATTTATCCCATTTACCACTGTATTTACCTTCGGGTTCACGAACTGAACCGGCCCGGTCGAATAGGGCGTGTTCGCATCCTCAAAGAAGAAGCTGCTCTCCAACTCCGCATCGTTCTGGTTCTGCACACGAATCGGGAAGCCGCTCTGGTAGGTGATGATGGCGGAAAGTTGCCAGCCGTTGGCGACCTTTCCGGCGAACCCTTCCTTTTTCGGAATGGGCAGTTCCCAAACTGGGCTGAAGACGAACCGGTTCTTCGCATCCAGAAGCGATAAACCGCGCGTGGCTTCAGGATTGATGGGGTTGAGTTCGTTTTCGAATGAAGCGCCCTGGTCAATCGCCTTGCTGAACGTGTAGGAAGCCTGGAACAACAGGCCGTGCGAAACACTTTTTTCCAGTGAGATTTGCAGGCCATTGTAGTTCGAGTTAGCCACCGTGTCTTCCGCGAAGATATTGCTGAATATCGGCACACCGTCGGCCGGGCAGCCCGACACAGTATACGGGTTGCAGTTGGGCGAGGAATACGGGCGGATGCCGACGAGAGTGATCGGCGTGCCTCCCGCAGCCCCCGTGATGATGCAGCCCGCCGGATTACCAGGATTGCTATACGGGCAGGGAATGTTTGGTCCTGTGGGATTCGAGCCAGGAACGTACGGCATGTGAAATTGCATCCCAGCCGGCACGGTCAAGGTGTACTCGTAATCCGCGCTAGCAGCTCCACAGGTATTTGGACCCATAATCGTATTTATGTCCAAACATGTCTGCGAATTCCCGTAGTTCAGATCGTGTATAGCGAGCAGATGGTGTGCTTGCGTGCCTACGTAGGCGACGCGCAGCAGCATATCTGAAGTCAATTGCCGCTCGATCGTGAAATTGTACTGTTCGGCATATTGCGTCCGCAGATGCGGCTGGAATTCTCCGTAGAGGAGAAGCGGCCGGAACAGCGACCAGTCCACACACCCATTGGGTCCGGCAGGATCAAAGCAAGGTGTATTGGGAGTCTGCTGGATGATCGCTCCCCCGTTGTTCGGCGATAGGACCCCATTCTGTCCCAAATACGGAGTGTTGAAGAGCGGGCTCGAAAGCAGCGAGCTGACACCGAACGGCGGCTCGGCGCTGAACTGCTCCATCACCAACTGCTCCATGGGGTTATAGAAAATTCCATAACCGCCGCGGATCGTGGATTTCCCGGGGCCGCCGGTAATCTTTGCCAAGGGGCCGTCCGTCCAACCGGGGCTGTAGGCCACACCGAACCGTGGCGCGAAGGCCTTGTAATAGGTCGCAGTCAACCCTCCCGGAACACCTTTATCGCCAGGGAACACCAGCCCCGTCGGGAAGTAGGCATAGTTTCCTGTGGCTGTTGCTGTCGGGCCGCAGTCCCCAGATGTGGTGTCTAGCGCTTGGGCGCTCGAAGCGGACAACCAGCAGGGATACTGGGTCGTATCCTGTCCCGGCCGGAACGTTTGCAGGCGGTTCCCGCTATCCACGTAGGGTGTGTTCAGCTCCCACCGAAAGCCGTAATTCAACGTGAGATTAGGCTTGATCTTCCAACTGTCCTGCGCGAACAGATAGAGGCCGTAGTTCGTCAGGTCTTCCGCCTGCGCCGCGCCCTGCGAATAGGAATAGGGTACGCCCAGGAAATAGTTGGGATAGGCGTCGCTGGAAGAAACCGAGTTCAGCGCTCCGCTGCCCTGGATGGTGAAGTACCCGTTGATATCGTAGTAAAGGAACTGGTTGAATTTCTGATCGCGAAAATCTCCGCCGAATTTCAGGCTGTGCGTCCCCAGCACCTTGCTGTAATTGTCTGAAAACTGGTAGGTATTGCCCGTCTGCGGGAGCTCCCCCTCATAGTTGTTCCCGATTGAAAATCCGCCGAGCACCTGCACGAACGAAACGCCCTCGTGGGCCGGAATGTTCGTGTTGATGCCCGCTGCGGAGTCAGCGGGATCCGCAAAGCAATTCGCCACCGGAACAAGGGATCCACAGGCATCATGCAAACTGGAAAGTATGTTCAGAGGGTGATTCAAGTCACCTTGGCCTTCCCGGAAGTAATTGAACCGCGCCTCATTTACCGCTGTCGAGCCGATCGTGGAAGTCTCGCTGACGTTCACCTGCTGTACCCGCGTCTTGAACAGCGCCCCAAAACCCGGAACGTCCGCTCCGGACGCCTGGAAGTTGGAAAAGGGATCCGTGTGGTCATCGTCATCGAAATAATAGTAAGCGGTAAAATGCTGCGTGGTTGTGAAGTTGTGATCGAAGCGCAGCGTGAACTGATCTTCGCGATCTCTCTTGTCCGGCGCATAGGACACCGTTCCGGTCCCGTACGGCTCTACATAATTCTGGTAGAGCGCCATGGCCGTGGGATCGAAACATGCGGTCGGGATCATGCCGTTCGGGAAAATCGAGTCATAACCCACTGGTTGTGCCAAGGGTGACCCGCTCGGCAGACTCGCCAGCGTCGCGAGTGCCGCTGCTCCCGGCGAAGCAGCGATCGCGCTCGAACAGCCAGTGCGCCCTTCCAGCTGCTGCGCAAAGGTAGGAGTCGTTACGTATCCCCCAAGCGTCTGCGTGCCACCCGCCGAAAAGTCTCCGTTAGCTTCCGCTGCTGTTGGCAGGACAACTTGCCCCGAAGAGATGCCCTGACGCAGGCGGTCGCCCTCGTAGGAGCCAAAGATGAAGGTCTTGTCTTTCTTGATGGGGCCGCCCAGCGTCGCGCCAAACTGATTTTGCTTGTAGTCGGGTACCGTGGAGTCAAAAAAACCCTTGGTGTTCAGCAATTTGTTGCGGAAGAATTCATAGAAATCACCGTGCAGGGAGTTGGTCCCGGACTTCGTGACCACGTTGACCACAGACCCTGAGTTGCGCCCATACTCGGCGTCGAAGGTGTTCGTCAATACTCGGAATTCCTCGATCGCATCCGGCGACGGCTGAATGGCTGGTCCGTTCACGAAAATGTCGTTGCCGTCTCCGCCGTTCACCATGTAGTTGTTCGACCGGCCGCGGCCGCCATTCACCGAAACGACCCCGGGGTTGCTGCTGCCGTAGAACAAATCCGCGCCCAACTGCGACTGCACGCCCGGCTGTAATTGCAGCAACTGATAGGTATTGCGCGAATTGAGAGGGAGTTCGCGCACGGACTGGTCGGTCATGACTGCCCCGAGTTGCGTCGAGGTGGTGTCAATTACCGGCGGCGCGCCCGTCACCTCGACCGTGTCAACCGTCGAGCCGACCTGCAGGGTAACGTCGACCGTAGCAATCTCGTTTAATACGAGAGCGATACCTTTGCGCGCAGACTTCTTGAATCCTTGTTGGTTTACATCCACTTCGTAACTGCCAACCGGCACCTCGAGGAAGAGATACTCGCCTGTGGCCGAAGTCTGCACTTCCCGCGACGCATTTGTGCCTTCATTGATCAAGGCCACTTTGGCGCCGACGATTGCGCCTCCGCTTTCATCCGTGACCGTCCCGCGGATGCGGCCGCCCGTGCTCTGGGCGCCGGTGTACGGCACCGACAGCAGGAACACCACCGAAAAGAGGACCGCGAGGAAAATGCTCCGGCAACAGATAGGCTTCACTTGCGCAAGGCGCGATCTTTCATGCATTTAAAATCACTCCTAATTTCACGAGAACGGCAGCCCCCTTTTTGCGATTCTTCGTGGTTGCTAGCGGCCCGGGAACCTTACTATAATCCAGCAAACTTAGAGAAAGCCGGGAGCCGTGTCAAGCAGAAAGAATTTCTCCAATCCATCGCATTCTTTGGGCGCACCAAGCCTCCTGCGCATCTCGGAGGTCGCGCGCCGGCTGAGGATTTCTTCCTCGGCGTTGCGCTCCTGGGAAGCGTTGGGCCTCATTACCCCACGGCGCACCAAGAGCCGCTATCGTCTGTACACGGAATCCGACGTGCGCTTGTTGCAGCGCGCCATCTTCCTGCGCCGGGCCCGTGGTCTCAATCCTCCCGCCATCGTCCACGTGCTCAAGAAACAAGGCCTGGTCGACAGCCCCGTGGACGTGCCACAATTCTCCGGCCAGCGATTCAGGCGTTTGCGCCTGCATCGCGGGCTTTCGCTCGCGCAAGTGGCCCGCGCCACCCACGTCTCGGTTGGTTTTCTCAGCGCCCTGGAACGCGGCCAGATGCACTCCTCGGTTGCCACGCTGGGCCGCCTCGCGCGCTTTTATAAGGCCAGCATGATGTCGCTGTTTGATACCAACGGCGAGACGCAGCACCTGGTTAGACCGCAGCAGCGTGAAATCCTCGAAACTTCTCCCGGCGTCCGCATGGAGCTCCTCGCCGGGGGCAACACCGCAATGGAGCCGCATCTCTTTCGCATCAAACCCGGCCGTGGCAGCGGCGAATCTTACGCTCATGAGGGCGAGGAATTTCTCTACGTCCTGCGCGGTGAAGTCGAGATCTGGTTGAACAAGCAGGAACACCACGTTCTCAAACCCGGCGACAGCCTTTATTTCGAGAGCTCCACGCCTCACCGTTGGAAGAATTCTGGGCGCTCCGAAACCTGGATTTTGTGGGTGAATACGCCACCGACTTTCTGAGTTTTTGCTGAACCGCGGTGTGGCCGCCGTAGGCCGCTGAGGAACGGCGACCCCAAGACCCAGGTTCAAGCAGCGAACCTGGGGCACCCTCCGTGCTTACTTGATGGGAGCAGGTGGGAGAGTTTGTAGCTCCCCTCTACGAAGACTGCTCCAGAAGAAAGAGGCAGCAATCCGGGACGCCCGCCCTTGGAGTTTTAAGTATTCAGTTATAAGTTTTAAGTTTTCGGAAAAGAAAAGAGGAGAAAAGAAAACCTAAGCAGCCAGCGATAAATTCAGGTCAGAAACCCCACACGTAAGACCGACGTGCCGGGCACCCAATGCCTCCCACGCCCAGTCCGCCGGGCCACTTGCCCAATCTGGCACACAAAGTTCTGACTGATGTGATCCTCTAGCATCTTGCTCGCGGAGCTAATCGGAAACTTGCGTGCGAAGGTCACCCCGTGGGGTAGAATGGTGAGCGGACCAGCCTATGAGCACGAGCCCCAGAGCCATTGTTTCGGGCAGCCAGGAGAACGTTTTGCAAAGGGCAAAGGGCTTCTTTGGTGCGGCGCTGTTCCTGGTTATTCACCACTTTCCCAGGCTGCTGCAACTGCACCGCAACGAAAAGTCCTGGACGCTGTTTCGCATCGCGCTGGCGTGTCTTGGGGCGGCAATTGTCGTTCTTCCACTGAGTTTGTGGAACGGCTGGATCACCGCGAGTTTCGGTTTGCTCCTTTTTGTCTTGGCCATCTTGCTGCCGCCAGCGCAAGTGGAATCCGCTACCGATCGCAAAGCGCGTGAACTCGGCGCGCAGACCGTCGTCAGTGGCGGCGAATATCAGCCCGGAAACGCACCGGCCGCGGAAGTACGCCTGTTCATTTCCCCTGCTCTAATTTGGGCCCTGGACCCCCAGTTCAACCCGCTTCTGCAAATGCCTGCGCCGGATATCTCCAGTCTTCGCGTGGAAGAGAAAGAGCAGCGCTGGCTGCTGCAAATCGGCTGGGCCGAGCAGAAGGCGGAATTCGCATTTACGGGCTTCTTCGCCGAACGATTCGCGCGGCTCGCCGAAGAATCCATCCGCGCCGCCTTGCCGCAGGTTTTACCTGCTACCGCGAAGCGCCGCGCGGTCAGCGCCGGATAAATGCAGGAAATTTCTTCCAACAATCCCCTTGGTGCCTCGAAATGTGTGTCAAAATAGGCTATGGCACGTGGTTGGGAAAGCAAAGATGTGGAATCCCAGGTGGAAGCGAAAACATCAGTGACCGAATCCCAAGGAAAAGGCCCTAAGACAGCCGAACAAATCCTACGTGAACAAGAACGCCGCGGCTTGCAGCTCTCTCGTACCCGCATCCTGAACGAACTCCGGAACGCGACAAACCCGAATCACCGCAAGTCTCTGGAAGCCGCTCTCGCGCACCTGGACAAGAAGATCGCCGAATTCAGCTAGAACGTAATGCATAACCTCGCTAAGTTATTGATTCTATTGAGGCGAAAATGGGTTGTGCAACAGCTTCTAGCCGGAGTTTCTCACGAGCCAAAAACTTGATGTTGTTCAGAACGTGCAATAACGTGTCATGTTGAGGGGCGCGCGGTTTGCGCCCCGAAAGACCCCAACTGATACACCGTGAACAATCTTGATTGAGACCCTTCGGCGATCTCCGGTTTTCGGAGTCCTGACACCGGACCTCATCGGATCGCCCCCGGGTGACAAGGCCCTTTTGAATTAGGTCAAGATATGAATGGCAACTTGTGAGAAATACGGGCTAGATACTTTTTGGAAAGCCGCGCACGTTCCCGCGCCGCTGGCTGCGGGAAACCTCAGTCTGTAAACACGACCCCGACAGCCGTCGTACCTCGCTCCGCGCCCTCTTCCAGACGCACCACGTAGCCCCGCAGCCGCATCTCCTGGACCCCCTCGGCCCCCGGCGTTTCCATGGTGACTTGAAGTTCGGACTGGATGCGCGGGCTGTGCTTCAGGGAGATCAGCGCGCCCTGAAGAGAAAGGTCCCGCACCATCGTTTCTTCCTCGAATTTCTGGCCATCTGCAGTCACACCGCTCACGCAAGCGCGGAATTGCGCTTCCCGCCGCAACGCCGTGCGCGAACCGGGCATGTGCGCCTGTACGGGCTCGCCGGCAGCGCCCAGCGTAATCACCATGCCCTCGCTGGCCGCGAACACGGAGTCGAACCCCTCGCGCGCATCGCGGAGAATGTCGTCGACGATGCGGTCGGTGGAATCCGGATCGTGATGAAACAGCACCAGGGTCTTGGCATTCATTTCGCGCGCCACGTTCACACCCTCGCGCCAGGAAGAATGTCCCCAGCCCTTGCGCCTGCTGTCCAACTGCGAAGGAGTGAATTGCGCATCATTGATGAAAATGTCCGCATCAGTGGCTAATTTACGCAGGTTTTTCTCCATTGCCGGGTCACCCGGCTCGTTGTCCGTGGCATACGCCACGATTCCGGCGGGAGTTTCTATCCGAAATCCCAGGCAGCCCTGGGGGTGGTTCAGCCAGCGCGCGCTCACCTTGTTTTTGCCAATCTGGAAGCTCTCTCCGCCATCCACTTCGCGGAATTTCCTGCGCGCGCTCATGGCCGAAAAATCCACTGGAAAATACGGCAAAGCCATCTGCGCTTCAAAAACCTGCCGAAGGGAATCGCGGCCAAGAAATTTCGAGCGGAAACTGTAGAATTGGAACTGATTCTTCTCCACATAGAGCGGCGCGAAAAAGGGCAAGCCCTGAATGTGGTCCCAGTGGTAGTGGGTGACCAGAATGTGTGTTTCCGCCGAGGCTCCGTTTTTTCCTTCCGCCCAGCGGTTCCCCAACATGCGCAGACCGGTGCCGCAATCGAGAATAAACTGTGTGCCATCCGGCGCAAGCAGTTCCAGGCATGGCGTATTTCCGCCGTAGCGCCACGTCGCGGGATCGACGGTGGGCGTGGAACCGCGCACGCCCCAAAAACTCAGTTTGGCGATCGGACTGGTCATCTGCGCCGGTGCTGCGACCCGGTTCCCCTGTGGTGGACTGCTCGCTGCCGATGATTCCTGGCCATTTCTCATAGTGGCAGTCATGGCTAGGGGCGTCAACGAAATCGCGGGCGTGTGTTGTCATACTTCCCAATAACACGGCTGTTCCCTAGGGCTGCGTTTCGCTCTCGAAGCACGTAGAATGAAAAAGATGCACGTCCACGAAGCGCATCACGGGCAGGAACACGGACAGGGCCATGCGCACGGGCCTATGCGGCCATCGGTCCTGGCTTGGGCCATGGTGGCGACTCTCGGCCTGGTTGTCGCGGAGGTCTTCGGCGGCATACTGGGTCATTCCGTGGCGCTGCTGAACGATGCGGTCCACAATCTCTCTGATGTTCCCGCGCTGGGGATTTCCTGGCTGGCCATGCGCTGGGCGCAGCGCCCAGCCGATTCGGAGAGAACCTACGGATATCACCGCGCCGGCACCCTTGCGGCGTTCACCAATGCGGTCCTTCTTATCCTGCTTTCCTTGTGGCTTGGCTACGAAGCCATCCAGCGCCTGCGCGCCCCGGTGGAAGTCCTCGAGAGCTGGATGATCTGGACCTCCCTCGCGGCCCTGTTTGTCAACGGCGGCATCACGCTGGCCCTGGTTCGCGGGCATACCGACCTGAATCTTCGCAGCATCCTGGTGCACAACTTTGGCGATGCCCTCTCCAACATTGCCATCATCGCCGGCGCGGTCATCATGAGCCATACCCACGCGCGCTGGATCGATCCCCTGCTCGGGCTAGCCATCGGTTTGCTCGTCCTCTATTCCTCGTCCGTTATTCTGCGCGAGTCCACGCACATCCTTCTGGAAGGCCGACCGCGTGAAATGCGGATCGAAGAGGTCGCTCGCGCCATCCTCGCCGTCGAATTTGTGCAGGAAGTCCACGACGTGCACATCTGGTCCCTCGGCGGCGGCCATAACGCTCTGAGCTGCCATGCACGCATCCCCGACATGCACATGGACGAATGCGAAAAAATACTCGCCGCCATCCAAAGAAAGGTCGCGGAAGAGTTCGGGATCGAGCACACCACCGTGCAGCTCGAACGCGCGGGATTACCCGCCGTTTCAGGCTACGTTATGCCGCAACCCCTGCGCAGGGGTTAGCCGGACTTTCGCACAAAATGCAATTTCATTTTCCAAGCAGACAGCGGAGCAATCTGCCATCCTGAGGCCATCCGATGAGGATCGCCTCAGGACCGCAACTTCAAAAATGGGCACAATGTGTTGGTTGAGATCCTTCGCGACGCAAACTACGCGTCACTCAGGATGACAGCGTGTTGCTAGGTTTGAGCAGTGGGCAAAACCATATCTCGCGAGAAATCGGGAATAGCGCAAGGCCAGCCAAATCCGGAACTTTCCGAGAATAGTCGTCAGGAAGGAAGGCGCGGAGACAACCCGCGCTGTTCGTTGAACTGTTGTGTCGCCGCAAGGTCGAGGCTCGCCAAAGGTGCGGTCTTGCGAAAACCATCCCGGGTTATATAGCGAAGGTTGGCGCTATCAAAAGTGAACGCTACGGCAAAAAAGACCGTGCCGTCCCGCCGCACGAAAACATATTCAGAATCCGGCTCCGCCGGCGCGCTTGGATTCGCGTATGGCCGCACAGCAACATCTGCCGGGCGTGCCGCAGCTTCTTCCGCCGGTGCGGGTTGCTCGGCTTCCGCCGGGCTGCTTTCCGCAGCGGGTTCCGCAGGCGCCCCACCCTCCATGTAGACGGGGTAAGGAACATAAATGCCGCCGCCCACGAAGGGCACCACGCCTCCCTCGAAGTGAGGCCGTCCGGCATTCGGGTGGGTCGCGAAATAATTCACGTAGTCAAACCCCAGTCCAGGCACACCGAGGTCATTCTCAGCAACCGGCGCACTCACAAAAATGGGATTTGACGGGACATTCTGAGGCTTCACAGGAGGCTTCGGCGAAGACACCGTGCGCATCGTGCCGCGAGCAGCGGATACTGAGTGAACGCGCGTCACGGGGCGCGAGTTGGGATGCCCGGGCGCTACGCCCGGCGCTGGCGCCATAGGCAAGGCGTGAGCTGCCGGAGCGACCATCATGGATCGCATGGCCGGCCCTGCCGCGCGTTGCGCATTTGCCAAAAACGGAGTGAAGAGAAGAACCAGGACCAAGGGAAGTGATTTACGCATGGTGTTACCCCGAATTCCCACTGACTGCCCCTACACCATATTAGACGCGCGCCCGCTTCACAATGTTACCGGAGTTTGTCGGCACTGGCCCCGGGGCCGTCTGCGCTTTCCCCGGAACTGGGGTTGTGCTATAACCGAGAAGCCGTGAAGGATACCGGGAAGCACGAATCCGCTCCGGCAGATGTGCGGGGCGAGGCGGTTGTGGCCTCCGCAGGCAGTGACGACCATGTCGCCAAAGCATCCGGAAGCTCCTGGGAAGATGCCTCACGGTTTTGCCCGATGTGCTCGCAGAGGCTGGAATCGCGGCGTTGCAAGCTGGTCTGCAACGTTTGCGGTTACTATATGTCCTGCGCGGACTACTATTGATCGCCAAGCGGTTTAGGCGGTAAAAAGACCGCTTTGCGAAAAACACGAAAGCGGATATGCTTTGCGGTTCCGGCCCGGGTTGCCGCCGGATCCGTTGATGGATGAGGAGGAAAGTAAAGTGGCCTTAAAGTTGACGACTCGCGAAGTGGACGGCGTAACAATTGTGGCGCTGGATGGCCGGATCGTTCTGGGCGAAGAGAGTAGCGCCCTGCGCGAAAAGGTGAAATCTCTGGTGGCCGGGGGAAAAAAGAAGATTGTGCTGAACATGGACAATGTCACGTTCATTGACAGCGCCGGCCTCGGAACCCTCGTGGCCTCGCATCACAGCGCAAAAAACCAGGGCGCATCGCTCCGTCTTTGCCACCTGGGCGCCAAATTTACGGAAGTCCTGCAGATTACCAAGCTGATGACTATCTTCGATGTCTCCAACACCGAAGCCGAAGCGGTCGCCAGCTTCTCCAAGTAAGCTCCCATAGACTTCTCGACTTGCTGGGAATTCTCAAAAGGGCAGGCTCACGCCTGTCCTTTTTGTTTTCTATTCCGCAACGCGGTACATGGTGATCCCGCTCAGCAGCTTTGGATAGAAGTCCGTGGACTTTTGCGGCATCACTTCGCCGGCGGTCGCCACCCACATCACCAGATCCACATCCACGGGATTCAGCAGAAAAGCCGCTTGCGCGCCTCCGCGGTCTACCGCCGCCAACGCCGTTGTGGCTTCGCGCTCGTAGGTTAAGTTGGCTTCCGACGCCACGGCGTGCGACGTAATCCCCAGGGCCGGCTCCAGAATGCCCTGGTGCAGGAGCACCACATCCAGTTGCCGCTGTAAGGGCGAGATTCCCGGCAGCACTTGCGCGATATCGGCTTCCGGCCGGAGCGTGAGCACGTAGAAGGCGCGGCTTGTCGCATCGGCCGCGGGGTAAACGCCAATCGCATGCTGCACTTTGCCGGCCGCCAGGCGCGCCAGGAACTTCTGCTGCGCTTCCTGGCGTTGCGCGTCTGTCGCAAACGAAAACACCTCCGTGGCAAACCACGGCTCCAGGAAGCGGCGCACCGCGCTCCAGGAAAAATCCGACAGACGGGAAACCACCCGGTGCGTGGGCAGAATCGTCAGCCCTTCGCTGTGTGTGTTGATGAAGGTCATCATCGAGGATTCGTACGGCGCATCGGGAATCATCTTGCCGGCCCGCGTGCGCGACTCATTGCGGAAGTTCAGCGAAGTTTCATAGCGGTGATGGCCATCGGCAATCACCAGCTTTTGTTCCGCCATCGCTTGCTGAATCGCGGCGATGCGCGCTGGCTCGGCAATCGGCCACAAGCGGTGGATCACGCCGTACTCGTCGGCCAGTTGCGTGACTGGGGGTGGCCCGCTTTCGACTTCGGCCAGAATCGCATCCACTTTTCGTTGCGGATCCGCGTAGAGCATGAATAACTGTCCCGTGAGCGTGTGCGTGTGCCGCAGCAGCTCCAGCCGGTCCGCCTTCGGCCCGGAAAGTGTGTGCTCATGCCGGAAAACCAGGCCGACGGAATAGTCCTCCAACTTCCCCAGGCCGATGAAACCCTGCCGCGTCCGCCGCAGCGAAGTGCCCGGCACGTCGTACTCTTGCGTGTATGCATAAAACGACGCGGCGTCGTCCTGCACCACAACCTTCTTGGCGATCCACCTCATTAGCGTGACCCCTGCGCGCGTGTACACATTGTGTTCCCGCGTGTCGCCTTCAAGGGTGCGGCCTTTTTCAATGCTGATCAGATTGTGCGGATCGGCCGCGTAATACTTTTCCTGCATTGCAGGCGTAATCTTGTCGTAGGGCTGCGTCAGCACGCGGTCGAACGCGGCGACACTCGGGTTATAGCGGTACGCGCGAAACGGATAGACCGTGGCCATAGAAACTCCCAAGAAGTTCTATGTCGAGGAAGCAACCGTCTAGTTTACGTGATGTGCCTTCGTTTGGGAAAAGGCCACGGTCCTTCTCGCTTTGGTAATGGTCCAGTTCTCCACCTTAGTTGGAAGCAAATGCAATTTTCGTGTTCTTCAGTTCCTGTAGTCCGGCCTGACTCCCACATATGAAACCTCAGCCAACCAAATAACCGTTCAATTGTGTGACATCTACGGAGGTGTAGATGTCCAATGGTCTGTTCCTGCCGGGAGGACTGACCTGAAAGGACCTGGAAATTTCTAGCATCACATGACTTTGAACTACGAAGGCCCTCACAGAGTTATTTCCCTTCGAGACGAACGGCGTTCCCGCAAATGAACGCACAAGCTGTTGAGCTGCTTCTTTGATTGCGTCGTGGTCATCAATTGAGCTTGGAAAATGCGCACCCGGAGAACATTCAGCATCAACCGCAATCACGATGACCAGGGGATTGTATTCCTCCGTTTTTGTTCCCTCAGGATATTTCGTGGACATCAACAATACACGGCCACACTGCTGAAACGCTGTGTGTTCACGTGCGGCTGATGGACTATCCCCCCAAGCAAATTGATGGCCCGCTTCTATGACCTTGTCCTGAATTGCCTTGTCACTGACAACCCATCCCGCTGGAAGCTCGTAGGCGAATCCGAGTGCGTCGTTCTTGTAGGTGTTTCCTGAAACCACTCCTGGGTTTAATTGCCCGATTCGACTGCTGGAAGGAGCGACCAGTGGATTAGGATTGCGCCGTGCCGCAGGATTGTACGCCCGGCTATTTGCACCGGCTATCTCTTGTGCTTTGGCAGGCTCGAAGAACTTGGTCGCTTCGATGCAACGTTGCAAAACTTCGGTCAGTTTCCCATCAAATGAAACGATTAGGAATTTAAGGAGGTAACCGTTGGTCGCAGTTACGTAGGTGATGTTCCACATCTTGCCAGCCCTGCTTTTCTCTTGAGATTCGCCTTTCCAGAACTCCTTTCCATCAATCTCAATCTTTTTGAGGTTTTGTGCCTTCGGCTCGGATGCAGCCTTCCTTGCTTGTTCCGATGATGCGTCGTTCATCTGCGTAGCTTCGATAGTAAATGCAGTGAGCCCGTTCTTCAGGGCCTGCAAACCAAACAAGTTGTGGCTGGTGCCCTTGGATGGAAGCTGGAATCCACGGAAGGCCGAGTCCTGTGGCAGTGGCAACGAGAACCCAAAGAATGCATTGGTGTATTTTTCGGGGGAGATGTAACCGGCTTCCGGTACGGCTACAGATGTCTCCTGGGCGCAACGCACTCTAGGCAAGAGCGCGCAGAGCGCGAGAACAAAGCTGGATGTTTTCATTAAGCTTTTCATCGACGTAATCTTAACTCCAAACGATTCACCGAGACTCCGCAAAAAGTGGGAAGGAGTTTGGAGGGGGGACGAAAACGAAATTTCTGGATAACACGACTAAATCTCTATCACGATCTTCACTAACTCCCGATCAGTCGCGTACCCGCAAACCACCCGCGACTGAACCTTCCCCCGAGAGGAGCGGAGCGCAACCTTCGTATTACAATGAACGTTTGCTCATGAGCCAAACTTTCCCGGTGCCGCGCGCATTCGTGTTCGATCTGGACGGCACGCTGATCGATTCCAAGCTGGACTTGGTGATCTCCGTCAACGCCATGCTCCGCCAGATGGGCCGCCCGGAACTCCCCACGGGAATCGTGGCGACTTACATCGGGCACGGCGCGCCTCAATTGATCGCCAGTGCCCTTGGCCCCGAATCCACGGACGAACAGCGGCGCACCGGTCTCTCCCTGTTTCTTGCTCACTATGAACTGCACAAGCTGGATGCGACGCGGCCGTATCCCGGTGTTGTCGAAGCCCTCGAGGCACTTGCCGCGGATCCCATGTCCGTCCTGACCAACAAGCCCACGAGCATGAGCGTTGACATCCTGCATGGGCTTGGCCTCGCCAAATACTTCCGCTCCATCTTTGGCGGAGACAGCTTCGAGAAAAAGAAGCCCGATCCCACCGGGGCTCTCAAAATTCTTCAAGAGTTTGGCGTTTCCCCCGCACAAGCCGCCCTGGTTGGCGATTCCGAAGTGGACGTGCAGACCGCCCGCAACGCCGGGATGCTTGCCGTCACGGTCAACTACGGATTTGGGGTCCACGACCGCGCTGCGCATCCTGCCGACATCTA
>Ga0187784_10001121_pt1 | contig 20969 bp, 17 predicted proteins | sample 1015_SJ02_MP15_2_FD_132964 | JGI IMG/M metagenome (GOLD analysis project Ga0187784, IMG submission 132964) | Tropical peat soil microbial communities from peatlands in Department of Meta, Colombia - 1015_SJ02_MP15_20_MG | ecosystem: Environmental > Terrestrial > Soil > Wetlands > Peat | place...
ATTGTCGTGAACAAGGCCAAAGAAAGTTTCATGTCCCTTCGCGTCTTATGCGACCCAAACCAGTAGGCGCAACTTACCGCCATTGCAAAAGCAATGAAAATTGCCGTATAAGTGATCCAATACTCATCTGCCCAGCCATAGGAGAAACGGAGACCGTAATCGTACAGGGTTGAATTTACGACATAATCCATACGCGACATCAAAAAGAAGAATAACAGCACTAACATCGCGAATGGAACTGCTGTCTTGTACCCTGCCGAGGCTTTATTGGACACTCAACACGCCTCTCTGACTCAGGAACCGACGTGGAAATTTGGGGATTTAAGCCACATTGCAGCCCTCGTAATATTACAGAAACAAGCCACTCAGTTCGACTACATGACATTTCGAGTTTCAATCATCAGCGGCAACACCTTTATGGATCACGATTTGAAAGGCTCCTCGCCCGAAAGCCTAAACGCGTCCATTCACGGAGTAGCGCTTGACCACACACGGACTAAGTTAGCAGGCTGCGTCGGTACTGATCTACCACTGCTGGAGACAAACGGAGTCAGCGCGTACGAGAATTTATCTCATATCAAATACGCATTAGCGCACACGCCTCCGGATTCGGGAAATGGAACGTGTGCCACTAGGCTCGAGGCGAAACTCAGGATTACTGAAATTGCTATCGGTGACATTTTCTTCGACGCGCGCGTCTGTCTCATCTTTTCACATATGAAATGTTTTATCCCTTGTTGGTCGATACGAGACGACGAGATAACCAATGAAGCCAGATCTGAGGAGTTAGGAGATATACTTCATGACCGCCATTGCCGTTGACGGGCAATTTTCATCCGTGCTTTCTAGAGCAGCACTTATGAGGTTAAAGTCGAAAGCCCTTAGGTCCGGGACTTGGTTCAAGATCTTAGGAAGTGCAGAGCGGGCTTTAGTTGATGTAACGATTAGGGTTGTTGACCAAGTGCGCAGTTCGGTGCTGACAAATGCGCTGCTTACAGTGGTGGGCAAGTTGCGGGATGCCCTAAAAAGTAGAGTCGAAGTCGCGGTGATGGAATTCGGTCTACCCTATGCTTGCAAACTTGGCTCGCTCGCTCGGAGTTGGGGCAACGAATCCGCCGAGCAGTGGATGTTTGATCTGTCCTTCGCAAGGTATATAGCTATTATGCATATCAATGGGCGGGACTTGTCCTTGCAGAGTTCCAGAAATAGAACCGAATGGCATGGTTAAGCGTGCTGAGTCCAGTTAGTATAGCAATGGTCTTGGTTTTCTTTTTCGTGAGCGCTTGGTCACTTTATAATGTGCCGATTCTGGTTGCGGGCATCCGAAATATGCGTCGTAGCCGGAAGATACGCAGATCTGCAGGAAGAAAAAGTCTACCTTCTTTTTCGATCGTCGTACCGGTGAAGAATGAACGGAATGTTGTTGGAAGATTGTTAACCGCGCTGTCAAATCTTGATTATCCTGAAGACAAGAAAGAAGTAATCCTAGTGGAAGATGGCTCAACCGACGAAACAATCAGCATTTGTCAAAAATACGCAAAAGGCTCTAAGATGGATATTAAAATTCTCCGAAAGCCATCATCTGACGGCAAGCCTTCAGCTTTGAATTATGGGATAGCCCAAGCGAAGGGCGAGATCGTTGGAATTTTCGACGCAGACAATGTGCCGGCGCGTGACGCTTTGTTGAACGTGTGTGGTTTTTTTGGAGATCCAGCTGTGGCTGCGGTGCAGGGTCGAACATCGTCCATTAACGCTGATCAAAACATGCTCACCAAGTTCATTTCGCACGAAGAGACGGTCTGGTGTGAGGTCTATTTGCGCGGTAAGGACGTCTTGAATCTATTTGTCTACCTCAAGGGCAGCTGCCAATTCATCAGGCGGGATGTTCTGGAGGAGTTGAAAGGCTTTGATGAAAAGGCTTTATCTGAGGACATGGAGTTTTCCGCGCGACTCCAGGAAAATGGATACAAGATCAGATATGCACCGAACGTGCAGTCGTGGCAAGAAAGCCCATCTGATGCACGTTCATTCTTCTGGCAGCGTACACGTTGGTTCAGGGGAACGATGGAGATCGCGCTAAGGTATGGTAAGTTGATGTCGAAACCTAACGTGAGGAATCTTGACGCTGAACTCACTCTCCTTGGTCCCTTTGTCTTGATCGCGGGGCTAGTGTCCTATCTGGCATCGTTTTACACTTTTCTTGTGCCTTTATCGTTCGATCTTCTGCTGCGACTAGTTATGCAAGCGTCAGGTTTAGTTGCGACCTTCACCTTTCTTCTTTGTGGTTTGGCTCTAGTTTTCGCTTCGAATCCTAGAAAAGTCAAGAGTGTGTTGTGGATTCCCTTTATCTACTTCTACTGGAGCTTTCAAGCTTTCATTTCGTTCTACGCCGTCATGCTCATCATGCTCCGGAGACCGCGAAATTGGAACAAGACTGAAAAGATCGGCGTTATGAACGAAAAGTCCAAGTTTTCCGTGTGCGCCTAAACCCTTGGTCTCAGCTCCTTGTGCACGGTGAATTGTGCGCTTTCGAAGGGTCATAATTGCTTAAGCGTTGTGTCCGATAGGAGCAAACGTTGCAAGCTCACTACTGAGGGGCAGAGCAATAGTATGGATGAAAGGGCTAGGGTTCTAGTCACAGGCGGAGCTGGTTTTATCGGAAGCCATTTAGTTGACAGGCTGACAAGCTACGGGTACCGTCTTACGATCATGGATAATTTGTCGGTGGGAAAATTAGGCAACATCGAAGGGCAATTGAGTGACGGTAGAGTGCGCTTCGTTAAGGGCGACATCAGGGATGTGGAATTAGTCAGAAGCTGCGTCCAAGACGCTGATGTGGTCGTTCATCTCGCGGCTGTGATTAGCGTTCCGTTTTCTTTTGAGAATCCATCGTTGACTTTTGATATTAATGTAAATGGAACTTTAAACCTGTTGAATGCCTGTGCTAGAGCCGGAGTAAAGAGGTTTGTTTTTGTCTCTTCATGCGCGGTTTATGGCGACCCTCGTTACTTACCCGTGGACGAGATACACCCGACTTCGCCGCTGTCACCCTACGCGACTTCGAAACTTGAAGGCGAAGAAGGATGTGTCAATCTTCTAGAACAGTATGGCTTGTCAATTGCGATCTTGCGTCTGTTTAACGTTTATGGTCCTCGTCAAGGATTGAACGCGTACAGTGGGGTTATAACACGGTTTCTCGATCAGGCCAGAAGACACACGCCCTTGGTCATTTTTGGAGATGGCAGTCAAACGAGGGATTTCGTTCACGTTTGGGACGTTGCCGAAGCCATTTTGAAGGCACTAGAGACAACAAGCGCAGAAGGTGAGGTTTTCAACATCGGTTTCGGAAGAGCAACGTCCGTTAACACCTTAGCCAAGTCTGTTATTGACTTGACCGGTGCCGACAAAGGCGTCATCTACGAGAAGGCCAGAATTGGAGACGTAAAGAGCAGTTTCGCCGACATTTCGAAGGCTGAAAAGCAGTTGAACTTCAAGCCGTCGGTGCCTCTGGACAAAGGGCTACGGAGTTTGGTTGAAGAGACTTGTTGAAATCTAGAGTTTCGAGTCTTCTTTCCCGCTTCAACGTATCTGGATGGAGATCAGTTGGCCTTGCTTTCCTCGTTGGGTTTGTGATCCGACTTGTTCCAGAATTGCTATCCTATCCTAATCCAATAGGGTTCGACACAATCTATTATGCCTGGACGATCAAGAACGGCGTAATCTGGAACAACTGGTCGCAGGTTTTCTCTACCACGTGGTTGTTTTCTGCGATCCTCGTGCCTGTTTACAGTTTGGTTCATGGAAATCCGTTTCTGTTGTTGAAGGCAGTAGCACCATTACTCTTCGGACTTAACGCTTTGGGCGTTTACTTTTTTGCCAGGAAGGCTCTAAGCTGGACCGATAAGAAGGCATTGCTCTGCTCTTTAGTTTTTTCTCTACAGATTGCCGCCTTGGCGATTTCATGGGGACTATACAGAAATCTCCTTGGTATGGCGGTTCTTCTTTTCACTTTGCCATTCTTGAAGGATGTCAGCAAGAGCTGGAAGGCTTTTTCGATTTTTGTCGGCCTGTCAATTCTAGTGGTTTTCAGTCATGAGTACGCGGAGATCGCGCTGTTCGCCGCAGCCTTTGCGGTGGCTTTGAGAAATCTCGCTAACCGAGTGATCACGAAGGCTTTGAGAGTCATGGGTGCGGTGGCTCCTGCGTTGGGGCTGTTTCTCGTTAGAGTCTTTTTGACGGTGTTTCCTGTTTCCTATTCTGTTTCGGGCTTGGACTACATCTGGACTTATCAACCAGTGGGACACTACACGGGAGTGTTCTTTTTCTTCACAAATTACTTGCAAGTTTCTGATAGCGTTCAATTCTATTCTTCATATTTGGCTTTGTTTTCGAATGTTGCTTCTCTGTTTGTGTTGCTGTTTCTCTTTCTTTTGCCAATAGTATTGATTGGATTCTTTAGAAACTCGATTTTGGACGGTTGGGTTGGCCTGCTGCTAGTCGGCGCTTTGGGCGCATTGATTCTGCCATGGTTCGCGCTCGATGAGTGGAGCAGATGGATGCTGATGCTTGTTTATCCCTTCACATTCTACGCAGTTAACGGAGTGACAAGAGTCGCGCATTCCGACATTGCGAGTGTCAGCTTACGCTGTAGAGGGCTGAAATGGCTCAACGGCTCTAAGATTGCCGTCGCAGGTCTTCTTATCGTTTCTTTCTGCCTCGGTTCGGTGTTCATGGCATGCCCGTTAGTCAACGGTCAGTCCGGCTTAGTTGGTTTGCCGACAACCTATGCATACGTGCCTTCATCGATGCAGTCCAACACTTTGCCTCTGATTGATGTCAACAATGCAGTGGACGCCTTACAATGGGTAAATACAAAGATGACTGGAAACTCTGCTTTTCTTGCTCAGAATAGTTTTCTATGGTGGAGTCTTCTATGCCTCAATGACACTCATGCGATATTCTACTTCGATAGTAATATTTCTGCAGCCATCAGTTCCGCCTCCACTCACGGATTCAACGAGATCTATTTCGTATGGTGGAACACAAACATAGGGTGGTATGGAATTACCGTCCCGTCCTACTTTGTGTCATTGAAGAATTTCGGTCGAATTTCAGTCTACGCTTATTCTGGCAACGCTTATGGAAATTGAAGAAAGCAGAATAATCTTCAGGGAAGAGATTTCTGCCGAAGCTAAACCCCTTATCATTGTTGGAATTCCAGCTTTCAATGAGGAGCGGAATATTGCTCGAGTGATTCTTGAGGCACAGCGTCATGCGGATCTCGTAATTGTTTGTGATGATGGATCGACAGATCTGACTGGTGAGATCGCAGATCGATTGGGTGCCGATGTTATTCGTCATGAGCAGAATTTGGGCTATGGAATGGCGATTCAGTCTTTGTTTAAACGCGCGCGGGAGCTGGGAGCCGATATTCTGGTCACCTTAGACGGAGATGGGCAACATGAGTCACGAGAGGTTCCCAACATCGTGCGACCTATTGTTGAGGGTCTGGCAGATATTGTGATTGGCAGTCGTTTTGCTGATCAAGCTTCGCTGGGAGCTATGCCCCGATACCGACGTGCTGGCGTAAAGCTAATCACGAAGCTGGTCAACGGTAGTGCCAAGAATCGCGTTAAAGATGCTCAAAGTGGTTTCCGGGCGTACAACCGTGAAGCTTTGACGGATTTGGCGACCTTCGAAGCCGGGATGGGTGTGAGTGTTGAGATCTTGCTTGAGGCAAGGCGACTTGGTTTGAAGATTCGCGAAGTTGCGTGTTCTTGCAAATATGGTACTGGAAGGACCTCCTCGCACAATGCAGTTAAGCATGGCTGGGGAGTTGTTATGTCTTTAGTCAAGCTCGTCGTGGAGGAAAAGCCGTTGACGATGCTCGGAATTCCTGGAATTGTCTGTCTGGCCATCGGCACGCTATTTGGTTCCTGGTTGCTTCAGATCTACGCATCGGCACATCATATAGTAACAAATATTGCCTTGGCAGCAACGGGGTTCCTAATGATAGGGTTCTTTGCCTTGTCAACATCGATAACACTGTACGCCATAAGACGATCCGTAGATAAGCTTCACAATAATGGTATCCATTGAAGATAGCCTTGGTTTTCTTACGTCCATTAACGCGCGCCTATGAACTCATCAAATTTAACCTGCGTACGGAGTGCTTTGACAGAGTTCTTCTGAGAGGAGAATATCGCAAGAGGGTCAGATGATCTGTGCATATTGCCCGAATTCGTCACTTGTTTTATCCAGATATGCCTTGTGATTACTTTTACGAGTTATCTGCGCAGCAGGTCAGACGAGGGCACCAAGTTGATGTGCTCACTTGGAAGAAGGACGGAGGGTTTACCAAAGAACGGATGGCTGAAGGCTTCTTTGTTCATAGACTTCCTGGCCTTAATTTCGGTGTCAAGGGTATTTTCCATGAATACCCTTATCTTCCTAGCTTACCTGCTGAGATTGATGCGCTTAAGCCTGAAGTCCTGCACGTTGAATCTCACTTGTTCTTGACCGCTTTCCAAGCTGTTAAGAAAGCCAACAGGGAACATTTGCCATGCGTAGTCACCGTACATGGCGTTCTTGCTGAAAGGGGCGCAATTGCTGATTTTGTTCAGGGTGCCTATCTTCGCAGCTTTGGATTAGAAGTTCTTCAAGGAGCTGATCGAGTTATTTGTTTGACGAAGAGCGATGCTGAAGAAATTGAAAAGTATGGTTGCCCCTTCGAAAAAATAAGATTAGTCCCCAACGCCGTTGATACCCAACTCTTTAAGCCTTGCAAAGAGCGCGAAGATAGTCTCGTTGTTTGGGTTGGCAGATTCGTCCCTGAGAAAGGCCTAGAGAATCTGATCAAGGCTGCAGAAATTGTTTCAAGGAGGGTCAGCAAGGCTAGATTTTTGCTTATTGGCTATGGCCCTCTGAAAGAGAAGATTACGAAAATGGCTAATGATCACGGACTGAGCAAATTTGTGACAATCGTCGGCCCAATGAACAGAGGAGAAATTGCTAAAATTCTAAGCAGGGCAACGGTTTTTGTTTTTCCTTCGTTGAAGGAAGGACTGCCGGTATCCGTTTTGGAGGCGATGGCCTCGGAGATACCCGTTGTGGGTACAAGTGTCAAGGGAATCAATGAGATAATCCTTGATCAACAAACGGGCCTTCTTGTGCCGCCAAGGAAGGCTGAAACATTGGCAAACTCGATTTTAACGCTGCTGAATAATGAAAAGCTTAGAAAAAAATTGGGTCGGAATGCTAGGCGATTAGTGATTGAAAAATATGGCTGGAATTTGATTATTCAACTGTTAGGAAAGGTTTATCGTGAAGCAATCACGGAAGCAGACTAAGAGCTCCGCCAAGTCTTAGGTGATTTCTTGGCTATTTTCTTGGTCTACGGAATTGACGTGAATATTCAAGGCGTCCTAACAAAAGGTAATTTTGATCAAATGCAAGCGGAAGTTAAGAACCTATCCAAGATATCGAAAGTGTACGTTTCGACAACGGATTCCCAATATTATTCGTCTCTCTTCGAAGGAAAAGCAGAACATTTGATTTCCCTACCATTTTCCCTGCCTGACTTTACTTTGGGTAAACTGATAATGTCCGTAATTTTCTTTCTAGTAGGTTTCGTTCAAATCGCAGATCGCTTAGGAGAGGTTGAAATTATTGTCTCGCAAGGGACAACAGCTCTTCAGGCTGCAGTTGCGAATTTTGTGTTCCACAAACCACACGTTATGTTTTTGCATTATTTCGCCTACAATGAGCAATTTGTCCTGAGAAGAGGACTCTTGGCAAATCTCTTTAGAATCGTTGAACTGTTCGTTGTGCGCAACTGCAACTTGGTAATTGCTCCCAACGAGAAGTTGAAAGCAGACGCCCTTGAGCAAGGAGCTAAATCAGTCCAAATTATCCCTAATTTTGTTGAAACAGGAAGAATTGATAAAGTAGATACCCGAGGTATCTTACGAAAGAGGTTCCACTTTACTGGACGCAAAGTAGTTCTTTTTGTGGGTCGTTTACACCCAGTTAAAAACGTTGATCTGCTGTTGAGATCATTCAATCATATAAATACACCGGACGACTGTATCTTAGTGATAATTGGGGATGGCCCTGAAAAGCAACGTTTAACTGATCTTGCAAGTTCTCTTGGCATCTCCAAAAGGATCTTCTTTGTGGGTTTCAAGAAAAAAGATGAGGTGCTGGAATACATGAAGGCAAGCGATGTTTTGGTTCTACCATCCCTCGTAGAGGGTCAGCCTCGCGTGGTCTTGGAAGCATGGGCTGCTAAGTTGCCAGTAGTGGCATCCAGGAGACCAGGATTAGAAGATCTAATAACAGACAGAATAAATGGTTGGCTCTTCTCCCCCGGTTCAGATATACGCCTTGCAGAAACGATCGCTCTTGGTTTAGATAACAATATCGCAAATAGGATTAGGTCCAATGCTAAGAGGTATGTTCAGCAATATGATGTGGATCGTGTGTTATCAGAACAACGGAGTATAGTGCTAAGCTTTCTCCAAAACAAGGAGAATTATCAGAAATTGAATTTCGACGACTTGAAAGAACCATGCATCACAATCGACAAGTCGTAGCTTTTGTCGAGGCTTTAATGAGAGACGTACGCGCTACAAATGGCGAAACAGCGAGAGCTTAAAGATCAATTTAGAATGCCGGATGCATTATGGGAGTAAGAAATAGCTTTCATGAAAGACAATCAGATTACGCGTAACAGTGTTCATCGTACTGATCAGCGACTAATGGTGTCAGCCTTTGGAGGCCTGCATCACGCCTAGAATAGCAATTTCTGTCATAGAAGACATATCCAGAACTAATGGGACAACAGTTCGTGCAAGAGGAATAATAAAAATTCTTAGGAAACAATATAAGATTCTTATTATTGAAAGAGCAGCGTCAACAGATAGTAGGTTCCTTGCTTCTTCGAAGATTAATAAAAATGAGATACTGTTCATTGGGCCAAGGGGAACGAAACTCTGGAGCTTGAAGCTGATAACAACTCTAGTGCGCAATAGGTTCAATTGCGTGTACTGTGTGGCAGACATGTTTGGATTTGTGACGTATTTTCTATTATCAAGATTGTTCAAATACAAAGTCATCTTTGAAGCGCATGCGCTTGCCTACAAGGAAATACGCCAAGTTTCTAAAGTGGGTGCCATTTTTTACCTCTTTTTGGAGACTTTTATTGGGAAAAATGCGGATGCTGTCATCGCTTTATCCGGCGTCGCGTTCCGTTTTTACAATAGGCTAAATGGAAACGTATTTTTCGTACCCGTATTTGTCGATGACCAACTGTTTAGGAGCGGTATTGTGAAGCAGAGGAAGAAAATGAAAAAAGTGGTAGGACTTGTGGGACCGTTTGACATCGTGCCAAACAAGTATCAGTTGGACTTCCTTTATTCGAATCTTGACAGGTTTGATGAACGTATCAGATTTAAGATTATCGGAAAATGTGATCGGAGACTATCCGACGGCAGAATAGAATATGCCGGTTATGTGGGATCCACTGAACTATACCTGAGAATTCTGCGGCAACTGGACGCGTTGATGGTACCAGCGAAAATTGCAACTTTTGGACCCAAGAACAAGATTCTCGAGGCTATGGCTTGCGGTGTGCCTACCTTTACTACTCCAGAGGGAATAGTTGGTCTGGATTTTGCTAGGCCGAATGAAAACATATTCGTTTTTGAAAACGACGATTTAGTCACTAAGGTCAATGAGAATCTCTTCAATGAAAATTCTTTGGAAAAAATTAGAGCAAACGCGCGAGAGACCGTGAAGCGTTCATATAGCAAAAGAACTTTGAAAGCGAAGATTCTGCAGGTGTTAAAAGGAACTCTTCGCGATGCTTAGCAATTATCTTTTGCCATCGTTAATATTTCTACCTGGTCCAGTCCTCTTTTACTTCCTTTCACGTAAATTCAGCCTTGGCCTTTCAAGGCTTGAAGCAATAGTATTGGGTTGTGCTTTTTGGAACTTCTTGCTTATCGCTTCTGGCTATATCGTTGGGATCTTCTCCTACTCTTTAGAAGAATTTTTCATAGTCTTCGCAGGGCTAAGCTTAGCGATCATAATATTCGGCAGTTGTTGGGGCTGTTACTACCTGATTAAACACCAAGGAAGACGATTAGCGATTTCTTCAGACTCTAGCATTCTCTGCTACTTCGCATTTATACCCTTCATAATCCTTATCTTTACGCTTTTAGTGACACATTCGACGTCAGTAGAATTCGATGCAATTTTCCTTTACTTGACGTCAGCGAAGTCCATGGTCGTGACCAATAGTCTGCACTACGGTTTCTTTCGTCAAACAGGTCTCACGACTACGGTATCTCCAGCCACTCCAATAACCTATGCGTGGCTAATGGTTCTTTGTCATAGTACCAGCGACTTCGAAGTCGCTGTTAGGATCATTCCTTTCGCCTTCATTCTTCTGACCAGTATACTCGTATACCTCATGGTGAAGGAAATCTCAGATGATCATATAATCCCAATTATCGGATCAGTTTTCTTCTTATCAATCCCGGTTGTGGCTGCTGTAGCCAGTAATTACAGCCTCTATTTGGATATTCCTTTCACGTTTCTTTTATTTTTGAATGTGTTTATTATGACGAGAATATTCTCGCGCGCACGCTCAAAGCAAGAGCCAAGCAACTTCTGGTGGTTCATGTTGGGCGTTGCACTGTCATTTATGCTACTTGAAAAGGATATGTCCTTCTTCATCCTACCTGCATTGCTAGCAATAATCCTTATTCCCACATTCCAGCGATTTAAGCAGAAATCTCAAGTTGTGCTCGCATTTGTCCTAGCACTTTTATTCACGGGAGGTTATGACTTTTTTTTTGTGTGGGATATCTACCACAGCTCCGCAGGGACCATGAGTAGCATCATCATAAAACAAATCCCTATTTTTGTCATAATCCCTGTAGTATCGCTCCTATTTTATCTCAACAGCGACAATTCCGCGGTCACAAAAAGATCTCTCACATACTTTTGCATCCCACTCGTGCCGGTCGTTCTTTACCTTGTGAGAAATATTCTTCTGTATGGAGCAATTTCGTACGACCTGCCCTTTTTCAATACAGACTGGAACAAGGCTCTAACAATAATGAACAATGCAGGAATTTCGAAGATACTGCCAACGAATCTTTTTGCCAATTTACGTTGGGATATCCTCTTGACGAGTTTCAATCTAGGTGCAGTTTTCGTGATACCCATTGTATTGGGACTATCTGTAACCGTTCGTAGCTTTCTTAGCAAACGCGTAGAGGGCAAAATAGGCTTCATCGTGTTGCTGTTCATAATAGCATTGGTCGGCGTTTGGTCATGGGCTCTTAACTGCGAGTACCAGGGTTCAGCATTGCGAGGATTATATTACTTTGCACCTTTTTTTGCCACTTTCGCTGCCATCGGCCTGCAAACAGTCGTCAACAAGACCCATGCTGGAAAATCGTTGGCTCCAAGATTCATAGTATTCATTTCACTCGTCTTTCTGTATCTATGGGCAGTCAGGTTTAACATAAATGGCTCAGATACTGATCAAATCGGAAATTGGCTAACATCGGTCAAAATTGCCGATCTTGAGACGTTTTTGGCCTCTGCATTTTTCTTCTTCTTATGTTTTTTTCCCTTCGGTCTCATAACTCAAAGAGCAAACTTTGAGCAACATACAAAAGTACTTCGCAATTTTCGATTGATCATTCCTGTTGCACTCCTTGCTCTTGCTATCTCCTTGACATTGCCGTTTTCAGCAAGTATGCTTTCAAATTATCAAGAAGAGATCAGCCATATTTCACCGTCTTGGGAAAACAATTTGAATGAGGTAATTTCCTACATTAATCAAAATCTGAAGAACAATTTTACCATTATAACTTGCTATGCCATGCCAATTGCTTACTTTACAAGTCATCCAATTATCGAAGCGACCACTTATGACGGAATAATAACGCTTCTCTCGCTAAACAGCACCCCGACTGTGAACGCGCTTAGGGAGCAAAATGTGCACTATTTGTTGTATCCAAGACCCGGAAACAACTATTACTCGTACTTCCAAAATCTAAGCAAAGAGATACCAATCTTGGGTAATGATTTTACTTATGGAAATCCCAATATAGTTCTTATCAAGGAATTTTCAAAATACACGTTATACAACGTGACAACAACAAACGAGATGAAGTATATTTATAGCTATCTTACAACATTCAATAACGATTCAAGCCCTTTAAATTATCAAAGTCAAATGTCGTATAACTCCAGGGGAGTAACATTAAACAGCACACAATACAATATTGAATATATTGCTGATAGTTACCAATCTACCTTTTGGAAGCCGGCGAAAGCCAATGATCAAGATCAGATAAATATCTCAGATGATTCACAAAACAAGATTCTAGGAAATGACTCCTTGAGAATCGATCTCAATGGAACTGGAAATATGGTCTTAGCCCACACTTATACGACCCCTCAAAACTGGAGTTCATATAATACCATAGCTCTCTATTTCTATGGTGCCAACACCACAAAAACGATTACTGTTACTTTTCACACTAAAAGTTGGCAAGACTACTTTTATGAGTACTTTGTTGATGATTTTACAGGATGGAAAAAGATCTCGATCCCAATATATTCATTTTCGACTTATGGAACCCCATCATGGACCAACATCACATACATTGAGATATTAATGGGAGACAGAAAGACTACCTATTACATGGGTCCCATTAGTTTGGAAGGGCTAAATGTTGGGTTCACGGGAAGTTTACCTTCGATTGCCACTAACTCTTCCGAGGCGGAGATTGTAGTCTCCACTCAAGGATACAACCTAAGCTGCCCGGCCAAAATTACACTGACTTCAGCCTCTGGAGAACTGACAAGCACACTGCAGGACGGAGTTAACTCCATAACGATACCCTCACAATTTCTAAGCGAAGGAACGACATTCGACATCTACTATGCACAAAGTAATGGTGAGGAAACTTTAGCTGTGTATTACCTAGGGATTCTATCTCACTGAGTCTCGTGCAGAGTCATTCAATAAATGTCCATTGTGTCTTAATTAGCAAAACGCATAGGAGCAATGTAGGTATTTGGAAACGATTCGTTTCGCAAGAGCGTTGCTGACGGGATCAGTTACAGAAGTGAAGTGATAAAAGGAATCTGTTGATCCCATTGAGCGCTTGCCAAGAAAAACTGCCCGAAGTTGACATCGTGATTCTAAACTGGAATGGTTGGCGAGACACCGTCGAATGCTTAGCGTCTCTAAATGAAATTGACTATTCAAACACCCGAATCATAATTGTAGACAACAATTCAACAGATGATTCCGTTAAAGAGATAATGAAGTACGCTGAGGAAAAACTGAAAGTTGGTTCTCCGTCCCTGATTGATCTTGAGAAAGATAGATCATTGGCAGTAGATTCCTCGAGAAGGGGAATTGAAAATTGTAGGAAGCACCAAATCCCAAATGAGAGCCCTGCTGAGAGGTTCTTAATTATAAGGAGTAAAGTAAACCTTGGCTTCGCTGAAGGAAACAATGTTGCTATTCGTTATGCGTTGAAGAAGCATTCTGCCGACTATGTTCTGATGTTGAATAATGACGTGGTCGTAGACAGAGACTTTCTCAAGGAACTAGTTAGGATTGCTGGAACCTCAGGTGAAATTGGGATCGTTGGGTCAACTATATACTACTATGACATGCCTGATGTTATAAACTTCGCTGGAGAAGACATAACATTATGGAAGGCCAAGGGCACTCGGTATACTAATCATGTTCCTTTCCCTCAACAGACCGACAAAGTTGATGGAGCCTGCATGCTGATCAAAAGAGATGTTTTTCAGAAGGTGGGCCTACTTGACAACAACTTTTTCATGTACTGGGAAGAAACTGATTTTTGCCAACGAGCGAAAAAGAAAGGATACAAAGTGGTTTACGTTCCCGCTTCAAGAATCTGGCACAAAATCGCTGCTTCAATCGGTGGGTTGAACAGTCACAATAGACTATTTTATCTCTCCAGAAACAGGTTTTTATTCGTGAAGAAAAATGTTAAAGGGCTCAAAAAGATTCTATTCCTAGGCTATTTTTTTAGCTGGGACATTTGGCTTAGTATGGGTGCATTCTTGAAATCGCATAATCCCAAGGCATTGGCCACATTTATTGTTGGATCGCTCGAAGGTCTGCGTTTACTAATGCGCGTCTAGCTATCAATGTCATTGTGGCTAATGATCGTCAGTCTTTGACCGATGTGTTTATATGACTAGTTTCCCGAAAAGCGGAAATAATGCGCGCTATAGTTCCGCGATGCGATGATTCTTACGAGTCTGAATAGGAAGCGGCGCGCGGTTATAGGGATTACTGGTGGGGCAGGCTATATCGGTTCTTCATTAGCAAGACATCTCGCCCGTTTTTTCGAGGTCGAAATTCTCGACATTAAAGCACCAAGCGATAGGTTCGAAGCCCATGTAAAGTTTCAAAAGTGCGATGCCAGAGATTGTGCAGAGGTGAAAAAAGCAATAGAGGATGTGGATGTGATCATTCACACTTCCATTGTGCAGATTCCTGCCATTAACGAAAAAAAGAAGCTAGGCTATGAAGTCAATCTTCTTGGGACTCAAAATGTGTGCAAGGCAGTTGATGAGAATAAACGGACGAAGGGTTTGATTCTAGCCGGTTCTTGGCATACGGTAGGCGAACGTGGGCTTGAAGGCTTTATCGATGAAGAGTTCGGGTTCAGGCCAGATAAGGTTGAGGAGAGAGCCAGGCTATACGCTTTGTCCAAGATCGCGCAAGAGTCTATCGTACGGTTCTATGATGAAATGTCTGAGAAGGTTTTCGGCATCATAAGGATGGGGACCGTATTGGGCGACGGCATGCCTAAGACTACTGCTGCAAACATCTTCATCGAGAATGGACTTGCAGGGAAACCCTTAACGCCCTACAGGCATAGTATGCATAGGCCGATGCTCTACGTCGATATTAATGACGCTTGCAGAGCATACGGAAATCTCGCAAGGAAGATTCTTAACGGAAAGATCCATAAAAAGAATAATAGTTTAGCTAATATTTACAACGTATTTTATCCAAAGCCCATCACAATTCTTGAACTAGCAGAATCGATCAAGAAAGCCATCACCGAATTCTCTGCTGGTAAATTATGTCCAGACATCCAGATTGTTGACACTGGCCAGCCAAATTTGTTCCGCGAAGATGACAAGGAACTAATTGTGGTCGATATAAGAAAGGCGTTGAACATACTAGATCTGCGATATCTCAGACCTCCAAGCGAGTCTATAGCTAGGATTATTAAATTGAGAATGAGACGCACTACTCATTCAATCGAATCCAAGCGCCACTGCAATAACCGGCCCAGTGGGAGGAGGTTAGTAGCAAAAAGTCCATAAACACGATAAGTGCAGTACGAAGCACTTGCTAAAAGTGCACTAAAAAAAGCGTAATCATCCATGGGGGCAAACTATGGAGAGTGGAGGCTTAGGAGTTTTTCAAGGGCATTCAGTATTTTGTCGGTCACACTGGTGAGGGGGCCTAGATCGCCGGTCATCAGTCTGAGGGCAGCGATGTCAGGTTTTTTGAGGGTCCTCGTAGCGATCACGGTCAAAAGAAATCCTGCTGCGAAGATCGTTAGGCCGAGTATTAGTTTTGGCCAGCTGCTCAGGCTCACGAGCGAAACGGCCAGATAGGCAAGTGCTCCTGCTACAGCAGATGAAACTAGTATTTTGGCTGAGGAACCCCAGTCTACGCTTGCGTTGTAGTGCTTGTTGATCCAGTACAAGGATATGATAAGCGCTGGAACTCCGTCAAATATGGTTGTTACGATCAAGCCTATGACGCCAAAGTGTGGGACAAGCAGGGCTGCTAAGGTGATTCCCGTGGCGGTGTTGACTATGGCCAGTTTCAGGAATAGTCCCGTTTCTCCTTGACCAGCGATCAGGTTACCCGTGCTTAAGACGCCGAGGACCGTTAACAGGTAGTTTACCACGAACAGGGCAAGAAACAACGGAGCAGACGTGTATCTCGCGCCGAACAAAGCAGAAACGGCAGGGCCAGCCAAAGCCATCACCGCCACAGTAGGAGGAACCACTAGCAGAGAGGCATACTTTATGGAACTCTGAAAAACAACCTTCAACGTCTCTTTATCTCTGATGGAATCCAGCTTCGAGAAGGCTGGAAAGAGCATGGTGGCTATAGGCGTTGTGAAAAAGCTGAGCAGAACAGCGAAATTGTTAGCCACAGCGTAGTTGCCTATAAGAAAGTTCGATGCATAAATCGCTATCAAGACATTGTAGAACTGAGCCAAGAAACTGTTGAATATGCTCGAAAAAGATAGTGGCAAAGCGTACCGGAACATGAACCTCAAGGTCCCCCAGACCTTCAAGGGTTCTGTGGAACCGTTCTTCTGCGTGAGGCTGTTGTAGATTTCAAACATCAAGAAAACGCCCACCAAGCCTCCGCCCAGCAGTCCCACCGTGTAGCCAACGACAGCACCTGAGGCACCAAAACCCAACACTACAAGCGCTGGACACAGGACCGCACGGAAAAAAGCCTGAAACACGAGCATCACGCTGTTCGGCTGCATATTCTCCTGACCAACAAAGGCTGCTTGAGCAGCCGTCGAAAAAGCACCCGCCAAAATAGTGAACGACGACACCTGAATCAATGCGGTTATGGGCCGCCTAAAAATGTTGGCAGCAAGGAACCCTGAAAGCAGGAGCGAGAGGAAAGAAAGCGCTAGACCCAAAATCACTTCGAAAACCAATCCAGCCAAAAGAATGCTCCGCACCCGCTGCGGCTTCTTTTCGGAACTATACTGCGCCGTGTATTTGGTCACGGCCGAGTTCATCCCCCAGTCCCGAAACGTCCCAATCAAACCAGGCGCAGCCAAAGCAATCGTGTACAGACCATACTCCTCAGGGGGCAGGACTCTAGCCAAAACAATCAAACCCACTGCCGAAACAACCGTCGAAACGACAAGACCCCAAAAAAGAGAAAACCCACCCTTAGCAGAAACCCTAGCAATCTCCGCAGCCTTACCAGCCAGCCTCACAACCTCCAGCTCAACACTTCAACTAAGTCAAGTCTCTCTAACTAGCAAGCCTCAACTCGCACCATGTATTTAACTCATTTTTCCCAAAACAACCAAACCCTAACACATGTGCTATTTGTAAGAAATTCGTTTGCCAGTAATCGCTGCTCTGGTTGTACCTTGTTCTCCGCACGCAATTCCTTTGGTGTGCGCGCGCTCTTTCTTGAAGTGAATCATCATTGTCCATAATCTTCCGCTATTCGTACAGTTCTTTCTGCTATTAGCCTTTTCAGAAAGAGAAAATAGACTTTCGAATTTCCTTCCAATTTTGACTCGTAGTCTTCATTCACTTATGCAATGATTTGCAGTTCAAACTCAAAAATATAGATTATATGATTCCCCTCCGCCTTTTCGAAGGGGGTTATGTTTTTGAGTTTAACGATTCCAGATATCCCTCCAGCGTGAAAGTCGTAAATCTCACTTATCTTGAGAATGCTAATCCGCTGCCTAAGCTCTTTACCAGACTCATCAAGTGCGGAGAGGTTTATCCCCACAGACCCACCAATTCCCTGAACAATCTTCCTAACGTATTTCGCGTCTATTCTCAAGTCACCGATATCAACGTCAACACCAGACAACGCCATTTTATCACACTATCCACAAGACTTTCCGGAAGAACTTATAAATATTTTTGGAGCGTGCGCGATATCAAAAGAATAAGAGATTTAGAGCACTTTTAGAATGTCATTCTTGTTCCATTAAGTATTGACCCAAATGTTTCTCGCGCCTATAAACACATGAACGTGGGTGATGCTGCCATGGCAAGTAACGACGTCGAGACCGCAATGAAAGAATACGATATGGCGATGAGGCTGGCTGGAGATAATCATGAGATGGCGTTCTGGAGTGCGCTGACATTGGCCACGAAAGGAAATGCGAGTCAAGCCTTGCCCATCTTTAAGAAAGTCTTCTCGGCCGACAAAAACTGGATAGAGCTGCTAAAGCGCCTACCGAAGACAGGAATGGTTCCAAACAACAAGAAGGGTCGCATCCTTCTGGAGCGAATTCTGAACGAGGCCACCAAACTATAACCACGGGGCGCACGTTCAGATCCCTGTGAAAAGAAGGAAACTATTTTCATAAGTTTATCGTCTGTGAAAGAACCGTGAGTGCTCATGAGTTTGGAAGGAAAAACTAGGGCGACTTTGGGTCACATTTGTATTGAAGTGTCGGACCTGCGGAACTCAGGAAAGTTCTATGAGGTTCTATTAGTCAAGCTTGACTTCAAGGTCATAATGGATACGAAAGAAAACACTGGATTCTCGAATGGGGTCTTCAACGTTTGGCTCGTCGAGTCGCGGGAACCAAGAGTTAAGCGTGAGCCTCTGACTGGGGAGGAGTCTGTCGTGGCTGATCACGTAGCCATCCTTGTCAATAGTAAGCGAACAATTGATGTGGTTGCAAGTGAAATGAAGCGGAACGGCTTCGTAGCCCTATTTCCTCCTGAAGAATATTCAAAGTTTCAGTCGGGATATTATGCAGCTTCATTCTGTGACTCGGACAATTATGGGATAGAAATCTACACTAAACCCGTGCAGAAATAGTAGCACACTAAAAGTTCCCATTTAGATCCCATTTCGAGAGTCCTTCGGCTGAGTCTTGAATGGTCACAGGCTAATCAGAAATAGAACTTATATGAGAAGGATTGTTAAGGCCATGGAGGAGCTATCCATGGGAGTATTATTTTTTTCTGTTTGTCCATTTCTTTCCAGTACTCCCATTCTTCGTGAGTCATTCTTTCTATCTCGTTAACTTGGTCTTCAGTTAAGTGTTCGAATCTTTTCTGCATTCTTAGGTAGTCTTTGGCGTTCTTCCGCGGCTCGGGTCTGTAGTTCAGATTGAACTCTCCGTTTTCGTATTCCCAAAGGACCCAAAGCCCAGTCTCCACAGCGCGCTTGCTGAGTTCCACAGTGTATTTCGGGTCGAAGAACCAGCCTTTGGGACACGGTACTAGTAAGTGAATGAACGCTGGTCCGTTGACCTCTAAGGCTTTCTTTGTCTTGTTGAAGAAATCAAGCGGTGGGTACAACGAAGCGGTCGCAACGTACTTCACTCCAGGATGAGCTGCGATGGTCAATGCGACGTTTTTCTTCATTCTGGGGTTGCCTATTCGCTTAACCTTGCCTGAAGGTGTAAAAGTTGTTGAGGCACCCCAGGGTGTCGTGCTAGATGCTTGAATTCCAGTGTTTGCGTAGGATTCGTTATCGTACATCACATAAAGGAACCTTTTGTAGTCGTAGCTCATAGACATCGACAATGCTGAGAATCCTATATCACTCGTACCTCCGTCCCCGCCGTAGACGATGACGTTAATGTCCTCCCTCTTTCGTTTGCCTTTCATCATCAGCACTCTGAAGGCGGCGGCGGTTCCGATTCCTGCCGCTCCGCCTGCGCCGAGTTGAGTGTGATACCATGGTACGGCGTATGGGGACGACAAGAACTGGTGCCCGTTTGCAACATACATGCAACCCGTAGGCCCTAAAACCACGGTCTTCGGACCGGCTGCCTTTAGCAGTATGCGGTAACCCAAGGCCGCGCCGCAACCAGCACAGGTTCTGTGTCCGCTAGTGTAGAGATCTTCCGGTGGCGTACCTTTGATGCTCTTGATCAAACGAGTCTCGTTCATGAATCCTCACCCTTGAGCGTTGGCCACACTACCTGCTTTTCAGATGGCCCTCGATTCGCTCGCTTTTGCAGTAGCTTAAACGCTTGCTCAAAATGTTCAACTGATGGTTCTCTGCCGCCGACAAACATGAAATCCATCAGCGCCGGTCTGGAACCGCCTTCATAGAGTGTCGATCTGACATCATTGAATAGCACGCTTGACGAATTCGGGGAGCCATAGGCATAAGAGAAATCGACCGCGCCAACAGCTTTGGCGTTCTTCAAGGCTTCGGTCAACTCCTCATATGGAAAGGGACGAAAATACCTAAGCCGAACGACACCGGCCTTGACCCCTTGCCGTTTGAGCTTCCGAGCAACGTACATTACGTCTTTTGCATACGCACCCATCGTCACCAATGCTATCTCCGCGTCATCCATGCCTAGACATTCGATGAAGGCGGGGTATTCACTACCGCTCAGCTTCGAATAAGCTTTCCAGGCAAGTTTGATAACATCTCTCGACTTGGCGTTAGAGTTGTCGATTACTTTTCGGAGTTCGGGACCGATGAGAGATGGGGCAATATGCTGTGCTCTGGTCACCGGACCATACGCTGGATCAAGGGGATACTGTGGTCTGTAGGAAGGCAGGAACTTGTTGACTTCATCTTTGTCTGGAGGTTCGACGAGGGTTGATATGTGCGTTATGGCCGCCCCGTCGACCGACACGAAGTGGGGAAGAAGTACGCTATTGTCTTCCGAAACTCTGTATGCAACCAGGGTCATGTCTAAGGCTTCTTGGGGATCTTTCGCCCAGGACATCAGCCAACCGTGATCCCTGAACGTGAACACGTCGTTCCATTCCATCCCAAAGTTTCCAGGGTCATCTAAAGCTCTGCAGCCTGCTATGGCGACGACGGGCAGTTGTCCCAGAGCCGTGACAATTATCGGTTCCGCCGCGTAGGCTAGACCGACTCCGGAGCTCCCGACAAATGTCCTCGCTCCAACCGCAGAAGCATGTTTTGCTATTTCAAACTGTGAATGTTCAGAGTCTGCGATGATCATTTCAGCCATGAATTCGCCGTCAGCAAGCATCTTGGCTATAGAATTCATTACGCCAGTGTAAGGTCTTATAGGATAGGCAGCTATCACATCGACATCCGCGAGCTTCACGGCCTCCGCAATAGCTCTTGTTCCCGTCCAGAGACGTTTCTTGGGCAATGCTTTCGTTAAGGCTCTTGAAACTGTCTTTGC
>Ga0187784_10001122_pt1 | contig 20962 bp, 16 predicted proteins | sample 1015_SJ02_MP15_2_FD_132964 | JGI IMG/M metagenome (GOLD analysis project Ga0187784, IMG submission 132964) | Tropical peat soil microbial communities from peatlands in Department of Meta, Colombia - 1015_SJ02_MP15_20_MG | ecosystem: Environmental > Terrestrial > Soil > Wetlands > Peat | place...
CGGCCGGGGGCCGCGTCGCCCACTCCGGCCAATGCTCCGCGAAGCAGCGCTCGAACAACCGCATGTACTCGCGGTGCACCCAGGCGTTCAGGCGCCTGAGTCTGCGGTCCGCGGACACTTGCCCCCAAAATGCCATCCAGAAGGCGCACTCGGTGAAGCGCTGCGCGTCGACGGCAAGAGCCTCCGACAGGACGCTCAGCAAATCCGCGTCCCCGCCGTTTCGCTCACGCGTGAGCCGCTCCTCGATGCGCTTCAGAATCAATCGAAGCGCCGCGAGGATGATGTCCTGCTTCGAGTCGTAATAGTGCGCGACCATGCCGGTGGTATACCCGGCGGCACGCGCAATTCGCGCGATGGTCGCCTGCTCGAATCCGTGAGCGGCGACGACTCGGCAGGCGACATGCGCGATCTCATCGCGCCGCTTGGCATGGTCTACGATCTTCGGCATGAAAGGGACACTAGCGCTTCGTTGAAGTGCCCACCGGCTTGCCGGCCTCCTCGGGCCAGGCAAGTGTCGCGTGCGCCTTGCGAATGGCTTCGAGCCTGGCGTGGAGCGCGGTCTCCATCGCGACGGTCTTGCCTCGTGTGGTGTCGACGTGCAGGTGCATCTGCTCGCCCGAGGCGATCATCGCCTCGTCGCGCGCCCGGTACAGGCGATGGAACATGTGCAAGCGCTTCTCGTCGAGCGAGAGCACCTGCGTCGTTGCATAGAGCGGCTCGCCCACGCGCGCCTCACCCAGGTGCCTGATATGGCTCTCCACGGTGTAGAACATGCGACCGCGCTGGCGGTAGGCCTCGTCGATCCCGACGCTCCTGTATAGCGCGTCCATGGCCTCACCGAACACCTGCCCGTAGAGGAAATCAGACATGTGACCGTTGTAGTCGATCCATTCCGGCCTCACGACCGTATTGAACCGCGGTAGGCCCTGTCCCCGAGCGTGGGCGCCGGCGGCATCCCGGTACAGCCGCTCCTCGAGGGCGCGCAAGGTCGACCCCGCCCCGATGTCGAACTGGCGCAGCACCTGCTGGATCGCGACTAGAAAGTCGTCGCGCAGCCGCTCGAGCTCTCGGATCGAGCGTCCGGCCGCTTGCGCCTGCGTCCCCTCGACCATGCGATCGATCAACTGGTCGGTCAGCTCGGGCGCCTCGAGCTTGGTCCAGGGCCATTTGAGCGCGGGCCCGAACTGCTCGAGCATGTGCCGCATACCGGTCTCCCCGCCGGCGAGGTGATAGATGAGGTTCATGCCCATCCCCGCCCAGCGCAGGCCCGGCCCGTAAATGATCGACTCGTCGAGCTCGCCGGTGCTGGCCACGCCGTCATTGACCATGTGCAGGATTTCCCGCCACATCGCCTCCTGCAGCCGGTCCGTCAGATGGCCGGGAACCTCGTGTCGGACGCGCAGCGCGTGCATGCCGATGTAGGTGAAGAATTTCGCGGCCGCCTCGATCGTCGCGGGCGCCGTCTTCGCACCGGGCACGAGCTCGACCAAGGGCAAGAGGTAGACGGGGTTGAAGGGGTGCGCGACGCAAAAGCGCTCCGCAGCCACCATGTCTCGCTGCAGATCGGTCGGCATCAAGCCCGAGGTGCTCGAGGCGATGATCACATCCGCGCGCGCATGCCGGCTCACCTCCGCCAGCACGCGCTGCTTCAACGGCAATTGCTCCGGGATGTTCTCCTGGATGAAGTCCGCGGCGGAGGCCATGGCCGCGAGGTCGGTGGTGAACGATAATTTTCCCTTCGGCGGGAGCGGCGCGAAGGTGAGCCTTGCGAGCGCGGGCTCGGCGTTCGCCACGGCGCCGCGGATCCATGCCTCCATTTCCGGCTTGACGTCGGCAGCAATGACGTCGATGCCGAAATGCAGCGCCCGCGCCGCCCAACCGCCGCCGATAACCCCCGTCCCCAGCAAACCGAGAGTCCGCACGTCGCGCATATTTTCGCTCCTTCCGGCGCCGTGAGCGCGTTCTTTATAATATTTTCAGTATAATATAAAAAACGGCGATACGCCAAACCGATCTGCGTCCGCGAGGCGCGCAGTCAGCGGCTCCTTGAATGAATCCGCTCCGTCGGAGCGGCTCAGCGCTCGCGGCGGCTCAGTCTCTGAAGACCCGGCGCGCGGCCTCGATGGCCGCATCGATGTGCCCGAGCGCGCGGTCGCGCAGACCGTTGGCGAACGCATTGTCCTCGTCGTTCGAAATATCGGCGCGCGCCTTTCGCAAGATTCGCACTGCCTCGTGGATGCGCCCGGGGTGGTCGGGACGCTCGTCGATCGGCGGATGATCGTTGAGGTTCTTGCCGTCGTCGATCGCCGCTCGCTTGATGTCGGCAATGCCCGCGTCGATCTGGCGCACGGCCTCCTGCTCGTCCGCCGTCTGCGCCCAGTCGCCGGGGCGATGCTCGATCAGCCAGCGCGCCGCGCGCAGATCCGACAGCGCATGCAGGTAAGCCGGGTGGTGCGCCGGGGGTGGAGGCGGCGGCGGCGGCGGCGGGGCCGCAGCGCAGCCCGCGAGGAGCGAGACCGTCGCCATCAGTGGAAGGGTAATTCTCGATCTCATGAACTGGCGCATCGCGCTTCTCCCTGTGACGTTAATTATTGGCTTTCTCCCGCGCTCCGGCGAAGGGACGGGTCGTCAATCCGCGGCGGTCCTCGCCCCCGACACGAAACTCCTGACGTGCTCGAGCTCCTGACGCGACGAATGCTCGTCCGTCGACTTGAGGAGCGCCGCGTAGAATGTCGCCGCCTTGCGCCGGTCACCCGAGGCTTCGGCGGCCATCCCCGCATTGAATAAACCGTTGAATCGGTTCGGGCTCAGCTCGAGAGCGCGCTCGTATTCGGCGAGCGCCTCGGCCGGCCGATGCGCTGCGAGCAGCATGTCGGCGAGCATCTCACGGGCCGGGATGTCGACCTCGCCTTGACCGACCTTGTCCTGCAGATCCGCGCTCCCGCGCATGAGCGCGAGCGCCTCCTCCACGCGCGCATCGGCGAACGCGACCCAGGCGTGAATCTCGCCTTGCAGGATCTTCGCTCCGGTCGTTTGCGTGAAGTAGGCGTGCTTGCCGTTCTTGATCCGCTCCTCGAGCGAGTCGAAGATCGCAAGGTCGGCGCGCGCCGCGAGTGGGTCACGCAGATGCCCTCGGGCGACGATGCGTGCCCAGTACGTGACGGTCTCCGTCTCGGGGTCCGCATCGGAAACGGGCTCGAGCGCCGCCGCGGACTTCCAGTCCCGCATCTCGAGGTAGTAGAAGGCCGGGAACTTGTTGCGGTAGTAGGGCAACATCATGCGCATGAAGCCGGACAGCATCTCCGGCATCGCCTGGTCATGCTCGAGCAGGGCCGAGGTCTCCCGGATGAGGCTCTTCGCGCGTGCTTCCTGGCCGCTTTGCAGGTAGGCGTAGAGCAAGAAGTCGTCAGAGTGAAATTGGTCCATCCCGTCGCTTTGCCCTCGCGCCTGCGCAGCCTGCGAGGCCGCGACCGAATCGAGATTCGCCCGGATGTCCTCGGACCACATGCCGAGGCGCGCGAAGATGTGTCCCGGCATGTGCACCGCGTGCGCACCCGAGCTTGCAATCTCCCCGTAGTGCCGAGCCGCCGCCAAGCCCTCGCTCGCCAGCGAGGGCGTATCGCAGGCGTGGATCACATAGTGCACCAGCCCCGGATGGTCGGGGTATTTCGCGTAGAGTGGCTTCAGGACCGCGAGGGCTCTGCGCTCCTGGGTGAGGCTGGTGTCGCCGGGCTTCTCGGCCGCGAGCAGGGACAGCGCGTAGAAAGCTCCCGCGTCGGTGTCCGAGGGATAGCGGCGGTAGAGCTCGCCCATCGCCGCCGAATAGGCCTCGATTCGCCCCTGGTAGTCTTCCTTGCCGGGTTTGAAGAAACGGCTCGCTGCGGCGATGTAATCGCGCTCGCGCGTCGTCTTCGCCGTGGCCTCGCCGGCTTTTTGCATCTCCTCCCACCCGCGCGCCAGCGTCCCCTCATCGGGGCGATCCCAGATCTGGTGGAATGTGCTCATCGCGATGCCCCAGTGCGCCATGGCGCAGGTGGGGTCGGCCTGCGAGATCCGCTTGAATTGTCGCTCGGCCTCGTCGTACCAAAAATCATGCAGGAGCGCGACGCCGCGATCGAACGCGGCGCTTTGGGCCGGCGCGCAGGACACCGCAAAACTCACCGTCCCGAGCCTCTCGGCCGTGTCGACTGCGGGCAGCGGAGCCTGCGCCAGGGCTGTTGCGCCCGAAACCGTCGCCAGCAACCCCGCAAGCCACCTCATAGCAGCCCCCCCCAACTCTCTGGCTGATCCTCAGTGCAGCACGTCCGCGATGGGCTCGGCCGCCCGCGGCACGGCTGCATGGTAGTCCTTGCCGAGAAACCCGGCTACCGTTGCCGCAATTTGCGCCTGTGTCACGGGCTTCACGTGACGGCGCTCGCCCAGGGGAGGCGTATCGGGTCCGATGACCGCGATCCAGATGTTCTCCGAGCCCTTTTGGCCGACCCCATGTTCCTTCCATTCGCTCGTCCCGCTCCCGCGGCCATGGTCGCAGGTGATGATGAAGGTGGTGCTCCCACGGTACTCCGGCATCGCCTGCATGGTCTCCCACAGCTCCTTGACGAAGCCATCGACGCGATGCGCGCTGTCGAGCACCAGATCGTAGCGGCCCTGATGCGCCCAGTTGTCGGTCTCCCCGTAACCCACGAACAGCACTCGGGGCTTGGCGGACTTCACGTAGTCGAGAAGCGGGACCTGCAGCAGCGCATCGTCCACGTCCTCCTCGTCGAATCGAGTCGTGGTCTCGTAGAGCCGGCGCAGGAGCCGATCGCGCTCGCTCTCGTGCTCCTTCGACGGCGGCGGCGTCCAACCGGTCTGCATGACGAGGCCGCTCCGTTGCTTGTTGAAGATGTTGTCGTACACGGCCCAGGTGCCGTAAATCGCCACGCGCCCGTGGAACTCGTCGGATTGGTTGAGCCATTCGAAGACGGTCGGCGTCGGATTCGGGCCGAACTCGTTACTGTCAATGGCGGGATTCGGAAATCCGGTGGTCATCTCGTTGTACCCCGGATAGGAGAACGCCTTGCCGTTGGTCACGTGAGCGATGCTGCCCACGGTCTGGTTGCCGAAGAGCTGGCCCTGCTTGGCGACCGTCCCCCAGAGGAAGGGAAACAGGACCGCACGCCGCTCGCTCGGGCTCGCCCGCCAGTAGCGCTCGCGCAGCTCCTTCTCCGACATCCAGCTGCCACCGGCCGTGTCATTGAGCAGGTCCTCCTCCGCGCCCGTGAACACTTCCTGCCAGCGCAGCCCGTCGCTCACGATGAGCACCACGTTTCGCGTCTGGCCCGCGAAGGCCGTGGCCGCGAACAAGAGCAGGAGCGTCCCGCGGACGAGCTGCGCGGCGAGCGATGCGCGAGAGGGCCGCGTGGCGGGCGCACCGTGGACGAGCGGCATCACTGCTGTAGGACCACGGCGCAATTCGGCGTCCAGCTCAAGTACACCTCGTCGCTCCAGTCGATCGACCACTCGGCGGTGCGCCGATCGTTCTGCGCGAACACCGTGACCATCTTGCCGGTTTGCGTCTTGATGCGGTAGGTGGAGCGGTTTCCGAGATAGCCGAGCTCCCACACCATGCCCCTGATCTGGTTGGCGCCGTTGCCGGCGACAGGGTCCTTGGTGAGCCGAATCTTCTCGGGGCGAAGCGCTACCCAGACTCGCTGTCCGTTGCCGAATCGGCCGACATCGTCGACCACGAGGTCGCAGCCTGCCTCGGTGCTGCGCACCACGATGTGGCCGGGCTCGTTGTCGTTCACCGTTCCCTCGAACAGATTGGTCGTGCCGACGAAATCGGCCACGAAGCGATTTTGCGGAAACTCGTAGATCTCCGAGGGCGTGCCCACCTGCAGCACCTGGCCGCGATTCATCACCGCAATGCGCGTGGAGAGCGCCATCGCCTCGTCTTGATCATGCGTGACGAACACGAAGGTGATGCCCACCTGGTATTGAATGTTCATCAGCTCGAACTGCGTCTGCTCGCGCAACTTCTTGTCGAGTGCGCTCAGCGGCTCATCGAGCAAGAGTACCTTCGGCCGCCGGATCAGCGCGCGCGCGAGCGCAACCCGCTGCCGCTGTCCGCCCGAGAGCTGATGCGGCTTTCTCTTGGCCATCGGGGCGAGCTGCACCATCTCGAGCGCTTCCTGGATGCGCCTCGACTTCGCGCCTTCCTCGAGCTTGAGGCTCTTCAAGCCGTAGCCGACGTTCTGCTCCACTGTCATGTGCGGAAACAGCGCGTAGGACTGGAACATCATGTTGACCGGCCGCTCGTAGGGCGGTACGCGGGTCATGTCCACATCCTCGATCAGAATACGACCGACGGTCGGGTTGGTGAATCCCGCGAGCATCCTGAGCAGCGTCGTCTTGCCGCATCCTGAGCCGCCCACCAGAGCGAACATCTCGCCCTTGTAGATGCGCAGGTTCACACTGTCGACCGCTGTGAAGGCGCCGAAGCTCTTCGAGACGCTTTCGATGACGATTTGCGGCTTGGCGTCCGGATCGAGCCACGGGCGATCAGCGGTCGATTTCTGCTGCTGCGAGACCACCCGAGCGGCTCCTAGAAATCCGCCGGAGGCGTCGCCCGCCGGCGCTCAGGCGCGAAGAAGGGGCGTTCCACGACGCGCGCGCGCGACATCCGACGCTCCCAGACGAGCTCTCGGTTCAAGTAGATGTCCGCCCAGATGGTGCTACCCACCCTAAAGTACGGGGCCTCGACCATAGCAAGCGCAATGTTGCGCTTGCAAGTCGGCGACCAAGTCGCCGAGGTGACGCTGCCGATCTCGCGCTTGCCGTCCGCCGCCGAGTAAAGCAGCGCGTTGTGCGCCGGTTTGTTGCCAGCGACGTCCAATCCGACGAGCTGCCGGCGCGGACCCCTCGCTCGCTCGGCGAGGAGCGCACGGCGCCCATTGAAATGACCCTTCTCGAAATCGACCAGCCACGCAAGGCCGAGCTCGAGCGGCGAGCAGTCGCGGCCGGTCCGAATGGTCTGTAGCGCCGACAGGAAATCCACGTGAGGCATCAAGAATCCGGCCTCGATGCGCGCCATGTTGAGGGCCTGCGATCCGATCGCCCGGATGCCGCGGGAGCGACCCGCCGCCATCAGCGCATCCCAGACTCCCTCCGCGGCGGCGGGCGCCATCCACAACTCGTAGCCCAGATCTCCGGTAAAGCCCGTACGCGACACCATGAGCGGCACGGCGCCCAGCGAGAAGTAGCCGACCTCGAAGGGCCTGAGGCGCTCGACTCCCGAGAGGCCCGCCGAGCGCAACACCGCATAGGAGGTGGGACCCTGCAAGGCGAGAGCGGCGATCTGCTCGGTGATCTCGCTCAGCTCGACATCGAAGCCGAGCGCCGAATCGAGCAGCCAGTCGATCTGGCGCTCGGCCGTGCAGAGCCGAAACTCGCTCTCCCCCAGCCGAAATAGCGTCCCGTCGTCGAGCATGTGGCCGGTATCGTTGCACCACACACAGTACGCCACGCGGTCGGGCTTGAGCTTGGAGATGTCGCGAGTGACCAGCCGGTTCAGGTAGGGAACGGCATCCGCGCCGGCGATTCGGTACTTCACCATGGGCGTGAGGTCATAGAGCGTCGCGGCGTTGCGAATCGCGAAGTACTCCTGCTCGACCGTGGTGAACACATCGACCGTGGTGTATCCGGCCCACGGGATGAAGCGGTCGACCTGGCTCAAGTTCCGGGCGCGGTCGTGGAAGGGCGTCTTGAGAAGCGGCTGAAGGAAATGCGGCGTTGGCGCGGGCTGCGGCGGCGCTGGCGCGGCCTGCGAGGATTGTGCGGGCTGCGGCGGCGCTTGGGCGGCCTGCGGTGCAGGCGTGACCTGCGCGAGCTGCGTGAACTGTGATTGACTCATATCATGCGGCCCTCAGGACTTGTTGCGCGGCATTGCGTCCGGCCGTGCCCATGACGCCCCCGCCGGGGTGGCACCCGGCACCGCAAAGGAATAAGCCTGGAAGCGGCGTGCGATGCTGCGCGGCGCCGGGCACCGGTCGAACCATGAAGAATTGGTCGAACGCCAGATCGCCGTGGTGCCAATGACCGCCGCTGATGCGAAACTCGTGCTCGATGTCCACGGGCGAGAGCACTTCCGCACCGAGGATGCTCTTGCCGATTCCGGGCGCCAGGCGCTCCAGGGTGCTCAAGCAAAGCTCCATGAAGCGCGCGCGCTCCTTCAGCCACGTTCCCTTGAGCGTGAAGGGAGCATATTGCACGATCGCCGAGAGCACGTGCTTGCCGGGCGGTGCGAGGGTCGGATCGTTGACGGTGGGGACGGTGATCTCCATCGCCGGAGCGGAGGAGAATTCTCCGTACTTCGCGTGGTTGTAGGCGCGCTCCAAGTACTCGAGTGAAGGGGCGAGAATCAATCGACCGCGCAAGGCGCTCGCAGGCACGCCCTTGAACTCCGGGGAGCGATCGAGCGCGAGGTGGAGCTTTGCGGCCAAGCCGTGTGAGCGCAGATGCTTTACGCGCCGCACGAACCCCGTATCGAGGTAAGCCGTTCCCAGCAACTTCAGAAACGTGGTCTTGGGATCGGCGCTCGAGATGACGCTATCGGCGAGGATGCGCTCTCCAGACTCGAGCAGCACACCGGCGGCGTGGTCCGCTTCGACCAAGATCCGCGCCACCGGCGCCGCGCAGCGGATCTCTGCGCCGGCAGCCCTCGCCGCCTTGGCGATCGCCTCGGACAGCGCGCCGACGCCGCCCCGCGGCTGCGACAATCCACCGGCACCGCTGCGAGCTTCGGCTGCCAGGCGATAGAGGAGCGTGAGCACGGTGCCGGGTGAGCGCGGACCGAAATTCGTGCCGAGGACGGCATCGAATCCGAGCGCGCCCTTCAGCGTGTCGGCCGTGAAGTGCTCCTCGAGAAGGTCGTACACGTTCATGCCGCCGATGCGCAAGAGCTCGCGCATGTCGCGGCGTCCGAGTTTGCGTATCTGCCATCCCAACCGAGCAAGCGCCGCGAGATCCTGCCAATCATCCGTCCCGAGCCGCGGCGGCACGCGCGAGAGAAACGGGGCGAGCGCTTCGGCGTAGCGCCGCATCTCGCGCGAGTATGCCGCGTATGCCGCGGCATCGGCCCCGGCGAGCCCCTCGCCGACGAGAAGCGCCTGCCCTTCCTCGCTCAGCGCGGTGGTCGGCATCGACTGCGCCGCCCACTCGAGACCCTGCGCGCTCAGGTCGAGATCTCGCACGAGCTCCAGGGGCATGAGATGGACGAGATGCGCGCAGGCGGAGACCGAGAAACCCGGCGAGAACTCCCGGGTGACCGCGGCGCCGCCCACCTGCACTTGGGCCTCCAGCACGAGCACCGAGCGACCGGCACGCGCCAGCGTGGCCGCGCACACGAGCCCGTTGTGACCGGCGCCGATGATGATCGAGTCGTAGCGCGCGCGAGTCTCTTGGCTCATGCGGAATACTCCCTGCCGACATCCTTGAGTACCGCCCGCGCCGCGTTGGCGCCCGGCGCGCCCATCACCCCGCCGCCGGGGTGGGTGCTGGAGCCGCAGAGGTACACTCCGCGCACGGGGGTTCGGTACTGCGCATAGCCCGGAATGGGCCGATTGAAAAGCAGCTGGTCCATGGTCAGCTCACCCTGGAAGATGTTGCCCTCGGTCAAGCCCACCTCGTTTTCGATGTCCCACGGCGTACGGATCTCGGCGTGCAGGATCAGATTCTTGAAGTTCGGGCTGTGTCGCGCGATGGTGTCGATCACCGTGTCACCGAAGCCTTGGCGCTTGGCTGGGTTCCATTCCCCATCCGCGAGCTCATACGGACAGTACTGCACGAACACCGACATGTAGTGCTTGCCGTCGGGGGCCATCGTCGGGTCGATCTGCGAGGGAATCAGCATGTCGATGTAAGGCGCCCTTGACCAGCGCCCCTCCTTCCAATCGTCGTACGCGCGCTCCATCATCTCCAGCGTGTCGGTGACGTGCATGTCACCGCGGGTGCAGGGAGCGCCCTCGGGAATGGCCGGAAAGCGCGGCAGTCCGTCGAGGGCGATGTTGAGCTTGCCGGAGGAGCCGCGGATCTTGAAGTTGCGCACGCGGTGCACGAAATCCGCCGGCAGATCCTTTGCATCCATGCTATTGAGAAATGTGCGGCGCACGTCCAGATTGGAGATGATCAGAGGCGCGAGTATCTCCTCGCCGTCCTCGAGCGCCACACCCGCCGCTCGGCCCCGCCTCACGATGATCTGCTTTACCGGGGCACTGCTGCGGATCGTTCCGCCGCTCGCCTCGAAGGACTTGCCGAGCGCGTTCGAGATCGCACCCATGCCGCCGCGCGCGAATCCCCAGGCTCCCACCGTATCGTCGATGTCGCCCATGTAGTGATGCAGGAGCACGTAAGCCGTGCCGGGTGAGCGCGGTCCCAAGGCCGTGCCGATGATGGAGCTCCCCGCGAAATGCGCCTTGACGATTTCGCTCTCGAAGTACTCATCGAGGAAGTCCGCCGCGCTCATCGTCCAGAAGCGCAGCGTGTCGTACATGCGCTCTTCTCCCAGGCGATGGAATCGCTGGCCGAGGTAGAGGAGCTCTTTGATGTCACGGAGCCGGAACGAGGTCGGGTCCGGCGGCTCGCGCATGAGCAGCGGCTTAATGAACTTGCACTGACGCATGACATCGCGCGCGAAGCGATCGTAGGCTTCCGCATCGCGCCTGGAGTGGCGCGCGATCTCGCGCCGCAGCGCATCGTGGTTGTCGTAGACCGCCAGATGGCCCCCGCCCTGCATCATGGTGCAGCCACCCTCATAGGGAATCACCTGCAGCCCGTACTTCGGCAGCTCCAGGGTGCGCATGATCTCCGGACGCAGCAGGCTGCATACGTAGGAGCAGTTCGAGTAGGTAAAATCCTTGTACAGGCGCCGGCTCACCGCCGCGCCGCCGATGAACGGGTTGCGCTCGAGCAGCTGCACCTTGAGTCCGGCGCGCGCCAGATAGCAGGCCGTTACCAGCCCGTTGTGACCCGCTCCGACCACGATCGCGTCGAGGGGCTCGCGCTGTGCCACCGCCGCGGCCCTCAAGCCGGCACTTTGCGCGAGCTGCCCCCGCCCGCCCGCAGCGTCGCGTCCACTGCGATCTCGAAGCCCGCGAGAGTGTCCTTGAGGCAGGAGGCGTCGTGCGCCGCCGAGATGAACCAGGGCTCGCGAGAATCCGGCTCGCACAAGACACCCTCATCGTGCAGCACCTTCGCCATTGCATCGTAAAAGGAGTAATCGCTGCTCTTCCATGCGCGGTAGTTGCGCGGCGGCTCGTGCGCGAAGTACAGGCCGCTCATCGATGGATGGCCGACGAAGCTGTGCGCAATGCCTCGCGCCGACAGAATCGCACGCATTCCCGCGCGCAGCCTCGACCCGTAGTCGGCGATGCGCTCGAGCGCGTCCGTCTCGTCGAGAATCTCGAGCGTCTTCGCGGCCGCGGCGAGCGAGACCGAATGGCCCGTGTAGGTGCCACCGTGGGCGACGCCGCGGCCGATCTTGCGCATGATCTCTTCGCGACCGGCGAGCACCGAGATGGGGTAGCCGTTCGCGAGCGCCTTCGCGAAGGTGCACAGATCCGCCTTGACGCCGTACAGCTCCTGCACGCCGCCGCGGGCGACGCGAAATCCCGTTTTCACCTCGTCGATGAGCAGAATCACGCCGTAACGATCGCAAAGCTCGCGCGCGGCACGCAGATATTCCGACTCCGCCGCAATGCCGAGACAATTTCCCATGATGGGCTCGATCAGCATGCAGGCGACCTTGCTCGCGTGGCGCTTGAATACGTCCTGCAGCTGGTTGGCGTCGTTCGCCTGCACGAAATGTGCGAAGCTCCTGGTGCTGACCGGCACACCCTCGCTGTACGGTCGGATCTCCGGATCACCGACCTGCGACCATTTGTCCATCGGCGTGAACCACATCGCAGCGTCGAACAGCCCGTGGTAGCTCCCCTCGAGGATCACGTAGTCGTCCTTGCCGGTATAGGCACGCGCGAGGCGCAACCCCGCCATGACCGCCTCGGTCCCGGAATTCGAGAACCGCACGAGCTCGGCGGCCGGTACCATCTTCGAGATCCGCTCGGCCACCTCGAGCTCGCGTTCGGTGGACAAAGCGAACACTCCGCCGACGCTCATCCCCTCGCGCGCGGCCGCATCGACTCGATCGTCCGCATAGCCCAAGATCGCCGGTCCATATCCCAGGCGATAGTCGACGTACACATTGTCGTCGAGATCGACGATGCGCGCCCCCTTGCCGTGCTTCACGTAGATCGTTCGATCCTCGCCCCAGTAGCGGAAATTCGAGGCGACGCCCAAGGGCAGGCGCTTCAGTGCGCGATGGAAATGTGCGTGGTTGTTGGTCAGTTTTCTGGCCATGGCGTCCCCCTCGGAAGATTCGTGGATGAGATGCGCTCGCTGCGGGCGCATTCTTGGGCGCGAGTTTATATGAGTATATAAACAAATGCACGCGCTGCATGCCGGCCCGTGGCGGCCGAAATGGCTGATTTTGAGCCAAGCATGCAAAATACCGTTGTTGCAATGCCGCTTGCCGTGATCCGGGCGATTGGGCGAGAATTAAATGGTCATATAATCCCGATCCCCCCACTCGGAGAGACCCCCATGAATACCCTCGCCGCCGCAAAGCTCGACAGCGATAGCTCCGCGAGCCTCCCGTATGCCCTGCCGGCCTGGGTCTACAACCACCCGGAGCTGACGCGCCTCGAGATCGAGCGCGTACTGCGCCCGAGCTGGCAGATCGTCTGTCACGTCAATTCGATTCCGCGCGCGGGCGACTTCGAGACCTTCGACTTGGGCCCGGACAGCGTCTTCGTGCTGCGCGACAAGGACGGCTCCGTCAGGGCGTTTCACAATGTCTGCCGTCACCGCGGAGCGCGGATCCTGGACGGCGCGGGCAACTGCCCCGGCGCGACCATCACCTGTCCGTATCACGGGTGGAGCTATCGGCACGACGGCGGTCTCGTGGGGATACCGAAGCGGGACACCTTCCCGGGACTGGAGCGCGCCGAGCACGGCCTGCGGCCGGTGCGGGTCGAGATCGCGCTGGGATTCGTGTTCGTGTGCCTCGCGGGCGACCCGCCGCCGGTCGCCGAGACCTGGGGCGCGCTCGCCGAGGAGCTCGCACCCTATCGGATCGAGGATATGGTCCCGCTCGCGCCGATCTCCACCGATGTGTGGAACGTCGACTGGAAGATCGCGATGGACAACTATCTCGAGTCCTACCACGTGCCCATCGGGCATCCGGGACTCAACCGCATGTTCACTCCGGACTATGAGGACCAAGCCTCCGTCCCGGGCGTGGCGCGTGGCATCAGCTGGATGCGCGAGACACCCTCGTCTCGCTGGTCCGAGCGGCTGTATCAGTCGTTGATCGTCAAGACAGCGACGCACCTGCCCGAGACGCTGCGCCGTTGCTGGCGCTTCTACAGTGCGCTGCCCAATCTCGGCATCGACGTGTTTCCGGACCAGATGGATTTCTTCCAGCTCCTGCCTGCGGGGCCGGCAAAATGTCTGGTGCGGGGCGCGACCTTCGGCATCCCGGGTGCGAGCACGGAATTGCGCGCGACGCGCTACCTGTCCGATCGCATCAACACGCAGGTGAACAACGAGGATCGCTGGTTGTGCGAGCGTGTCCAGCGAGGCCTGGCTTCACCGAGCTACAAGCCGGGCCCGCTCTCCAGGCTCGAGTGCTTCATGCACGAGTTCCACAACATGCTGCGCGAGCGCATTCCGGAATTTCGCATGCCGAGCGCGCCGAAGCAGTTCGCCTAGCGCGCCGAAGCAGTTCGCCTGGCGCGCCGAAGCGGCTCGCCGAGCCGTCCGTGAGCGGCTCTAACCCAGATTGATCCACGCGGACTTGGTCTGGGTGTAGGAGATCAGGCTCTCCACGCACTTGTCGCGCCCCTGGCCCGATTGCTTGTAGCCGCCGAAGGGTTGCGTCATGTCGCCGTTGTCAAAGCAATTTACCCAGATGACGCCCGCCTCGAGATCGCGCACGGTCCTATGCGCCACCGTCACATCCCGCGTCCAGACCGAGGCGGCGAGACCGTAGATCGAGTCGTTGGCCACCTTGAGGCCCTCCGCAATGCCGTCGATCTCGATCGCCGCCGCGACCGGTCCGAAAATCTCCTCCTGTGCGATGGTCATGCCGTTGCTCACGCCCGTGAACAGGGTCGGGTTGACATAGGCGCCCGGTAGGTCGGGCGTGTCGCCGCCGAATTCGAGGTGCGCCCCCTCGGTTTTGCCCTTCTTGATGTAGCTCAGCACGCGCGAGCGATGGGAGGAGGTGACCAGAGGCCCCAGGTTGGTTGCGGGATTCAATGGGTCCCCGGCGCGGTACGCGCTCTTGCCCTTCTCGATGAAGCGCGCGATGAACTCCTTGGCGATCGGCCTATCGATCAGCAGTCGCGAGCCCGCGTTGCACACCTCGCCCATGTTGCCGTAGATCCCGTTGATGGCGTAGGTCACCGCGGAATCCATATCGGGTAGATCCGCGAGGAAGATCTGCGGGGTCTTGCCGCCGCACTCCAGGGCGACGCGCTTCATGTTGGACTGACCGGCATACACGAGCATTTGCTTGCCGATCTCGGTGGACCCCGTGAATGCGATCTTGGCGACGTCCATGTGCAACGCGAGGGGCGCTCCGGCCGTCTCGCCGAGGCCGTTCACCACGTTGAAGACCCCCGGTGGGCCACCCGCCTCGATGAAGAGCTCGGCCAGCAAGAGCGCCGATAGCGGGGATTGCTCAGCCGGCTTCAATACCACGGAGTTTCCGGCGGCGAGCGCCGGGGCGACCTTCCAAGCGGCCATCAACAAGGGATAGTTCCAAGGCACGATGCAACCCACGACACCGAGCGGCTCGCGCAGGATGTAGTGAAACGCGTCGGAGGCGGTGTTGGTCACCGCCCCGTCGATCTTGTCGATGAGCTCGGCGAAGTAGGCGAAATTCCGCACCGCCGCCGGCACGTCGATGTTCACCATGTCGGTGATGGGCTTGCCCATGCACAGCGTGTCGAGCAGCGCGAAACGCTCGGCATTCTCGTGGATCAGCCGGCTGAACGTCGACAGCACCTCCATGCGGTCTCGAGGCGCCTTTCGGCTCCACACTCGCGAGTAATAGGAGCGTTTGGCGGCCGCCACGGCCAGATCGATATCCTCCTTGGTGCCGGCGCTCACTTCACACAGCGCAGAGCCCGTGGCCGGATTCACCACGGTGAAGCGCCCCTTCGCCACCGAGTCGACGAATCTGCCGTCGATGAGGTGTCGTGTCTCATAACGCAGGCGCGAGGCGCGCGCTTGCCAGTCACTGGTGCTCAAGGAAGCCAAAGTCATGCGCTCTCTCCGATAAGGCCAGGCGGGGCGTGAATTATAGCGCTTCAAGTCTCGGTCGGCGGCCGCTCGAGCGTAAGTGCCGGAACGTGCGCCGCGACATAACGCCTGAACCACGTGACGCCCGCCGGAATGGGACTCTGGGCGGCTGCCCGGTAGCCGAAGTCGATCACTCCGCGCTGCGCGGACTCCGCGACCTCGAGTGCCGAACGTCGTCCGCAGGGCACGAGCCTCGCGGCGAGGTATCGCGTCGCCCCGGCGCAGCGCGCATCGGGCGTCGCGGTAAAGTCGAGCCGCCGCAGGCGGCTGCGCCGGCTGCCCGTGGGAATCAACTGCCAGATCGTCGCGCCATCGGGCCGCGATTGCAGCAATTGATTGGGGGCAATGAAGCGCATCGTCCACGGAGTGAGCGCCGCCGGCCCCACGAGGCTCCGATACGCGCGAGTGCTCCAGCTCGATGGGCCCTCGACCGCCCTCGCCGTCCATGCGAGCGAATCCCCCTCCGGCGATACCCCGGGAGATGCGGTCTCGAGCCACTGCTCAGCGAGCAGTTTCCAGTTGGCCGCAACCTCGACCTCAGCAGCTCGCCCGAGCGTCTTCAGAGCCTCGGGCCGGCCCGCGCACCAGCCGACCAGGTGCGGCGGAGCGCCGCGATCGGAGCTCGGTGACCTCACCACGGCGAGAGCGCTCGCCACGCGCATTTCCAGCGGCGTCAGGTCGACGCGCGTAGACCCCGCTCGCCGCCCATCGAGCGCGAATTGCAGGCCGTGGATCGGGCACTCGATCGCGCGGTCGAATCGACCCGTCGGCTGCGTGACCAACGCGTGGGGCACTTCCGGACAGCTGTTGCGCAGTGCATGCAAGACCCCGAATGCGTCCCGAACCAGGAGGACGCGCTCCACGCCGATATCGAGCGTGAGGAAGTCGCCCGCATGGTCGAGCTGCGACTCGTGTGCGGCGATTTGCCATGCGCTTTGAAACAGTGCGTCCCGCTCGAGCGACCACGCCCGCTCGTCTCCGTATGCCCATCCCGCGAATCGCCTCACCGTCGCCGCGCTCGGGCTCTTGCCAGCACGAGACGGCAGTTGGGAGAACTGTCCGGGAAAGACCGACGCGAGGTACGCCATGCAGCGGCGCTTGGCGGCCGCGCGGTCGATCTCCTCCTCGGTTCGAAAGGCGAAATCCTGCCACAGCATCTCGAGCACGCCGATGAGGCCGAGCGCGATTCCATCGGTGTCGAGCTGCGGCTGAGAGGTCTCGTCGATCAGCCGCCCTACGAGCTCGCGCACGAGGGCCGCAAAGCTCTCGTCCTTTTGTCCGCAAATGTCGTAGTATTCCTGCCGCGAGCTGGCTTCACCCCAAAACGCGTACCAGACGGAGACCTTGCGGGGACTGGCAATCTCCGGGTCGAGATAAAGATCCACCAGCAACTCGAGCGCAGCGACCGGGTTCTGCTTCAGCTTGGAGACCGGACCCAGTACTTGTTCCTCAAATTCGGCGGCGAGGAATTGGAGCGACGCCACCAGCATCGCGGCTTTGGAGTCGAAGTAGAATCTGACGATACCGGGAGACATCTTCGCGATCGCCACCACCTTCTCCACGGTGGTACGCGAGGGACCATAGATATGCAACGCCGATATGCAGGCATCGATCAAGCGCTGGCGCTGCCGGTTGTGGGCGGAACGGGCGCGTGGAGCCTTCGCAGCGCCTTCGGCCTTCCCTTTGCGCGGGCTCACGTCCAAGGGTAGCGCGGCATGGTGAGCATCGCCATTGCGGACCGCGTAACGATAGGCCGCCGCAGGAGGGGCGCCGAGTGGCTTATGCGGCATGGCAAGTGGCTGATCATCCTGCCGCCCATGCTGTACCTACTCGTGTTTTTCCTCATTCCCTTCGCTTTCGCATTGAAGATCAGCTTCGCCGACACGGCGGTCCGAGTGCCGCCATTCACCGATATTCTATCCGTCGATTCCGATTGGCACATCCATTTCACGCTGAGCCTCGGAAATTTCCGCTACCTCTTCGCCGACGAAGTGTACGGGCTATCCTACGTTTATTCGATCAAGACGGCGTTTTTTTCTACCTTGATCTGCCTCATCTTGGGCTACCCGATGGCGTACGCCATTGCGCGCACCTCGAAGAGCACCCAGAGCGTGCTGCTCTTGGTGATCATCCTGCCGTTCTGGACCTCGTTCCTGCTACGCGTCTACGCGCTCGAAGGGATCATCCGTGAGACCGGCTTGCTCAATTCGGCGCTCATGTGGCTCGGGGTCATTCACACGCCGCTCAAGATCATGCACACGACGCTCGCAGTGTACCTCGGCATCATCTACTCGTATCTGCCGTTCATGGTGCTGCCCCTGTTCGCGACGCTCGAGAAGCTCGACTACTCGCTCCTCGAGGCAGCGGCCGATCTGGGCAGCCCCCCGTGGCGCACCTTCCTCGACGTGACGCTGCCCCTCTCCATGCCAGGGGTCATCGCCGGCTCGATGCTGGTGTTCATTCCCGCCGTCGGGGAATTCGTCATCCCGACGCTCTTGGGGGGACCCGACAATCTCATGATCGGCCGCGTGCTGTGGGACGAGTTTTTCGGCAACCGCGATTGGCCGGTCGCCTCGGCGGTGGCGGTCGCCTTTCTGATACTCCTGGTCGGACCCATCGCGATCTATCAGCACTACAACACGAAGCAGCTCGAGGCCTGACGTGCAGGATCGCCCCTCCCCGTTTCTCATCACGGTGCTCTGTATCGGCATCGCCATCCTGTACATTCCAATTTTGGTGTTGATCGCTTACTCGTTCAATGCCTCCTCGCTGGTGAGCGTGTGGGGAGGCTTCTCCACCGCTTGGTATCGTCAGCTCGTGCACAATCAGCAAGTGCTCGACTCGGCGTGGCTGTCGCTCGAGATCGGTGTCGTGGTGTCGACCGGCGCGGTCGTCTTGGGCACGCTCGCGGCCATATCGCTGGTACGCTTCACGGCGTTTCGGGGACGGTTCCTACTCACCGGCATGGTCAACGCTCCCCTGGTGATGCCCGAGATCATTACCGGCATCACACAGCTCTTGCTGTTCATCTCCATGTTTCACGTGCTCGCATGGCCACATCGCGGCTTCACGACCATCGCCATCGCGCACATCGCCTTTTGCACCGCTTACGCCACGATCACCGTGCAATCGCGGCTGCAGAGCGCCGACCGCTCGCTGGAAGAGGCGGCCATGGACTTGGGCTCGAGTCCGGTGCGCGCCTTCGTCGATACCACCTTGCCGATCATCACCCCCGCTCTCGCGTCGAGCTGGCTGCTCTCCTTCACGCTGTCGCTCGACGATCTGGTGATCTCGAGCTTCGTCTCAGGCCCGGGCGCGAGCACGCTGCCGATGGTGATCTTTTCCAAGGTGAAGCTCGGCGTGAGTCCGGACATCAACGCCCTGGCGAGCCTCATCATCTGCGCGGTGGGTGTGTGCGTGCTGTTTGCGGGCTACCTCATGCGCCGCAGCGAGCGCCAGCGCTTGCTCGATGCACAGATGGCGGAGCGCTGAGGGCGCGCTCCGGGCACCTGCCTGGTCGAGATCCGTGGTCTGCAAAGCGTGTACGGCGTCCCTCAGTCATCATCCGGGTCGACCGGCGGCCGGGCGTCGTTGATGAAGTACGGCCGAACGTAGCGAGGATCCCAGGCCTTGCGCGTGAATATGCGCTCCACCAGCGGCTCGAACGCGGATAGCGGCTCCCACGGATACCGGGGATCGAACGAGCTCTGATCCCACTTCGCGCAAAAATCCCTGCACGCCTGGTACCAGCGATGCTGGCGAAACCGGTCGCGCGCTTCCCGATCCCCGCCGAAATGATGCGCGTAGTAGTAGCTCTGAAAAAGCCCGTGCTGCTCGACGATCCAGGTGACCTCGGGCCGCACGTAGGGGCGCAGGATCGCCGCGGCGACCTCGGAGTGATTGTAGGGCGCCAGCTCGTCGCCGATATCGTGAATCAGTGCCGCCACCACCAGCTCCTCGTCCGCCCCGTCGCGCTTCGCGCGCGTGGCGGTCTGCAATGAGTGCTCGAGGCGAGTCACCGGGTACCCTGCGAGTCCCGCCGACAACTGTCCGAGCGCGGTGAGTATCCGCTGCGGCAGATCGCGCAGATAGTCTCGCTCGTACACCTCCAAAAGCTCGTAGTCCTCGCGGGTTCCGTCCTTCATCTGAGTGAAGGCGACGATTGGATTTGAGTGCTGTGCCAAGAGGGGCTCCTCGTCCATCTAGGAATCAGGCTCGATCACTTGGCGGTCTTGATCCGCGTCCATGTGCGCACGCGAATGCGCTCCGTCGCGGCATTCACCTCAGCGGATCTATACAGCCTCGCTTCCACTTCGGGCGTCGGATAGAGTGTCGGGTCGGCCAGAATTCGCGGATCGATCAGCGGGCGCGATGCGATATTGTCATTGCCATAATAAATCGCGTTGGTTATCTCAGCAATCACGTCCGGCCGCAGAATGAAGTTGATGAATTCGTACGCCGCCTCCGGATGCGGTGCGCCGACCGGAATCAGGAGCGATGAAAAGGTCTCATTGGCGCCTTCTCTGGGAACGCTGAAAGCCAGGTTGACGTTGACGCCCACCGCCTGGGCCCGTGCATGCGAGAGCGCATAGTCGCTCGACCACGACATCGCCACGCACAGCTCCCTGTTCGCGAGTCCGTTCAAGTACTCGGCGGAGTCGAACGAGCGGACGTAGGGACGGACCTTTAGGAGCAGCTCCTCGGCGGCCTTGAAATCCTCGCGCTTCGTCGTGTTGGGATCCAATCCCAGGTAGTTCAGCGCAAGTTGAATGACGTCCTCGGCCGAGTCGAGGAATGTCACACCGCAGTCGGCGAACTTGGCGACGATCTCGGGTTTGAACAGCATGTCGAGGCTGTCGACCGGTGCGTTCGGCATGCGTGCCTTGATCATGTCGACGTTGTACGCAAAGCCGTTGATCGAGTGCAAATACGGTACCGCATGGGCATTGTCGGGGTCATACGCCGCCTGAATGGCGAGGATCCGCGGGTCGAGATTGTTCCAGTTCGGCAGCTTCGACTTATCCAGCGTCTCGTAGACCCCCGCCTTGATCTCCCGGCTGAAGAAGTCGGTGGACGCGCTCACGATGTCGTAGCCGGAGCCGCCAGCGAGGAGGCGCGCCTCCATGGTTTCCTCGGCATCATAGATGTCGTAGGTGACTTCGATGCCGGTGAGCTTCTCGAACTCGGCGATGGTATTCGGGCCGATGAAATCGGCCCAGTTGTAGATGTAGAGCCGCTTCTCTTGCGCAGCGTCCGCCCTCGTGCACACTCCCCCGAAGGCGGCGAGCGCCGTCATCAGAAGCGAAATGAAGCGACGGCAGCGCATCGAGCAAGTGTACCATCACAGGCGCCGCGCACGGCCGCCGGGCCATTCGCGCGCCATCGAAGCTCATTTGAACACGGGTCTCGGCGTTGCCATGGTCGATGCAGGCAGATTCGGCAGCTTCAGCGCCTCGTCCGGTATCTGACCCTCGAGGGAGTGCATGAACGCCGCGATCAGATCGACCTCCTTGTCGGACAGCTCGGAACCGAGCTGCAGGCGCCCCATGATCCGAATCGC
>Ga0187784_10001123_pt1 | contig 20959 bp, 13 predicted proteins | sample 1015_SJ02_MP15_2_FD_132964 | JGI IMG/M metagenome (GOLD analysis project Ga0187784, IMG submission 132964) | Tropical peat soil microbial communities from peatlands in Department of Meta, Colombia - 1015_SJ02_MP15_20_MG | ecosystem: Environmental > Terrestrial > Soil > Wetlands > Peat | place...
CGAGAGTAGACCGGCACGGCCACGCGTGACGCCTGGCTAGGAGCCGCCGGAGACAATCCGAACCTGTCGAATTGCTCTTCCACCTCGACCCAATCCACTTCCAGGCCCACCAGTTGCCGTGCCACGCCATCCTTCTGGTCGCGCTCCAGGGCGCGCTTTCCAATGAAAGTTTCCTTTTCCAAATGAACCATTTTCGCGAAGCCAAGCTCGTACGGCGAGTATTTCTGCGACGGGATCAACGCTTTTTTCGAACTGATGTAATCGACCTCAATCAACAGAAGGCCGGCTTCGACGCGCGCTACGTCGAGCGCCAGCATTCCCGCGGCATGAATGTCGAACTCCTTGCCTTTGCCCATCAGTTCATCCCAGACCTTCAGAGCCTCACTCCAGGGAATCCAAATTTCGTAGCCCAGATCGCCTGTATATCCCGTGCGCGAGATATCGACCGACACGCCCGCGATCCTGCCGCTCGTCTTGCGGAAATACTTGAGATTGGCGATGTCGGCATCGGCGACCGCCTTCATCAATTTGCCGGAAGCCGGACCCTGTAGCGCCAGCGCCGCTGTCTCCTCGGAGATGTCTTCAACCTGAACATCCATGTTCAGTCCACAGTGCCGGAACCAGCGCAGGCTGGGATCGGCCGCCGTCCAGCGATACTTGTTTTCTTCCAGCCGCGTGATGGTGCCGTCATCAATGACCTTGCCGTCTTCATCGCACCAGCAACAGTAGATCACCTGGCCAACTGCGACTTTGTTGATGTCGCGGGTGATGACGCGATTGACCATCTTGGTCGCGTCTTTGCCCGTGACCAGATACTTGTAAAGGGGCGTGATATCGATCAGCGCGCAGGCATTGCGGATCGCGTTGTACTCGTGCTCGTGGTGCACTTCATACACGCTGACCGTGTAGTAGCCGGACCACTCCCGGTAATTCAGGCTGTGGCAAAGCGCCAACGTGCGTTCGTGAAATGCGGTTGGGACGGGCAAGGCACCCTCTTGTCCTTCGCGCCCTTCGTGTCGCCCATGGTTCTGTCGCTTCTGCCGAGGACATGGAGGATCGCAAAGGGAAATTGTGAATGCCGGATTATAGGCAGTTGCACCTCACGCGAGCAAGCAGTCGGGAGCATTGACTGCGGGTCAATCCGAGAAGATAAGTGAAAGACAAGGCAATTGATTTCTGGTTAGAATGGCAGATCATTTTCTAGCCTTTTCGCGGGTCGCTCTTCATTTTATGACGCCAGTTTCACGTAGCGACAAGTACGACGTCATTGTCATTGGTGGAGGCCATAACGGCCTTACCAACGCCGCCTATCTCGCCAAAGCGGGTAAGAAGGTTCTTGTCCTCGAACGCCGGCACGTGCTCGGTGGAGCGGCATGCACAGAGGAGGTGTTCCCCGGTTTCAGATTCTCGGTTTGCTCCTACGTCGTTTCGCTATTGCGCCCGGAGATCATTCGCGACCTCGACCTTCCGCGCCATGGTCTTGAGATCCTTCCGCTCGACGGCACCTTCACGCCGATGCCCAACGGCGACTACCTATGGCGCGTGAACGACCACGGCAAAACGCATCGCGAAATCGCACGGCACTCGCCGGTTGACGCCGAGGCCTACGACGAATTCGGCAAAGCCATGCAGGCTATGTGCCGCTTCGTCAAACCGATTCTCAGCATGATTCCGCCCGACCCTTCCACACTAAATCCGCGCGAATTGATGAAGCTGCTCTTTATCGGCCGGCGTTTTCAGGACATGCCGGGCGGCGACAAGTACAACCAGGTCCAGCTCATGACCATGAGCGCGATCGATTTTCTCGACCAGTGGTTTCAGACCGATGTGCTGAAGGCAACGATGTCGGCTTCGGGGATCATCGGCACGTTCCTGGGCGTGCGGTCTCCGGGTACGGCCTACGTCCTGCTTCATCACTACATGGGAGAAATTGACGGCGCTTTTCGAGCCTGGGGATTTGCTCGTGGCGGCACGGGGGCAATTTCCAACGCCATCGCCGATGCCGCCCGGGAAGCCAGAGCCGAAATTCGTACCCAGGCCCCGATCGCCAGGATTCTCGTCCGGCATGGACGTGCTTATGGCGTGTCGCTCGCCAATGGCGACGAGATTCACGCCGATGTGATTTCGTCCAGTGTCGATCCGCGCCTTACATTCACGAAGATGATCGAGCCAGGAAATTTGCCCGAGGAGTTCATGGAAGGCGTGAAACGCTACAAGTTCCGTGGTTCTTCGGGCAAGGTAAATATAGCGCTCGATCGCCTGCCCGAGTTCAAATGCTTGCCGGGAACTGGCGCCCATCTCAGAGGTGCGATATCCATTTCTCCAAGCGTCGACTATATGGAAAAAGCTTACGACGAGGCCAAGTATGGCCGCTGGTCCTCACGCCCATACATCGACATGGTGATCCCCACACTCACCGATACGTCATTGGCTCCGCCGGGAAAGCACATTCTGTCCTGCTTCGTGCAGTACGCGCCGTACAAACTTGCGCCGGGAATGGATTGGGACAGAGAAAAAGAAAAGTTCGGCGACAATGTGGTCGACACAATCGCCGAATATGCGCCCAATCTCAAAGACATCATTCTGCATCGCCAGGTCGTCACGCCTCTCGATCTGGAACAGGAGTGGGGCTTGAGCGAAGGCAACATTTTTCAGGGCGAACTTTCGCTCGAACAATTGTTCTTCCTGCGTCCGGTCGCAGGGTGGGCGCAATTTCGGTCGCCCATCAAGAACCTCTACATGTGCGGATCAGCAACACACCCTGGCGGAGGCATTATGGGCGCTCCAGGACGTTTGGCCGCGTTGGAAATTCTGAAGGACGGAAAGGCGGCGTGATCTGATGCTTTGTTATCCGGCGTGCGACGAAGTCCTGAAGTGAAGCTATGACCGAAACGCGCGACATCATCATCGTCGGTGGTGGTCATAACGGCCTCGTCGCCGCCTTCTATCTTGCCAAGGCGGGGTTCAAGCCGCTGGTGCTCGAAAGCCGCGCCCAGGTGGGCGGAGCCGCCGCTACGGAGGAATTTCACCCCGGGTACCGCTGTTCGACCCTTGCCCATAGTGCGGGACCGCTGCGCCCCGATGTGATGCGCGATATGCAATTGGCGCGTCACGGCCTGAAATTTATCCCCTCCGAGGTCAGCACAGTTTCCCTTCTGCCTGGCACCCAGTCTCTCATTTTGTATCTGGATGCAAAGAAGGCGGCGGATGAGATTGCACCGTGGTCGCGAAAAGACGCGGCGGTCTATGGGGATTTTGCCGCGGCGCTCAAAAGCATCGGCAAAGTCATTGGCGAAGCACTCATGCTTGCGCCGCCGGACATCGACAATCCATCGACTTCCGATCTTTGGGCAATGCTCAAGACCGGCCGATCCATACGCAATCTCGGCAAGAAAGACATGTATCGCGTTTTGCGCTGGGGGCCGATGGCGGTGGCCGACCTTGTGGCGGAGTTTTTCGAAAGCGAGCCGTTGCGCGCAACGATCGCCGTCCGCGGGATCTTCGGAACATTCCTCGGTCCATGGTCGGCGGGCAGTGCTCTCGTTCTGTTGTTGCGTGCGGCCGATGATCCCACCCCTGCCGGCAGCGCTCAGTTTCCTCTTGGAGGCGCCGGTTCAATCGGCGCGGCGATGGTGGCTGCGGCTCAGCAGGCAGGCGCGAAGATTCGCACCTGCGCATGCGTGAAAGAAATTCTCGTGAAAGAGGGCAGGGCAGTCGGCGTGGTGCTGGCTTCCGGCGAAGAGATTCCGGCGAAAGCAATTGTCTCTAATGCCGATCCCAAGCGGACCCTCACCCAACTCGTTGACCCCATCCACTTGCCGCCTGATTTTGTGCAGAGAATTCGAAATTACCGGTCCTTCGGGACAGTAGCAAAGATCAATCTTGCGCTTTCTGCGCTTCCCGAGTTCACCGCCCTGAAGGCGAAGGGCAACGGAAACCTGCTGGGGGGGCGAATCCACATCAGCCCCGAGATTGATTATCTCGAGCGTGCCTTCGACGATTGCAAGTATGGCAATTTCTCACGTCAGCCTTTTATCGAAGTCGCCGTCCCGTCCCTTTCCGACCCATCGCTCGCTCCGCCCGGACAGCACGTCATGTCGATCTACATGCAATACGCGCCTTACAAACTGAAGATCGGCGATTGGAACAATCAGCGTGCGGCGCTCGGTCAAACCGTAATCGATACGATCGCGCAATACGCGCCCGATCTGCCGCAACTTATCGTTGCACAACAGATCATCACGCCTAAGGACTTGGAAGAGACCTACGGCCTCACTGGCGGCCACATCTTCCACGGCGAACTGGCGTTCGATCAGTTCTTTACTATGCGCCCGCTGCTGGATTGGGCGCGCTACCTGACGCCCATTGAACGCCTGTTCCTGTGTGGAAGCGGGACGCACCCGGGAACCGGCCTGACCGGCGGATCAGGCGCAAACGCCGCCCGCGAGATTGCAAAGGCGCTGAAACCATAACCGAGCGCCGAGGTTTTTCCTTCGTACCGGTGGGGGCCAAGCGTGTGGCGCATCCCCACGCTGCTTACCACCGAGGACGTGAAGGAACAGGAAGAACGCTATGCAAAACTCAGCCATTCTCCTCGTGTCTTGCCCGGACCGCAAGGGAATCGTCGCTGCGATTGCCGACTTTATTTTCAAACACAACGGCAACATCCTGTTCAACGACGAGCACGGGGACGCGCCGTCCAATCTCTTCCTCACGCGCGTCGAGTTCGACGCCGCTAACTTTGATTTCGATTTCGCAGAGTTTGCCCAGCGCTTCGCACCCATTGCCCGCGAATTCCAGATGGACTGGCGTCTTGCACGCTCATCGGACCGCCCCCGGATTGCGATCTTTGTTTCCAAGCACGACCACTGTCTGCAGGACTTGCTGTATCGGCACCAGAGCGGAGAATTGCAGTGCGAGATTCCGCTGATCATTTCCAATCATCCGGACGGTCAGCGGATCGCGGACTTCTACCGCATTCCCTACTTTGTGATGCCAGTCACGAAGGAGGACAAGCGCGAAGTCGAACAAAAACAGCTTGTGCTGGCCCGCGAGCACAACTGCAGTCTCATCGTGTTGGCGCGTTATATGCAGGTGCTTTCGAACGAGTTCATTGTCGGCTGGGGTTCGCAAAATCTGATCAACATTCACCACTCTTTTCTGCCGGCATTCATCGGCTCCAAGCCTTACCATCAGGCATTTCAGCGCGGAGTCAAGCTAATCGGCGCGACCGCGCACTACGTCACCGAAGCGCTCGACGACGGTCCGATCATCGAACAGGATGTAGTGCGCATCTATCACCGCGATACGGTCGAGGACCTGATCCAGAAGGGCCGCGACATCGAAAAGGCCGTCCTCTCGCGTGCGGTCCGCTGGCACGTAGAAAACCGCGTAATTCTCTATGGCAACAAAACCGTCGTGTTTCAATGATGGCAGGTGCCGCCGGGGCGCAGCCCCAGTTTGGGAAGTCGCAACAGAAACTTCGTGGCAAAGAAAGGACGGGCCGAGTGGCCCGCCCGTTGTCTGTCGCTACAATCTCAGGGTTTCAGCAAAGCTCACCGCTAGTGAATGTCGAATTGTTCCTGATGCAAGGCAGGATCCGACTTCACAATGATCGTCTTCTTGGTGAGTTCCTCCATTTCATTGAGCAGGTGCGCGTTGCTTGCCTTGAGCGCTTTGGCAACTTCCGGATTCACACGCAACATTACGTCGCTGTGCTCTAAATGCTGCGCGATCTTGCGCATCTCCACGTAGATTTCGTTGCAAACCGTAGTTACGCTTTTAACGAATCCGGTGGATTGACAGTACGGGCAGGGCGACCCGATGGTGCGTTCTAGCGACTGTTTGACGCGTTTGCGCGTGATGGCAACCAGACCGAAATCGTTGAACTGCAATACCTTGGATGGCGCACGGTCAGCCCGCAGTGCTTCTTCCAGTGCCTGCATCACCTTCTGCCGGTTTCGCCGTTCATCCATGTCGATGAAATCGATAATGATGATGCCGCCCAGGTCGCGCAACCGGACTTGCCGCACGATCTCGCGGATGGCATCCACGTTCGTCTTGACGATTGTGTCCTCCAGGCGCGAGGTCTTGCCGACGTACTTGCCCGTGTTCACGTCGATCGCAACCAGGGCCTCGGTCTGATTGATGACGATATAACCCCCGCTCTTGAGCCAGACTTTTGATTTCAAGGCTTTGCTGATTTCTTCATTGAGCCCAAACTGCTCGAACAGCGGGGTCTCCTTCGTGTACAGCTTCACGCGTTTGACCAGCGCGGGTTGAAAACGATTGGCAAAGCGCAGAATACGCTCGTATTCCTGTTCGGTATCCACCCAGATCACGGAGAATTCCGAACTCACCTGATCGCGCAGTACGCGCTCGACCACGTTCAGGTCGTGGTAAATCAATGCCGGAGATTTGCTGTTTTCCGATCGTGTCTTGATCTCACTCCACAGGTTTTTCAGAAACCGGATGTCGGCACGCAGCTCTTCATCCGACGCGCCTGCGGCGGCCGTGCGCACAATGAATCCGCCTCCGCCGTTTTCGCGCTCGCTCTGGATCAGGTGCTTGAGGCGCTGCCGTTCTTCTTCCGAAGCGATCTTGCGCGAGACGCCCGTATGATTCACGGTTGGCATGAAAACCAGGAATCTCCCGGGCAATGCAATATGACTCGTGATCCGCGCGCCTTTCTTCCCGATTGGTTCTTTGGCGATCTGGACGAGAATCTCCTGGCCTTCTTTGAGCAGTTCGCTGATCTGCGGCACGACCTGATTCTCGCGGCTGCGAAAACGCCTCCGTGGACCGCGTCGTCCGCTGCGGCGGCCGAAATCTCCGCCGCGCTCAAAACCGCGGCGCTGCGTGCGCTGCAACAGGTGCGCTTCCTGCGCTGGACCGCGCACCTCGGCGCTGGCGTCAACCGTCCCTTCGCCGATAGCCTCAGCCTCTAAGAGCGCCTCCGCCTCCGCTTGCGCCTCTTCCAGTTCCATTTCCTCGGCCTCGCGCTCTTCAGCTTCAAGAACTGCCTCGGAAACCTCGCCGCTTTCGCCAGGTTGGCTGGCCTCCACAGGGCCGCCATGAGAGGACAACTCCCCGGCCGCGCGCGTTTCTTCTTCTATCTCCTCAAAGCTGTAATCGTCGCCCGGGGCCTCTCCGTAGGCCGCGAGATCCGTTTCCTCTTCTTCGATTTCCTGTTCTTCCACGGTGCCAGGTGTTGTGCTGTGCGGGACAGCTGCCTCGCGTTCCTGGATGGCTGTGTCTGGCGCCAGGGCGGCGGCGAAATCGGATTCGTGCGCGATCTCCTGGAGCGTAAAATCCACACGCTCTGGCGCAGAGGTTGCCGCCTCTTTTTCCAGTTCCGCAACTTCCGCTACATCGGTCACAAGAGTATCAGTGGCAGCGACCGCAGCCGCCTCCACCTCGTAGACTTGAGAATCAGCGGCATCATCGTGCAACTCATGGAGTGGCTCGCTCGCCGCCTCGGCAAAAGCGGGTTCGTCGCCAGGGAAGTTCGCGGCAATCGACATTGTCGCCGTCGGCTCCGGCGCCATTTCCGGTGCCGCGGCAGTGGGGGCGGCGGGCCGCTGGTATTTCGAAATCGACTCGCCCGGAAGAACGATCGGTTGATAGCCAGGAGGCGGGCCATAATCGTAATCGCGACCTCTGCCCGTCGAGGTTCGCAAGAAACGCGAGCTTGAACCAACTCGAGATTCCGATCGTCCCCAACGCTCACCGCGGTCCCCCTGGGAATCCCGCTGTTCCGGCCGGCTTTCGCCGCGATCGCTGCCCGGACCGCGTCCGCGGTCCTCGTTTTCCTGGCGGCGTCCCCGGCGGCGTCGCCTGCCTCGGAAGTCGCGATTGTCGCGCGACGGCTCCGCAGCGTTTCCCGGCTCCGAAGCCTCTAGTTCTTTGCCCTCTTTTCCCGGTTCGCTGGGCTGGGCGTTGCTGCTGTCCGCAACCGCTTCGTCGCTGCGTCGCATCTGCGCGCCATTGGCAGGTCGATTGGCGGGAATGACTTCATCTAGGTCCTCGTCTTGCTGCTCGAGGTCCATGAAGTCTGAGACATACAGGAAGGCATCGCGTTCCAGCCCAATGTCGACAAAGGCCGACTGCATGCCGGGAAGCACGCGCGTAACGCGGCCCTTGTAAATGGATCCTGCTAAGGTGTACTCGTTTTCGCGTTCCAGATAAACTTCAGCTAATTGATCGTCTTCTGTGATGCCAACCTTGGTTTCATGGGGTGTGGCGGATACAAACAGTTCCTTGTTCATTGCTACTCCGGTTCTTGCTCACCGGACGTGGAGCGGTTGGCGGACGATTGTTGGCGTTCAGCGCTGCTCTCGGCATGGAAAATGCAACCGAGAACTCCCCAGACTCGTGTCGGGAACTGCGTAGCAGTGAATCTTGAGTACGTCTCTGCACTGATCGCGTTTCGCCATCGTCTCAGGCCTGTGGCCACGCCCTGCAATCGCTGAGGGGGCCGTTCCCCGCCTGAGTGGCTTCAATCCTGTCCGGCATCCACTTCGCCGGTAATTTGCCCTACTTTTCGCGAGGGCCTACGTAATCTTGTTCCTTAGTCCTTTGTGCGCCCTCCGGCGCCCAATCTCGCTCTTCCGCTCAATTCACAAAGCGGCGCATCCTGATGTTCATCACGATCCCCAGCGCCAAAAACATGAAAAGAACGGAAGACCCACCATAACTCATCAACGGCAGGGGTATTCCAGTGACGGGCATAAACCCGACCACCATGCCAACGTTGACCAGGACGTGAAAGCTAAGCACCGCTACCACGCCCATCACCAGAAACGCGCCGGCGCGGTCGGGCGCCGTTTGCGCATTCTGCGTCAAACGCATCAGCACTATAAAGTATAACAGGAGAACCGCTAGAGCTCCTACAAAGCCGTGCTCCTCGGCAAACGCGGCGAAGATAAAGTCGGTCTGGGGTACGGGCAGGAAGGCTAGATGAGTCTGCGAACCCTGCTTGCTCCCCCATATTCCACCCGAGCCGACCGCGATCAGCGATTGGTTTACCTGATAGCCAGCGCCTTGGGGATTGGCGTCCGGGTCACGAAAACTCGCTAAACGCTCCTTTTGGTAGGGCTTCAGTATTTTGATCCAGGCAATGGGAAGCAACAGCGCCAGAACCAGCAAAACCACCAGCGCCTGCTTCCACCGCAACCCTCCCAGGAACAACCCCATCATCGCAACCGGAAGGTACGTCAGTGCCGTGCCCAAATCCGGTTGTTTGAGCACCAGCAGCATGGGGAACCCGACGATGGCGCCCGCTTTCAAAAAATCAGGCCAGGAAAGCTCTCTTTGTTGCAGATCGGAAAAATACTTCGCCATCGCAAGAATCAGGATCAGCTTCACCCATTCCGAGGGCTGAAAATGGCCGCCTCCCGGCATTTTGATCCAGCGCTTCGCACCCAGGTATCTCTGTCCAAACAGGAGTACCGCAATCAGAGACGCCAGGGACGCAACATACATCCAGTGGACTTGTTCAAGGAGAGCCTGATAGTTGACCAAGCTGACCAGGAACATGGCGCCTAATCCGCCGACGATCCAGTAGATTTGCTTGAGATGCGAACCGGCAAACTTGGTGTGTTCGGTCGCGCTGTGGATTTGTATGACGCCAAGGGCGCAGATGGCGAGCACGAAGCCCAGCAGGACCCAGTCAAAATCCCGAAAAGAAACGTACCGCGACATAGATTCAGTCGCCCACCGCAGAACTCATTGGCTGGAACTCATTCACAAGGATTGGTAGGGCAGGCTGGACTGGCTGGACCTTCCCCGCCATGGCCAAGCAGCAACCACACCGCACCACCGCCGATCACTCCCATCGCTCCATAAACCACCCACGGCGAACTCATAATGCCGCCCTGCGCAGCCGGCTCGGCACCCTCCCGGCGGCGCTTTTTCTTCTTTTTCTTGCTGTCGCTCGTGTCATCGCGAGTTGTTTGCTGACCCTGGGTGACGGTCGTGGTTGTACCTTGGGCGTCCTGCACGGAGACGGCGCCCTTACTGGCTGCGATCTGTACTTCGCCGTCGACGTCCACAACCTGAAATTCGGTCCACGACTGCGCAATTGGTTTGATGACCACATCGCCCGCGTGGGCTGCCAGCCCCTGCGAAGTCGATACCCGCACCCCTCCATGCTCAATTTCGACAGCCGGACCCTCGAATTTAACCAACGAATCGGCCATTACCATGACGCTGGAGCCCGTCGCTTGAATGCTTGCGGTTGCGTCGGAATGCGTCTGCAGCAAATCGCCCGCGTATAATGCCGCCGACTTCGGCACTTGGTTACCGTTCAACCACGTCTGCCCGGTCGTGTACAGGACTGCCACTGCCGGTTGACCAGCAAGCATTTGCACAGGCAGCAGGCATGCAAGCAGCCAGCAAATCACTGATCGAAATGCAGATCCTGACATGACCGAAACGACTCCAACTTACCTCAGGCCATCGTAAGCGGCATCCACATCACGGTCAACGCGTTTGTCGGCACAGGCAACTCGCGAGTAACTAGCCTTGCTCAAGCCGGTGTTCCGGAGCTGACCACAGTCTCGGCGGGGCTGCACAACAGTGTTTCGCCCACACTTTCCTCAACGTGCAACTGCAACCATTGGTTGGCCGGAAGATGCGCCCGCACTCTTGCCTTCGCATAGTTTTCTGTGAGCGCTTCGGTAAAATCACTCCCCGATTGTCGAAGCGTGATGGCCTCGACACTGCTGCCGACGAGCGACTGGAGGAATGCTGCTTTCTTTGCCGAAGCTAGCTCGCGCAGCACGCGATTTCTCTCCCGAGCCAATGCGATGGGGATCTGCCTGGGCTCGCGTGCTGCCGGTGTTCCGGCGCGCGCCGAATATGTGAACACGTGCAAATAGGTGAACGGCAGCTCTTCAACCATGCGCCGCGTTTCCGCAAACTCAGCTTCGCTTTCCCCGGGAAATCCCGCCATCACGTCCGCTCCGATGGCCGCTTGCGGCATGGCTTTGCGGATCTTCATGACCTTTTCCCGGTAATGCCAGGGGCGGTATTTGCGGTGCATCCGTCTCAAAACCGAATCGCTTCCCGACTGCATCGGGATGTGTGCATGCTTGGCAATCCGCGAACAGGACGCCGTCAACTCGATGAGTTCGTCGCTCCAGTCCATCGGCTCAATCGAGCTGATGCGAAGTTTTTCAAGCGAGGTTCGCGCCAGGATGGCTCGAATCAGATCGACCAGAGTCGGATGGCCCGGATGCCGGTCGCGTTGACGGCCCACCGTTGATGGCTGACAGCCGAGATCCCTTCCCCAGCGTCCAAGATTGATTCCTGAGATAACAACTTCCCGATAACCGGCTTCGACCAGCGCTCGCACCTCCGAAATGACTCTCTCGGTTGGCAGAGAACGGCTGTGGCCTCGCACGTAGGGTATGACACAAAAGGAGCAGCGGTTATCGCAACCATCCTGAACTTTCAGGTTCGGCCGGGTACGCTCATTAGCTGCGTCAAACACGGGAGCAGCCATCAGTTCGGTGTGCGCAAAAATATCTCCGACTACCACCTCGGCTGGCGCAACCGAAAGTTGCACGATCGGCACAAAGCCTGAATGAGAGCTGGGCAGGGATGCAGTAGTTGTGATTTCAGCCGCCTGATGTTTGTGCGAGTTGCCTACTACCCAAGTAACCCCGGGGATAGCGGCGATTTCTTCCGGCGCCCTCTGCGCATAACATCCGGTCACGAGAATGCGGCATGCGGGGTTCAGGCGTCGCATTCGGCGAATGGATGCGCGGGCATCCTTATCGGCGCCCTCCGTCACCGTACAGGTATTGAGCACCACAATCTCGGCATCTACCGCAGCCGCGGCATGTTGCAGGCCCTTTTGCAGAAACTGTTGTTCCAGTGCTGCCCCATCCGCCTGGGTGGCGCGGCATCCGAAGTTTTCTATGTAGAAACTGGCCACAATCCAATAATAACCGATGAAAATGGTGATGAATACCCGCCATTTCACTGGACACTTTAGATTCGAAGCAGGGTTGCAGGCGCAGAATCAGCCGCTAATGCAAAGATGGTCGCTGAATCACAGATATGCCACCCCGCGCCCGAAGGATTGTTCGCGCAGCGGCCGCCATCTCAGATCAGGTTTGTCAGGCGGTTATCTGGCGGCCTTGCTGGTAACATTCCCGGCAAAGCACCGGTCGCCCTTGCGTGGGACGAAAGGGAACTGTCGTTTCTTTTCCGCACTGCGAGCAGTTCGTCCGAGTTTCCGTCTTTACGTATGAGTGCTGTCGAGCTGTGGGTCCAAATCCGGCCTGGCGCTTGCTCTTGCAGTTCTTGCAACGCTTCGGTTCATTCTTGAATTGTTTGTCGTGAAAGAACAACTGTTCTCCGGCCGTGAACACGAACTCTGTGCCACAATCCACACATTTCAAAACCTTGTCCTGGAAGTCCATTCCTCGGGGCGCTCCTCCCCCAACCCTGCTCAACACGGGAGACCCGAATAGGGAAGGATCCGGCTCACAACGTGGGCAGGAGACGTGCAGCTCCTCAACACTTCCCCTGTGTGTTCGGCCCGCCAGGCAGCGAAACGCCGCGTGGCTCACTCACAAGCGCCCTGCCAAAATTAACGTGGGCTTACCACCGTAAGGGGCCGCTTGATTCGGCAAGCGGCCCGCTCTGTTAATCCTGCTCTTTACGCGCCTTCTTGCGGCTACGCTTGCGCGCCAGCGCTTCTTTCACGCGCTTTCTTTCACCTGGCTTAAGGTAAAACGAGTGACGCTTTACTTCCTTGATGATGTCCTCGGTCTGTACCTTACGCTTGAAGCGTCGAAGAGCATTCTCGAGGGATTCCCCCTCCTGAAGCCGTACTTCAGCCAATTAGGCTGCACCTCCCAACTTGCCCTGGCAGGACCTTAATAGTTATGGCAAATGCACCCCGCTTAGTCAAGCCAATACACGATTTTTTCATCTGTTTCGTTGCCATGCAGCAAAACAGATAAAACGAGCGATGACTCTCGGATCTCAGTTCTCTTGAGAATCAACTGTACTAAGGTGAGCTTTCTTCGCCGGAATAGCCCGGATAACTTCTTTATATCTTAGGAGTTCGCGCAAAAAAACGCCACTGGGATCAGCACATTACGCCGTCTTCGCGTTGTTTGTGCCGGCGGAAAGCCCGTCCTTATTAACGTGAATTTCCGACTTTTCCACAGCTGCCTAGAAATTCAATCGCATCGACAATTGCGTCTGACGTGGCGCGAACGCAGTGCCCAGCTTCATGAAGTTGGTAGGCTGCTGATAATAACCTGGATAGTAGGTGCCGTTGGCATATTGCGTGTACTTGATGAACTCTCCGGCTGTGCCATAGAACCCGTCGTCGGAAATCGTATAGGTCTTGTTGTCGCGGTTAAAAAGGTTGAATGATTCGCCGGCCAACTCCAGGTAGCAGTGTTCGTTGAGTCTGATTTTCCTCGTCAGGCGCAGATCCATCGTGGCATAGTCGGGGCCAAGGAATGCATTGCGTCCATATCCCGGCAGCCGATCGTTGTCATCATTTCCATCCTGGTTTGGGTCTCCGGAAACACTTGCATTCGCAGGGCGGCCCGAACCGTAGGTCATTACGCCGGAAATTTTCCAGTGATTGAGTAGGGGGGACAGGATCTTGTGACCAGGCCCGAACGGGCGCGGCTCCTCGATCGCGGCAATCGTCAACCGGTTGCGCTGATCGCTGACGCTCGGCCCCCGTTCGCTATTCGGCGCGTAGGAATTCTGCACGGTTGCCGGTTGGCCGGCCACCAGCGCGTCTTGTCCATCATCGATGGCATGCGCCCACGTATACGCCAGCCGGAAATACAGTCCGCGCGACATCCGCTTGTTTAGCGAGATGGTCACACCATGATAAATACTCGAAGACGCGCTCTCAAACTGGTCGATTGCTCCCAGTTGCGCGATCGGGCGCTGCAGCGAGTTGATGCATGGAGGGAACGGGCAACTGATGCTGTACGTCGTTTGCCAGGTAGCAAAAGAATCCACGTTGTAAAACGAATTCTGAAACGTGCTGCCCGTCGGATCATAGATGGGATAGCTATAGAACGTCGGCGGCGGCAGGTTCACATCCCGCGCGCGGATCAGATCCACGCCATGGACAAAGAGGTAAGAAATCTCGCCGGTAAAGCCATCCGCAAGTTCACGCTCCAATCGGAGGCTCGCCTGTTGCACTTTGGGCGTCTTGAATCCGGGTCCGAACGCCGACACCTCGCTGGTTGCGTATTGCTGCCAAGAAGCGGGCAATGCGCACGCAACAGGACCGCGCGGACAATTGACCGCCACATTCGGGTACTGCGGAAAGACCTGGTTCTGGTAGTAGTCCGTGTTATCGAGAGAGAGGAAACGGTCGTTGACCCCGTTGTCGCTGATTACAGCCGATTGATAGATCTGCGGAATTCTCGTATAGAAGATGCCGAATCCCGCCCGCAGCACCGTCGGACGACGGTTGCCGATGGCGTACGCGAGGCCAATTCGCGGCGCGAAGTTCCTGCCGGCTGACGGCAATTTGCCGGCCTGGGGCCACAGCGGATTGTTAATCAGCCCAGCGTGCGAAAATGTCTGCAGGTCGTAGCGTACTCCCATGCTCGCCGACAAACGCCTGGTAAAACGCACTGTGTCCTGGGCAAAGGCCGCATAATCATTGCTGTCAGGATGCGAGACGGGATTGCCGAAATTTTGCTCATAATAACGCGGGACATTCGCCGGAGGCCCACTCCAACTGCCGGCGTCTGCATCCCAACTCGGCATCACCGTGTGAGCCCATGCTCGCAGGGGTGTCAGGTCCAGGCCGCCGTGCATCGGCGTAAACGTCCACGGGTCCACCGATATGTAGTCGAAAATGTACTCTCCTCCGAACAGAGAAGGAAAATAATCGTAGTCCCATGTTCGCATCAAATCGCCACCGAACTTCCACTCGTGGCGGCCGCGGCTTACGCTCATTGTCTCGGCTAGGGGTAGTGGGCTGTTTTGCAAAACAGCCCACTACCCGGCTAGGTGCAAGCGATGTTCACGGGTCGCCCGGGGTAAGATCGACGATTGCCCTAGATCGTCGATCCAGTCGTAGATTTGCGTTCGAGGCGCGGTCGAGTTTGGAAACGACTGCTGCAGGTCACGCGAAAATTGCGCCCGCAGATGGCTTGTCCATCGGGGAGTCAGGCTGCTGGTGAGGGTGAGCGCTGCGCTCTCGGTCGCTACCTGCTCTTCGCCGTTGCCGCTGAGAGCGTCGTTCGTCACTGGGCTGGAGGGATCAAGAAACACATTGTTCGTGCCGTAATAACGGGACGTGGTCAAGCGCGCCGAGAGCAGATTCCGCGCGCCCAGCACGCGATCCAACTTCAGAAAACCGGTGTTCCCCAGCATTTCTGCGCGGAACGTTCCTGCCTCGGTCGAAAGCAGCGACGCTGCCCCAAACACCAGCGTCTCGTCGCAAGCCGTTCCGCCAATCGCCGGATTGCAGATTTCGTAATCTCCCGGGCTGACCAGCGTTCCCAATTGCGGCATCACCTTCATCTGCCCGTTATCGAATTCCACGACCGTCGGCACGTGAAAGATGTGCTGGTCATATCCCGCAAAGAAAAAGGTCTTGTTGTGCTGGATCGGTCCCCCAAGTGTTCCTCCAAACTGGTGTTGCTGATTGCTCGGATTGGAGCCAGCAAAGGGAGGCGCCGCGCCTCCAATGGCGCTGTCGCGCAAGAAGTAAAATGCGCTGCCATGCCAGCGGTTCGATCCCGACTTCGTGACAATATTTACAACCGCACCGCCCGATCGCCCCGACTCTGCGCCATAACTGTTAGACGACACTCGAAATTCCTGTACCACTTCATCGGAAAACTGATACGGCGCTCGATAACGCCCCCGAGCTTGGGCAAAGAATCCATTGTTGTCATCCGTGCCATCGATCAGATAGCTGGTGTTGTAGCCGCGAATTCCACCATAGGAAAGGTCGCCGTTCGATCCTGCCTCCAGGCTGCGTGGATCCAGGGTCACTCCCGGCGTCAATAGCAATAAGTCGGTATACCGGCGACCGCTCAAAGGGAGGTTCAAGATGGCAGAATCGTCAAGCAGGGCCGACACGCCGGTTGCGCTTGTATCCATCGTCGAGGGTTCGGCAGAGACCGTGACCGTCTCTTTCGGGCCAGCCACCGTTAGTTTGAATGTCAATTCGCGGGCCGCGCCCACCACCACCGTCATCAACGGAGACATCTGCGGAGACATCCCTTCCGCCTCGGCGCGCGCCGAGTAATTTCCCGGCGGGAGCAGGTCAACTACGAACTGTCCCGCAATGTCTGTCGCGGCGTGGTATCGCACTCCGGTTTCAACACAGATCGCGACAATGTCGGCATTGGTCACCACCGCGCCCTGTGGGTCCAGAACCACGCCGCGCAATGCGCCCGTAGAAGCGTCCTGCGCCCGCGCCGTCACCAGCCCCCCAAGAAATACCAGGAAGATTGTTCGCAGTAAGCGGAGGGATAAATCGTGATGAAGAAGAACCCGGTAGAGCGGAACAACGACTGTCCCAGAGTGGCTGCCCATAGGAATCCCCTCGTCTTCGAAACCACGGAATCGGAGGGGATTCCGGGAAGCCCTTACGGTCTATATATCAAAGCGCGCAAGGGGAGAATGTGATGCCCGCACTCTAAAAACGTTCGATTTTCGTCATGCCTCGCCTTAGGAAAAGAAACCTATACTGGGCCAGGCAACATGTGGGAGTGTGATGTGAAAGTTCGGAAGTGCTCTTAGCTTTCGAGTTCAAGCTCGTCAAATCGGCGCCACTTGTAGAAAGCGATCGACACGATCCAGCTCAAAGCGAACAGGCCCACAATGAAATAGCCGAGCGTCCCGAAGTTGTCGTTGAGCCTTGCCACGCCGCTCCAGAACCAGCCCGTGAACTGAAAATGCGTGGCCAGCAACCCCAGCGCCTCAATGCCCCCTACGACCAATGCGACCAGTACGGAAACGCTCGTGATCGTGATGTTGTAATAGAGCTTGCGAACCGGCTTGACGAACGCCCATCCGTAGGCGCCCAGCATCAATATGTTGTCGGTGGTATCGATGAGCGACATTCCCGCCGCAAACAGGACCGGGAACACCAGAATCGCGCCCAGCGAGAGGCCCTTGGCCGCTTCCGCCGCGGAAATTCCCAGCAGCCCAATCTCGCTCGCGGTATCGAATCCCAGGCCAAATAACACGCCCAGCGGATACATGTGCCAACTCCGGCGGATCATGCGAAACATGGGCCGGAATATGCGGGAGAGGAGCCCACGGCCGCCCAGCAGCATATCCAGGTCTTCATCCACGTAGCGCTCGCCCGCCCTCACCCGCACAAACGTCCGGTAAATCGACCGCAGCACGAAAAGATTCACAAGGGCAATGACGAAAAGGAAAAATGCCGAGATCGATGTGCCAATGACCGACGCGACGTTCCGGAAAGCATCCAGACGATGCTGCAGCGCCAGCGCGGCGCTCGCAATCGCCGCCGCGCCCAGTATGACAATCGTCGAATGGCCCAGCGAGAACATGAATCCAACCGCGACCGGCCGTTTTCCATCCTGCATCAGTTTTCGCGTGACGTTGTCGATGGCTGCGATGTGGTCCGCGTCCACGGCGTGCCGCAAACCGAAGCTATAGGCGAGCAGCGCCGTGCCCAGAAGCACCGGATAGTGGTGGAAGGCGATGCCCGCCCATATCCAGGCTCCGGCGTTGAACGCGAACAGGATTCCGTAAATCGCCACGATGCGCCACGCCAGGTGATTGGCGCCATCGTTGAACAGCGCAGTCAGTTTGGATCGGCCGGTTGATGTCACGTTGAGGTGCCCATGCAGCGCCGGCAAAGACAATTTCCGGGGCCTTGAGTCATGCTCCAGGCCGCATAATCGTATGCCGCTCGTGCAGTCTGCGCATTAGCCTAGCACATCACCTCTGTAGTGACTGCTCATAGCGGGTGTGCCGCTTGCACAGCAGAGCCGCGCGCTTCTCCTCATCGCCATCATTTACAATCAAAGATTCTTCTTAAATTCCAACTGGAAAAAATCATGCACCGGTGGTCTGAACTCTTTATTCCTACTTTGCGCGAAGCCCCGGCCGACGCTGAGGTTGCCAGCCACAAACTGCTGGTTCGTGCCGGCTACATCCGGCAGTTGGGTGCGGGCATTTATTCCTTTCTGTTCCTCGGCAATCGCTCTATCCAGAAAATCATGAACATCGTCCGCGAGGAGATGGACAAAATCGGGCAGGAGTTCTACCTGCCCGCCCTCAACCCGCGCAATATTTGGGAAGAAAGCGGCCGCTGGACGATTATGGGCGAAAACATGTTTCGCCTCAAGGACCGCAAAGGCGCCGATCTATGTCTCGGCATGACGCACGAAGAAATCATGACCGATATCGCGCGCAAGGAGCTGCGGAGTTATAAGCAGCTGCCGCAGATCTGGTATCAGATTCAGACGAAGTTTCGCGATGAGCCTCGGCCGAAGTCGGGCCTGCTGCGGGTGCGGCAGTTCATCATGAAGGACGCCTACTCGTTCGACGTGGACGCGGCGGGGCTTGACCTGAGCTATCAAAAGCATCACGACACTTACTGCCGGATCTTCGATCGCTGCGGATTGCAATATGTGGTGATCGAGGCGCACTCGGGCGCGATGGGCGGATCCCAGTCGCAGGAGTTTATGGTGCGCACACCCGCGGGGGAAGACATGGTCGTTAGCTGCGAGACCTGTGGCTACGCAGCCAACCTAGAGAAAGCGACCTCAAAGCTCGCCCCCATTGCCGACCTCGCCCCCGAGGGAGATGGGAAGCCGCTGCTCATTCACACCCCGGGAAAAGGCGCAATCGCAGATGTGGCCGAGTTTCTGGGCATTTCCGCCGAGCAGGACATCAAAACCGTCGCCTACATGGCGCAAAAGCCTGATCACGCCGGCAAGACTCTCGAGCAGCCAGTAATCGCGTTTCTGCGCGGCGACCACAGCGTGAATGAAACCAAGCTGCTCACGCTCGTCAAAGCGGCCGACCTGCGACCGATGCAGGCCGCGGAACTCGAGAACTATTTTCAGGGGCCTGCGGGCTACATTGGCCCGATCGGTTTGGTTGTGCGCCCACTCGAATTGCTGGGTGAGTGGGACGTGAAGAAGTGGCCGACCGACGGTCGCTCGGCAACCATAGTGCTGGACGAAGGTCTCCTGGGTCGCGTCAACATGATCTGCGGAGCAAACAAGCTCGACTATCACCTGAAGAATGTGACGCCAGGGGAAGATTTTCAGTACACCATCGCCTCTGACATCCGCAACGCGGTCGTCGGCGAGGGATGTCCCAGCTGTGGTGCCGCGCTGCGCATCGATACAGCCGTCGAGGTTGGTCACATCTTCAAGCTCGGCTACAAGTATTCTCACTCCATGGGTGCGACCGTGCTCGACCGCAACGGCAAGGAGGTCGCCCCCATCATGGGCAGCTATGGGATCGGCATCGAGCGCATTTTGACCGCCGCCATTGAGCAGTCGCACGATGACAACGGCTTCTGGCTTGCGCCTTCCATTGCTCCTTTCGAGGTCGTTGTCGTCGGCACTAATTCCGGAGATGTGAAGATTAGGACCGCGTCCGAGGCGATCGCCAAAGCTCTCGACGAAGCTGGATTAGACGTCTTACTCGACGACCGCGACGAGCGGCCCGGTGTCAAATTCAAAGACGCCGACCTGGTTGGTATCCCTTTTAGAATCAATGTGGGAAAGAAAGTTACTGAAGATTTTGTAGAGGTTGTTCGCCGCTCGACTCTGGCCCGCGAGGACGTTAAGATTTCAGCCATAGGCGCGCATCTGCGCCAACTGGTGTCCGCTTGGGCAAGCTAAGCCCGGGCTGGCTGTTCCGGGCGGATGCTCCGTGCTCACGTGAACGCCCAATCCTGTGGTGGGCAAAGGCGAGTAAGCCGTATGGCAACGTTGCGATTACTCTTAGGCATCGGATTGATTCTGGCCGTGGCCTGCATGGCTTATAAGCTCGTTCCCCCATTTTTTGCCAATTACGAATTCGAGGACGCCCTCAGAAACGACGCCGTCCAAGCCACCTACAGCACACGCTCGATTGAGGATGTGCGCAACACCATCATCAAACAGGCCCAGGATTACAACATCACGCTAACGCCGCAGCAGGTGCACATCACGCGTGTCGGCGGATTCGGCACTGGAACGTTCGATATCGACGCCGAGTACAGCGTCCCGGTTGAGCTACCCGGCTACACGGCTACTCTGGATTTTCACCCTTCGACTCACAATACCGGCACGTATTAGCCCGGCCTGTCCATCCCATCTGGCAGCAACTCGCTTTTCGCCTCGCTTGGCGTTCGCGGAAGCTTTAAAGGCGCTGCCCCGTCTGCCACGCTGTATCCCTTTTGACACGCATCTAAGTGAGTTGAGTCTAGGAGTCCTGATTTAGAATTTCCTTACGTGTCTTCAATTCTCTGAACGCTCGTGGCTCAGCGCATCGCTTGGTTTGTGACCGGTTCGGACTGAGAATTGCAAAGAATTGGGATAGCTCTTAACCCTTGGCCATCAAACTGAAAATCCCGAAGGCTCGCAACCGGGGAGCCGCATCTGCCAGACGAGACAGGCGGATTAAAGATCCTGTAGTCCGCTATGCCGTTATAGCGTTCATTTTCTTGTCCCTCGCGGTGAGCGGAGTTTTTGCCTACTGGTATGTAAAGTACGACCGTATCATCGAGCGGCGCTTCCGCGGGCCGGTCTTTTCGACCTCCGCCAGGATCTACGCCGCGCCTCCTGTGATCAGGGTCGGCTCCCGATACACCATTTCCGAAATTGCCTCCGGGCTGCGCCGCGCCGGGTACGGCGAAAAAGACGGTCAATCGCCGCTCGGCAGCTATCATGTGCACCCGGGCAGGATAGAGGTTGCTCCCGGGCCCGAGTCCTATCATTCACCCGAACCTGCCACGATCACC